>Ga0209633_10001514_pt1 | contig 23721 bp, 19 predicted proteins | sample Cruoilmetagenom1_FD_187290 | JGI IMG/M metagenome (GOLD analysis project Ga0209633, IMG submission 187290) | Oil polluted marine microbial communities from Coal Oil Point, Santa Barbara, California, USA - Sample 1 (SPAdes) (version 2) | ecosystem: Environmental > Aquatic > Marine > Oil seeps ...
AGATTCAGATAATCTATTTGAGAAACTAAAGGTGTAGCATCAAAACTCATACCCGCAAGACTATCCATGTTTTTTTTCATCACCTGTAAGTGAAAAACCTGATCTTCCGTTTTTACATATGAAAAAAGCTGTGTTCGTTCAAAGTCTCTACTTAGAGGTGTAGAAGTCCCATTTTCTATCGTTTCTCTTTGTGCATCAGTATGCGAGAAATTGACCATGTATGAAAAATCTTTTTTTTGCTTCCCAAAACTTACACTTTGAGAGTTGTACCCTCTACTGCCAGTAATAAGGTTTAACTTTCCACCTTCATCTCGTTGAGGGGTTTTAGAGTAAAGAAATATGGTCAGATATGCCGGTTCAACAGAGGTATCAAAAGAAGGAATCATATAATAAAATTCTATATGGTCAACAAAATCAATATTGACATCACCATAGAGCATCAATCCACTACCCATCCAACCTTGGGTAACTTCAACACCATCCACATATAGACGTATAAAGTTACTTCTATAAGGTTCAAATGCACCTGAAGTCAGTGGATCTGGTAGTCCGTATCTATTTTCATGATAATAGAGTAATGGGGTTGTTTTAAACACATCTTTAAGTGTTTTCGCGTGCATTTTCTCTAGTTTATCTCTGGTGAAAAGTACCAAATGCCCTTTATTTTCATCGATTGTTTTCTGACTTAAATCGTTTTTTTGATTAAAGTCATTCAAAAGTTTTTGAACATCATTCGCATGAAGGTTGTTAATTATAAACATCAATATTAGAAGTTTACTACTATTTAAAAGAAATTTCATCTATCTATTCCTAAATGTAATTAAATCTATTTCAAAAAACTGACAGAATACAAATAAGGTATTATGAGGTATAACACACATTATTAAAAACTTTTTTGGTAGCTTGGCTACCTTCTATAATAACTATCTATAGAAGGCCCATAACTTTCTGCCCTTACCTCACGATAAGTTTAGCTTTGACAATAAAAATTATTTTTGGTTATTTACGTTCTCATTGTATCATTAACAAACTTTAAATGTGTCATCAACGTTATTTAACAAAACATATATTAGAATCCGTAACTTACAATATTATTATTTTATATAAGAAGAGTGCAAATGCTTCCAAAACAAATTTTTAAACTTTTAACTGAAGACTATACTTTAATACTAGCATCTGATGAAAAAGATTTCCAAGCTATCAAAGAAGTAAGAGCAGAAGTTTTTTCCCCCAAATATTCAATGCCCCCTGAAATTTTAGAAAAAAAAGGGTACCTTTTTAGTCAAGATGATGAACAATCATTCCTCTATCTTTTACGAGATAATACTAGAGACAAATATGTTGGTACAGTAAGAGCTTTTTTCATCAATCAATCTACACCTGTTCAAAAAATGCCTATGCAAAAAGATGGTAATGTTGAGGGTATCGAATATCTCACACAACAGTTACCTATCTGTGAAATTTCGCGTATGGCACTATCTAGTAATCTATCCAAACACAAAGATTTTTCAGCATTGCAACTCAGTACCTATCTTGCAATGTCACTCATGATTGCAACAAGAATCAACTCTTTTCTCTATCACTACTCCACACTTTTTTCTATTATGGAGCCTTCTTTATTTCGTATACTTAAAAGACAAAATGTCAAATTCAATAAAATAGGTAATGCTGTCGACTATTATGGAATGAGAACACCCTTTGCTGCAGATAGAGAAAAAATGATATGTGAAACAGAAGAGAGTATGGGTCAAATTACAAAGTATTATCTAAAGGAACTTTGTAAAAACCCAGAAAGTTTCTGGAAGTTCATAGACAACAACCCTTACCTAAAACGTTCAGATATTCAACTTGACAGAATTTGTAAACTCTTTGAAGAATATGGAGACGATGTAGATCTTTCCCTTTTATTGGGAGAGTCCGCCCCCAAAAAGATAGAAAGAACGGTATAAGCTTTTACTTACCCGTGTTGTTCCACAAAGGTTTCATAGTCACCCTCAAAGTCGATAATCGATCCATCTTCGTTGATTTTGATAATTCTATTTGCAAAAGCATCGATAAGTTCTCTATCGTGAGAAACACAGATGACCCCACCCTTATAATTATGTAACGCTTCACCAAGTGCAATAATCGCTTCTAAGTCTAAGTGGTTATTTGGCTCATCCATCACTAAAAAGTTTGAACTATCCATCATAATCTTACTAAGCATAACACGGTGCTTTTCTCCACCTGAACATGCATCTATCTTTTTCTTTTGTTCTTCTCCGGAGAAAAGCATACGCCCAAGCGTTTTGCGTATGTCATCGATGTGCCACTTCACATCAAAACCTTGAATCCATTGAGGTAACTCTTCATCACCTACTACAAGGTCTGTAGTATTTTGAGGAAAATACGAACAGGTAATAGTCTGTCCCCATTTAAATTTACCCGCATCTGCTTGTTCTTCTTCCATAAGAATTTTGAGCAGTGTTGTTTTACCCACACCATTGGTACCAATGAGGGCAATCTTATCACCTTGCTTTACTTGAAAACTGAGATTTTCAAAGACTGTTTCACCCTCATAAGATTTTGAAAGTTCTTCTATGTCTAGTATTTCATTTCCAATGTCACGATGAGGCTTAAACATAATAGACGGATCACGACGTGATGAAAGTTTAATCGCCTGAACATCAAGTTTATCTAGCTGTTTCTGACGTGATGTTGCTTGTTTAGCCTTAGAAGCATTGGCAGAGAACCGTTTAATAAATCCTTCTAGTTCTTCTTTTTCCTTAAGTCCTTTGGCTCTATCTGTCTCAGCCTGCTTAGCGATAAGGTTTGCAGCGATATACCACTCATCATAATTCCCTGTAAATTCACGGATATTTTGGAAGTCAAGATCAAGTATGTGTGTGACCACACCATTAAGAAAGTGTCTATCGTGAGAGATGACCATAAGAGTACCTTCATGACGTTGTAGTTCGTTCTCTAACCACGAGATAGTTGCCATGTCAAGGTTGTTTGTAGGCTCATCGAGGAGTAATACATCTGGTTTCAAGAAAAGTACTTGTGCGAGCAAAATCTTAAATTTGTCTCCACCTGTAAGTGATGACATCAGGTCAGTATGCTGCTCTGCAGGAAAGCCCAATGACTGAAGCAGTTTTTCTATCTTTACATCAGACTCATACGTTGGGTCTTCATCTGCACAAATCATCTCTAGTTCACCTAGACGGTTGTTGACCTCATCAGATTCAAAGTCACCTTCCATATAGAGTTTTTCTTTCTCTTTTTGTGCATCAAAGAGTTTTTTATTTCCATAAAGTACCGCATCACTAAGTGTATACTCTTCAAAAGCATATTGGTTTTGACCAAGCATCCCTAGTTTGAGTCCAGGTTGTAGTTGTACTTCACCATCACTCTGTTCAAGTTGTCCTGAAAGGATCTTCATAAATGTTGACTTTCCTGCACCATTGGCACCTATAAGTCCATAACGTTTACCGATGTCCATTGTCATATTTATTTTGTCGAAAAGTACTCTCTTTCCGTAACGTTGAGTTAAATTCACTGTACTAAGCAAGTGTTATCCTTGTATATAATAATTGTTGTGATTTTAGCGAAATGTGCTGAAAGTGGAGAAAAGTGCACTTGGGCAATGTTAAAGCCCAAGTATTGTATTTATTTTATAAGTTCTATAATATTCTCTATAGGACGACCAATAGCCGCTTTGCCATCTTTGATAACAATAGGTCTTTCAATAAGCTTTGGATTAGCTGCCATTGCATCTATCAATGCATCTTCATCAGTCACTTCTTTAAGCCCTAGTTCTTTGTAGATAGCCTCTTTAGTACGCATAAGCTCTCGAGCAGTAATACCCAACATTTTTAACATGTTGACTATCTCTTCCTTACTCGGTGGTGTATCCAAGTATTTAACTATTTCTGCCTCTACACCCTCTTCTTCTAAAAGTGTCACTGCATTTCTTGATTTAGAGCATCTTGGGTTATGCCATATGGTTACATTTGCCATTGTACTTTCCTTTGTTATGTAATTTTACTATTTTCTTATCTACACCACTAATAACACGTTCATCTTTTCCATCATATTCTATATTTGAAAGCATGTAGCGTACAGCGTTAATACGAGCGCGTTTCTTATCATTTGCATCCAACTCACACCATGGGGCATGGTTCGTACCAGAGATATGAAACATCTTATCTCTTAGAGCCTCATATTCAGGATATTTAGCCATAGACTTATAGTCAAGTTTAGAGAGCTTCCAACTCTTCAAAGGGTTATTTTCTCTGTCTTTTATGCGGTTTTTCTGTGTTTTTTGAGAAATATTGAGATAGAACTTGAAAAAGAGAACGCCATCATCTATGAGCATCTCCTCTACCCCATTGACCTGTTTGTAAAAATGCTCATGCTGTTTTTGTGTACAAAAATCAAATATATGTTCAATACCAGCTCTGTTATACCATGAACGGTCAAAAAAGACTATCTCTCCAGCGTTTGGTATCTGCTTCAGATGTCGCTGAAAATACCACTGTCCCAACTCTTTTGAATTTGGTTTAGGTAGGGCTACAGAACGTGCTTCTCTAGGATTTAAATAGTTGTTAAACTCTTTGATCGTTGAGCTTTTCCCTGCAGTGTCCATACCTTCAAAAATGACTAATAGTCGTTTTTCATTGTCGATAATCCACTTTTGAAGTTTCACAAGTTCATGCTGTAGTTTCAAAGACTCTTTTTCATAAAAGTCATTCTCAATATTACCAGACTTTTTAAAAACTTTTGAAGCCTTTTCTCTGTATTCAGGCAGTTTCTTTGTATAGATAATCTTTTGATTATGCATCTTTATCACCCCTTAACTCTTTGGGTATCTTTTTGCTTGTTTGTGCGCCAAGTTCTTTGAGTTGCTGTACTTGTTTAACGAGATTCCCTTTACCATCAGTCAGTTTATTTCGTGCTGCTGAAAAAGTACCTTGAATACCATCTATCTGTTTCGAGATTTTCATCAAATCTTCAGAAAAACCAACAAACTTATCATACATTGCCCCTGCACGACGTGCTATCTCTTGGGCATTTTGGTTCTGACGTTCAAACTTCCAAACATTTTCAACAGCTCTCATCGCCACAAGTAATGTTGTAGGGCCTACAAGTAGTATTTTATTTTTAAAAGCATTGTCATATATACTGCTATCGTGCTCTAGTGCCACAGCAAGTGCCCCCTCTATAGGCATAAACATAAAAATAAAGTCTAAGGTATTCACCTCTTTTAAACGCTCATAATTTTTTTTCGAAAGTTCTGTAACATGGGTGCGTATCGAGTCGAGGTGTGCCTTTAGGTATTTTGCTTTTAAATCTTCACTCTCAGCATTGACATAACGTTCATACGCAACAAGTGATGTCTTTGCATCGATAATCAAATCACGATTATCCGGTAGATGCACCACAACATCAGGACGTAGCGTTTCATTGTCATCTGTTTTAAGACTCACTTCACGTTGGAACTCAAACCCTTTACGTAGCCCTGATGCTTCAAGAACATGCTCGAGTACCATCTCACCCCATACACCCTGTTGTTTACTTTCACCTTTAAGTGCATTGGTAAGATTGATAGCATCTTTACTAATCTTTTCATTTAACTCTTTAAGAGAATTAATCTCATTTTTCAAGACTGCTCTATCTTGGCTCTCTGTGTTATATGTATCAGCCACTTGTTTTTTAAATTCTGTGATTTGAGTTTGTAAAGGTTTTATCATCGAGTCTAAATTTTCTTTAGAAAACTCTGCAAATTTCTGTGAGTTTCCATCAAAGACCTTTTTCGCCAGTGCTTCAAACTCTTCTTTTATCTCTTGTTTATGTGAGTGCATCATCTCTTTTTGTGAGCTTGCGTGTCGTTCCTCACTCTCAAGCTTCATAAGAAGTCTTGCATTGTTTGTACGGTACTTACTATTTGTCTCTATCAACTCACCATGGGTATCTTTCAAGGTTTTATGTTCAGTTACCAAGCTGACATACATCCCTTCAGAACCTTCTAACTTTGCCTTGATTTGAGAAATCTCTTTTTCTAACTCATTAAAGTTTTTCTGTAATGTTGCAAAGTTTTCCTGTGTTGTTTGTAACGTTGTTTTTGTCTCCATAAACTGTGCCAACTCTTGTTGGTTTTTTGCATCTTTTATTTTATAGGCTTGCAGTTCACGTTCTATGGCTGAGATATACTCTGCCTTCTCTTTGTTGTCCACCTGTACATTCCACAGTCTGTCTTTATGTGTTTTAACTCTCATTGCAGAAACTATAATAGTAAGTACTATGACTAAAAATACCACAACTGCGATAATCGCCATCAATGTCAGTGTCGAGTCACCTTGAATTTTAAGTATCAGTTCTTCCATATTAGCCTCTTATCACATCATATTCTAGTGGGTAATTACACTGCATCTGCGCTGTAGGTACCATTGTATTACTGTAAATCATATCTTTAAAAAGTATCTGCACTTTATTATCTAGTTCATCAAAATATGCGATGCTGTGTAACTTTTGTGTCTTATCTAACTGTATCGTGTACTTTTTACCTTCATACTCTGCCACATAAATGTTCTTACTATGCAGTTTTGCTTTCGTTAGTACTTGCGCGATGTCCACCCCTTTAGAGATGTAGTAAGCAGATACTTGCTCCAAATCATGATCAACTACAAGTAGTTCAAGACCATCTGTGCAAACCTCTTTTTTAGTAGGTTCTAAGTAGCTCCACTTAAAAAGCTTCGCATCTGAAAAACGTACTTTACCACTGTAGTGAATTACTTTTTTCTTTGCATTGGTTATCATCTGCGTAAAATCTGCAGAAAAACTTTTTGGCAAGTCTATACTTGAAAATGCCAAGGTTGACAACAGTAAAAGTAACGATAGTTGTTTAAAAATTGGCATATAGTGCCTTACTGTAATCTATTTTAATACTAGTCATTTTGTTCCTTATCTTATGCATATCAATATACCAAAATAGCACTTGAAGCGTGTTAAACTATGACAGTTTGACATAAAATAGTTTCCTAAATGTGACTAACCTAAATAAAGATTGGCTAACGGTATATTAATCACAATTTAGATAAAATAATCTCCATTATAATATTAGGCAATACATACAATGATAAAAAGTATCCTCAACGTTTTCGGCACACAAAATGATAAGATTGTTAAGAATTATCTTAAAAAAGTCAAAAGTATCAATGCACTTGAATCACACTATGAAGCGATGGATGATGATGCACTCAAAGCTGCATTTGACACCTTGCGTACAGATGTACAAAGTGGTGCAAAAGGCTTAACTGATGTACTGAACGACTCATTTGCTATTACCAGAGAAGTCTCTAAACGTACATTGAATATGAGACACTATGATGTCCAAATGGTTGGGGGTATGGTACTTAACGATGGAAACATCGCTGAGATGAAAACAGGTGAGGGTAAGACACTTGTAGCCACACTTGCCGTTGTACTTAATGCTATAGAAAGCAAAGGTGTACACATCGTCACGGTAAATGACTATCTTGCAAGCAGAGATAGCGCTGAAATGTCCCCTATTTATGAGTTCCTAGGCTACAGCGTAGGTTGTCTTACTGCAGAAATCAATGATGACATCAGTAGAAAAGCACAGTACGATGCAGATATTACCTATGGTACAAACAATGAGTACGGATTTGACTACCTTCGTGACAACATGAAAGTACGTGCTGAAGAGAAAGCACAACGTCAACATCACTATGCCATCATCGATGAAGTGGATTCTATCCTTATCGATGAAGCAAGAACGCCACTCATTATCTCTGGGCCTACACAACGTGACCATAACCACTATGGCAGAGCAAATGATATAGCAAAACAGATGGTACGTGGTGAAAAACTTGTAACAAAAGCAGGTGAACCAGAAGAGACTACCGGTGACTTCATCGTTGATGAAAAAAACAGAACAGTTGTAATGACAGAAGATGGACTACAAAAAGCGCAAGACCTCTTTGAAGTTGACAACCTCTACTCACTTGAAAATGCTGCACTCTCTCACCACCTTGACCAGTCATTGAAAGCACACTATATCTTTGAAAAAGATGTAGATTATGTGGTACAAAACAATGAAATCATCATTGTTGATGAATTTACAGGACGTTTAAGTGAGGGACGTAGATATTCAGAAGGTTTACACCAAGCACTTGAGTCTAAAGAAGGTGTTGAGATACAAGAAGAGTCTCAAACCCTTGCAGAGATTACCTATCAAAACTACTTTAGACTCTACGAAAAGCTTTCAGGTATGACAGGTACTGCTCAAACTGAAGCTACTGAGTTTTCTCAAATCTATGGTTTAGATGTTATCTCTATCCCTACCAATGTGCCTATCGCTAGAGATGATAAAAACGACCTTATCTACAACACAGAACGTGAAAAACTTGATGCTGTTGTAAAACGTGTACGAGAACTACATGCTAAAGGACAGCCCGTACTTATCGGTACGGCGTCGATTGAAAAGTCTGAAATGATTGATGAAAGACTTAAAAAAGAGAAAATCCCACATAATATGCTCAATGCTAAAAATCACGCACAAGAAGCAGAAATCATCATGAACGCTGGACAAAAAGCTGCAGTCACCGTAGCAACAAACATGGCAGGACGTGGGGTTGATATCAAGATAGATGATGAAGTAAGAGGACTTGGCGGTCTTATGATACTTGGTACAGAAAGACATGAAAGTAGACGTATCGACAATCAACTTAGAGGACGTTCAGGTCGTCAAGGTGATGCTGGAGAAAGTCAGTTCTTCCTTAGTTTGGATGATAACCTACTTCGTATCTTTGGTGGAGATAAGATCAGAAATATCATGAATAAACTAGGTGTGGAAGATGGTGAGTACATTGACTCTAAAATCGTAACCCGTTCTGTTGAAAAAGCACAGAAAAAAGTTGAAAACCAACACTATGAGTCTCGTAAACACATCTTAGAGTATGATGATGTTGCAAACCACCAACGTAAAGCCATTTATGCATTTAGAAACCAATTACTTGATACAGAGTTTGACATTGGTGCTAAAATCAAAGAGAATCGTGAAGAGTACATTATAAACCTTATGGGTGAAGCTGAGATCTTTGAAGGGATGCCTCAAGAGGACTTCGATGTAGAAAAACTTGCAGCACTTATCAAAGAAGAACTTCATATAGAAGTACAAGCTGAACAGTTTAAAGAAAAAGAGATAGAAGAGATGTCAACCATGATACTTGATATGATGGTTGACCTCTATGAATCTAAAGTTGCACCGATAGACCCTGAACAACGTAAAGAGATTGAACGTATCTTATACCTTCAGGTACTTGACCCTCAGTGGAGAGACCACCTATATGAAATGGATGTCCTTAAAACTGGTATCGGGCTTAGAGGATATAACCAAAAAGACCCACTCACTGAGTATAAACAAGACTCATATAAACTCTTTACTGACCTTGTCATCCGTATAAAACTAGAAGCAGTTAAAACCTTACAACTTGTACAGTTTGACTTTACAACATCCGAAGAGGAAGAAGCTGCAGTGGAGAACATACGTGAAGGTCTTGAGTCTGATATCGCAGATGCAACACTCTCTACAGATGAGCCTAAAGAGAAAAAAAATACACCTATTACAGCAAATAAAAAACCAAAAAGAAATGAACCATGTCCTTGTGGTTCTGGGTTAAAATATAAAAACTGTTGTGGACAAAGCGGACCTAAAAAAGGTCTATTGGCATAATGTCCCAAACAATCCCCTCGCCTAATAAAAAGTTTATTAGGCACATCATCAAGCACTATCTCAAATATGACAAAGAAAATCCATTTATTTTTATCTCTGCTATGTTAGCCTTTTTGGGTATAGCCGCTGGCGTTATGGTACTTATGATAGCCATGGGTATTAATAATGGTATGCAAAATAGTTTTAGAGAAAAACTTTTTGTAATGAACTACCCACTTACTATCCTCCCCTTAACAGAAGATAGTGTCAATGATGCGTTAGTCCAAACGCTCTCTAAAAAATTCCCTCATCTTCTGTTTTCGCCCTACTATACCACCCAAGTCATGACTAAAAATGATGGCGCGGCACAAGGTTCTTTACTTTATGGGGTAGATGCTAAAAAAGAAGCTGCAATCAATAGTGTATTTAAAGATGCTAACGGTACAGGTACAAGTAAATTTAGAGTCGTTATGGGTGAAGGACTCTCTTATGAGATGAATGCACGTGTGGGAGAGAAAGTGACCCTTTACTTTTCTGAACAACAAGCCATCGGCTTTGGTACGATGCCACTTCAAAAACGTTTTAGTGTAGATGCTGTGTTTAAGTCTGGTCTCAAAGCATATGATAAAGCTATCATGTACACCACTTTAGAATCGTTTGAAAAACTACTTAAACGTAAACATGGTAGTTATGATGGTTTACATATATATACAGAGAACCCTCTCGAAGAGATAGCTGCCATTAAAGCTGAGCTTCCTGAGATGGCACTGATAGAAGGATGGTGGCAACAAAACGGTAACTTCTTTGCAGCCATGGAGATGGAGAAAAAAGCACTCTTTTTGGTGTTGCTCCTCATCATCCTTGTCGCCTCTTTAAATATCATCTCTTCTTTACTTATGACAGTAATGAGTAGAAGAAGAGAGATAGCCCTTATGCGTACGCTAGGTGCTACAAAACAAGAAATAAAAATGATATTCTTCAGACTAGGTCTCATCATTGGTAGTGCTGGCATCATTTTTGGTACGCTACTAGGAAGTTTAGGTATCTGGGTTCTTAAAACATTTGATTTTATTTCTTTACCAGAAGATGTTTACGGTACAACAAAACTTCCTGTTGCATTGACAATGAACGACTTTGGACTTATCGTACTGGGCACAAGTATCATCATCATATTTTCTGCACGATACCCTGCAAAAAAAGCATCACAGACTGATCCTTTGGTTGTACTAAGGAATGAGTAAACATAATAGATAACGTTATTTCTGTGACATTTAAAAGTTACACTAAGATTATGAAAAATGAACTACAGCTAAGCATGAAAAAAATACGTAATCAACTTAAAGTACATACACTTACGGAGGATGAGAGAAGACTTCTTAGAGAAAAACTAGATTATCTCAAAAACAAGCATAAAGAAGAGAAAGAAATCTTAGTCAAAAATATCTAAAACTTTATTACCACCTTCAAAAACATCAAACATAGAACTCTCTTCTTCCTCTTCAAAAACATTAAAAGGGGAATCTTCAAACATACCAAACATCGTGTTATACATCTTAGAACTTCTATACATCATACCAGAACTAAACTCAGCTGATGTCCCTGAGTACTTCATCCCTTTATACATAAATTTACCTGTATCACCGATATCATCTAAAAGTTTTACACCAAATTTAGATTTCTTCTTTTTTTCATTAAAACCAAGAAAAGAAGGCATGCCCCAACTCTCTCCCTCATCTAATCCTACTGTCTCATAAAAGTCATTGAGTGTACTGGAAAAAGAGTAATCACCACCCTTTTTCTTACCTTTTAATCCTATCTTCTCACTAATGCTGTCCAAACCTGAATTTATCTCATCACTCATACTACTCTCAGGTTTGCCACCAGCTACAGAACCGACCGACTTGGCTTTATCTGTACCCAAAAGTGCCTCTTTAGATGAAGTATCAAAATTAAGCCCCAACTCACTTCTAATGCGTTCAAGCTTTCTCTCTTTTGCTGTGGGATTTCGCATGCCAAGCTCTTCACGTATCTTGGCTGCTTTTACCTCAAGTTGTGCTACTTCATGTGCGGAGAACTCTCCAAGAACAATGCTAATAATACCTATAAAACTTATAAATGATTTTTTCATAATACTATTATACTCTATTTTAATGACTCAGGTGCTAAGAGTTGCTGTGGTGCTTCTATCGTACGTTTAATGAGCTGTAGAGGATAAGAGAGTATATCTTTAGCCGCAGAGACACTAACCTCTGGTTTATCTAGACTACCTGTGATTTGTAATCCCACCGTAATACTCTTGTCTTTACCAACCAAGATATGCCCGACTAATGGAATATTCCCCACCACTTTTCCTAACACTCTGGCTACTTGGATACCTAACTCGATGTTAATGGTATTTTTATCTAGATCAAGTTCTCCTTTACCAACAATCGTTGCTGAGTCCCCTTTAATATAAATAGAATCAAAAATTATCTTACTCTTACCAATCATTCTGTAGTCCACTACACCTGAAGTAATGGTAAACCCCTCTGTAGAGTAGCCAGGTTTTTGTAAAGTTGCCAATGCAGGAACAGTATTGATAAATGCTAAGGTATTGTTATAGGCCTTAAAGTCTTTCATTACCCCACCCTCAACAATAATCTCACCTTTCATTACTTTAGCAGGGTTACCTGTTTTGTTAATGGAATAGCGTCCATTTTTTAAACCATCAAAATTAATCAACGGATGCAATACTTTATCTTTAATACGCAATGCCTGAAGTGTCAATGTGTCATTTACTTTTGTAAACTTTACAATGTCTCCACCCGTACTTCCTAACGCTTTTATATTACCATTAGGTTTTATCTCCACATCATAGCTATCTGTTAAAAGACTATATTCTGCGTATCGAAGATGAGAGTTTGTACCCAAGATAACAAGACTTTTAGCCTTATTTGTCTTTTGATTCTTGGATTTTGACTTTTTTTCATGTGCTAAAAATTTTTCTAAATCAATGTTAAGATTTTTAATCTTAATACGTGATTTTAACTTACTATAATGCAGTCTGTCTTCAAAAGCATAAAAATCAAAATTATCTTTTGTGGCTTTACCATGAAATGGTACACGTGTTTTACAAATATTATTATCTTCATAGATAAAACATGAACTACGCTTCATCACACCATTAAAGTTAAATGTTTTAAAATCTTTTGTCACTACTTTAAGATTACCACCCTGCTCTATGGGTATAGCTTTACTAAGATATTTTTTTATTGTATTTAAGTTAGATATGTTCAAGGTTGTCACATTGTTTTCATTTTTAAAATCTAACGTAAACTTTGGTATTTTAACCTCTACTTTCTTATCATAATTAAGTCGGAAAGGTATTTTCTCATTTTTTAGACCAATTAATTTTTCTGCACCAGCCTTAAACAACACCTTTTTAGCATCAAAAACAAAATCGGCATCTTTTTTCTTAACATCAATGGTACCATTTAACATACCTTCATACGTAGAATGATTTAAAGCAATATCTTTAAGCGTGATAAACCCATCCTTATATGCCAAGTTCCCTTTTTCAACTGGGAGGGTTAAACCACTTACCTCAATCTCACCTTTTGTAAACGCTACATCACTCGATATATTGATAAACTTTTGTTTGAGTCCTATATCCATATCTAACGAAGCATTCACTTTGCCATCTTTCTGCACAACGGGAACATGTACCTCATATGCCTGTAGTATTTTCTGTACATATTGATCAAAAACCGTATTAAATTTCAAGTTAAGTTTGAGTGTTGTATTGTCATCTCTTAGGTTGACAATACTCACCGTACTGTCATCTAAGTCTTTACCTAAGTATCTAGGGTCTTCCAAGTCAAAAAAGAGCCCAGATGCATTGCTATAATATAAGATAAAACTAGGTGCAAGTACAGGTGCAAGTCCTTCTTTAAAATCTATAGAAACATCAGAGAAGAGTACCTCTCCCTTTAGTGCATCCATATCCATCTTAAACTCTTTGTCGACGATGTCGCCTTTACCTACTAACGACAGTAACTCATAACTTTTAGCTTGCACCTTCTCAACAACCCAACTTTTAACTGTAGGCGACATCTCAAATTTATCTATAATAGATTTGAGGTCTGTAAACGTGTCACTTTTTAGCCTAAAGTTTATCTTCTCTTGTATTTTACTCGCCCAAAAATTTCCTGATGTTTTCTCAAACAAAAACTTACCCTGTGCAGTGAGTACATCTTCACGTAAATTGTAAGAAAATTCTCCGCGCATCGTAATATTTTGCTTTTTGAGTTGCAGTATAGGAATGGATCCTATAATCATATTATCTTCACGACGAACATTACCTCTAACTAGATACTCATTACTACTTAACTGAAGAATATTGTCATAAAAATCGATACCCATAATATTATTATCAAAGTGAATTTCTTTTAGATCAATATGGTTAAATAACGTGAGTAGATATTTGATAGTTTCTAAAGTTTTTTCAACGCTGTAAAAAGAGGGATTTGCTTTACGTGTACGTATCGTCACCTTGTCAGCTTTAAGGGTGAGCTTTTTATCAAGTTTTATGTATAATCCATCAACATGGTATTTGGAGACTTTGAAAGAGTCTACTTTTATACCCACATTCAACCATATAAATAATCCAAGAAGAAGGACTACAAAGATGATAAGTGTATTACGTACAAGTACATGGATTGCATGGGCAAAAAAAATTGCACTTCTCTTTATCATCTCTTTGGCCTTTTATACAACGCTCCCCGTCAAGACCACAAAAACACTTTTGGTACCACAAGGTTCAATTACACATATTATAACACAGTTAACTAAACAAGGTTATGCCCTCTCTTTCATCGATAAATACCTCTTGGTCCTGATGGGAAAACCGCAAAGCGGATGGGTAAACATAGGTGAAACGGAACTAAACCGCATTGATTTTCTCTATAAACTCACCACTGCAAAAGCTAAAATGGAAAAGGTTACCCTTATCCCAGGAGAGACCAAAGCACTTTTTTTAGAATCACTGACAAAAGAGTTTAATCTCAATATACATAAACTTGAAACGTACTATAAAGATTTTTCAAAATATCCAGAAGCAGGTATCTATGCAGATACTTACTATGTGCCTTATGGGATAAGTGAAAAACACCTCATGCACTTTTTAGTCAACGAATCAGAGAAAAAGTATAAAGAAATATCTGAAAAAATCTATGGTACATACAGTCCTAAACAATGGCTAAGTGTACTTATCACAGCATCTATCATCCAAAAAGAGGCTGCCAACAGTAAAGAGATGCCTATCGTCTCATCCGTCATTGTGAACCGTCTTACAAAAGGGATGCGCCTACAGATGGATGGTACACTCAACTATGGAAAGTATTCTCATATCAAAGTAACCCCCGAACGTATAAAAAATGATACAAGCCGCTTTAACACTTATAAATATAAAGGGTTACCTCTCTCTCCTATAGGTGCTGTCAGTCTAGATGCCATTAAAGCTGCTATTAAACCAGCACAAACTAACTACCTCTACTTTATGAAAAACGCCCAAGGGGTACATGACTTTACGCATAGCTATAAAAGTCACCGTAAAAACATCAAAAAAGCCCGCTAATACATAATTTATACTTGCTATTTCTACATTTTCATACATTAAGCTCTTTTTCTTGACATACATCTATTTCATTCTTTAAGTTTTTTTGTTACAATGTACTTATGAGGCGGTTATGGAGATGCATTTTAGCAAACTTTATGACAAGACTTCATGTTAATCATTTAATGATTAGCTATATAATTCTAGGAGAAACAGTAATGGAAAAAGCACTTAAAGAAAAATTAGAAACAATTGTAAAACACTTGGATGTACTTATGGTAGACCCGGATATTGATATTGAGTATTGTGTCCCAGAAGTTGCTACAACAGCTTCATCATGTGATGTTCATGGGGGTCCATATATTCTAGTTAAGCATAACGAAAATAAGTACATCGAAAAAAAGATTATCTTAAGCGACCGATACTTACAAAAGAGTGCAGAAGAGATTGCAAACTTAGTGACATTTTCTATAGAGCAGTTTAAACTTCAAGTTGATGCTACGCAAATGGGTGCATAGACTAAGAAGTCTTATACATTTTACTTTGTCTATTTAGACATAAGAGTCACATATTCAATATATTTAGGAGAAATAAAATGCAACAGGAAATTCAAGAAAAATTAGAAGACGTTGTTGATTTGGTTCATAAAGCTATGACTAATCCAGATATAGAACTTACGTATCATATCCCGGATGTAGCGATGACAGCAGAAAATGCAAAAATCACTCAGGATCCCTATATACACCTAAAGTATATGTCCAATGGAACACATACAATGGAACAAAACATACCTATTAAAATGCAATATCTTAAAAAGACACCAGAGGATTTAGCAAATCTTGTGACATTCTATATTGAACAATTTGTTGAACAGATTGATTCAGTTGAGTATGGTGCACAATAAGCACTTGACTATAGAGCTTTAAAGTTCTATAGTCACACTTTTTACACGCTATATATTTAAGAGTTCCTCTTCATACATAATCTCTCTATCTAGTAAGCGTACTGAGAGTTTTTCTATCTTACCCCAGTTATCATCTACCAGTTTTATGGTTTTTTGTTCTGCTTCACCCATCCAACGTTCTACGGCATCATCTACTTTTTTATCACTATGCTGCAGTCCATCATTTTTGTCTGATTTCTGATTTTTACTTTTAGTGTTGAAGTACCTTACTTCTTCATCCATACCATAGTGTGCTACCGCCATATATGCATCGTTGATGGCATGTTGTAAGTCAGGTGAGCCTTCCATGTCCATACCCACTATGCTACCATACTCTTTAATCTGTGCAATTCTTCCTGCCAATGAAATACAAATTCTATTTTTAATATCTTCTATGGTCATATTGGTTTGTAAATCATCAAAATTATTCGCGATAAAACCATTTTTGTTGTTACGTGGTGTCACAGAGATTTGCTTTACTTTAAGTTCAGGCATGAGTACTTTACTAATAACCGCATGAGAAGCTTCTCTAATCGCCGTTTTTTCAAATACTTTTTCGTTAGAAATATGTGAAGCCTTTTCACCATACTTCACTTTGTTAATCTCTTGCACCAATATCTCTTGTGTGATATGTGGTAGGTCATGTCTAATACAGTAAAAAGATGCCTCTTTACTTATAAGTTCAAGCTCTGCCCCTGTTAATCCCGCGGTATACGTTAAAAGCTTATGCATATCAAATTTACCACTTGTAGGTTTTGTCTTCAAAATCTTATCTATAAAGTATTTTCTTGCCTCTTTATCTAGGTCATCAACCTTGATATGTATCTCAATTCTTCCTGGTCTTATAATAGCAGGGTCAATGTTCTCTTTATAGTTCGTCGCTGCGATAATAAAGACATGTTCATCAATTTTGTTTGAAAATCCATCCATCTCTGCTAGAAATTTATTGATCTGTACCTCACGGTTGTTCCCTTTTTCACGCATACCAATGGTATCTATCTCATCTATAAAGATGATAGAGGGTGCATACTCTTTGGCTTTTTTAAACACTTTTTTTATCTTATCTAGCTGTAAAAGTTCCACACCGGTAATAGAGATAAACGGCAACTCTGCTTCAGCAGAAAATGCTTTTGCCAAAAGTGTTTTTCCTGTACCCGGAGGTCCATAGAGAAGCATCCCTTTAGGTGGCTGTACATTGAAGTCTTTGAGTAATTTAGGGTCTTTTAGGAAGTTTATGACTTCATGAAGTCTCGTTTTTGCATTGGTATGTCCTGCAATGTCATCAAAAGAAACATCAGGTATATCAAATACCAAACCATCTTCACTGAAATCTTTGATACGCTTCACTTGCTTAAACTTACACTCTTTGACTTTATACGTAATCACTGAGCCTTTAGCTGTGAATACATCATCTATTTCAAGTTTAATGTTTTTTCTAAAAAGTTCTTTAACCAGCTTTTCATCTTGGATGTAAGGCACAAGGTTTTCATTGATAAAGTCCGTGGTCTTTTTTGAGAGTGATATTTTTATCTCTTCATACTTATCTGCCTCTTCACCAAGACTTATGAGGTAGTCGGTTACTTTGGTAAAAAACATTTCACCTATCTTGTTTTTAAGCCGTCTTGCATCCAGTTCAGGTGCAAAAAGAAGTATCTGTGTTTTTAAAAAGTTACTAAAGTTTTTATCAACTTTAAACTCTAGTGAATACTTCTCATCAAAAATCTTCTCATACTCAAGAAATGCTTTTTCCCCGATGGCCTCATATGCAGAATAATTCAGCTTATTAAACAGAACAATAGTCGCTTGTGAGAAACGTGAAATAAGCTCTGGGATAATCGCTTTTTGCAAGCCACCCGTTTTGATATTGGTTTTTTCTTCTCTTTTGAGGGCTTCAAGTATCATGGACTCTGCTTGAATATAGTCATCTTCTATCAGTTTCACAAATTTATTGTCTGAGTATAACTCTTCACCAAGACTTGAAGTAATGATAAAAATCGTCTCTCTAAAGTCAACGATAAAGTTAGCATTGTCATCACTGTAGACTCTGTCTTCTGCGTCATTACACGGCTGGTCTGTGAGTTTGTCCCAACCACAGGCATCTCTCATCATACCACCTTCAAAGATAGAAAGAAGGTTTGTCTGTATCACGTTATCTGCCTTTTCAAAAGCATCTAGTACGATGATAGACTTTGGATGATCATGCACAAAACCAGTCAACTGTCCTACACTATACCCAGACCATCCCTTAGGATATCCATAAAGTTCCCCACCATTTTGCTCGTGGTATTGTGTCATATCAAACGTTCTGATTTTGTAGGCATCCATGCTTTTGGTCATAAGTTCTGCAAGGTACGTCTTACCCGTAGCCGGTGATCCTAAAAAAAGGTAGGTTGCTTTAGGTGCATTTTTATTAGTAACGATATTACTTTTTATACTATTGACAATAGCATCTATCGCCCTATCTTGTCCAAATAGGTCTGCGGTGAGTGCTTTTTGAAGTTTATTGGCAACTTTTATATATTCTTGTCCATCATTCATTTTACTAGTCTTTTATATATATTTTAATCAGAAGTTTGGCTGATAATTAATAGTAAAATACCATAAAAAAATTAGAATTGGGTTTTACCTTCTATATTGTGTAAGTTTCACAGGGGAAATTGCCACATTTTACCCATAACATTCTCTACACACAAAGGGGGATTTGGTTCTCTTCTAAAACCAAAGAAGCTGTACAAGGTTGAGTACAAACATACTGATGAACCCTACTTTATAAACCATTTTCTCATGACGTTGTATAAACGATGTACTCTTATCATAATAAGGTTTTACTTTGAGTGGATGTGTAATCTCATATTGCATTTCAGAGTAGTTGTGGTACCGTTTGTCTGTATTGGTTTCCAGTGCTCTTAAGATGACTGATTCTAACCATTTTGGCATCTTTGTATTGAGTTTTGAGGGCTCTTTTATTTTTTTCTCAAAGCTAGGGCTTTGGAAAGGTTCTATCTCACCAAATGGGTACTTTTGTGTGAGTGCTTCATAAAGTGTCACCCCGATGGCATAAACCTCTGTCTGTTCTGTGACTGGTGCTTGTTTAAAGCGTTCGGGAGCCAAATAGCTAGGTGTCCCTGCTCTTGTGACATTAGAGTATGCTTCAGTGATACTTCCAAAATCTACCATCTTAAAGACAAGCTTTCCTTTACGTTCTGTGATGATGATGTTTTCTGGTTTGATGTCACCATGCACCAAGTCATGTTTGATGAGAAACTGTGACATCTTCAGTAAAAAAGTGGCTAACTCTATGGACAAGTCCACAGAGAGTGGCTTTTTAGCCGTATACTCTTTAAGCGTGTCACCCTCAACAAATGCCATGATGTAGTAACGCTGCGTTCTGTTTTTAGGTATCACTGCTTTGGGGAAGAAGCCAGCCTTGAGACGTTTCGCCATCCACACTTCTTTGACAAAAAGGTCAAGCTGTAACTCATTATCCATCGCTTCATAAGGTACAAACTTTATAACATAGTTAAACCCTCTTTTTTCACAAAGCCATGTTCTATCATTTTGTATAAGTGACTTGATGAGCGTGTAACCATCTATCACCTCACCCTTTTTATAACTCTCTTGTACCTTTAAGTTAGACTGTTTTAGTTTGAGTCGGGGGTCAAGTTCTTTTATCTCAAGTACTACAGCTGTCGTGTCATCTGGTAAATCATCATCATGTTTTTTAGAAGCTTTTTTGACTAAAAATGATGCCCCCATATGCATACCATCACTTAGTTCTTCCGTGGAAAGTTCATTATATAACCCATCAGAACATAACAGTATCTGGTCTCCCGCTTGAAGGTTGTTTTCAAAGTAGTAAGGTGAGACTGTCTCTTCCAAACCCATGGCTGATGTTAAGACATTTTCCATACCCTCTTCATCCATACTATGGTCATCGGAAAGTTGTGTTAACTGCTTTGTATCATCTGCACTATTTCGTTGCAGATAGATACGACTATCCCCGACATTGGCACCATAGAGTCTGTCTCCTTCTATGACCACTAAGGTAAGTGTCGTCACTAACTCTTCACGTTCATACTCTGCCATAGACTCTAGGTACAGCACTCTGTTGATGTTTTCTATAAAGTGCTTGATGGACTTCTCCATCGTCCAACTCTTGGGTCTGTTTTTGAGCGCGTTTATGAGAAAATTACTGGTGTGTTTCGCCGCATGTGCCCCCTGAAGTGCAGACCCCACACCATCACACACCACAGCCACAGTGATGTTCTCTAACACTTTCACCTCAAAAAAGTCATCGCCTTTAAGTTGTGTACCTTTTGCTAGTGTGAGTCCTGAAGTTTCTATGTTTTGTTGTGACATGGGGTTTGCCTTCTCTTTTGTTTGATTTATTATAGCATTTGGTTGGCGTTTAGATGGTAGATGGGTGATTAAAATATATGCATATAAAAAGATGCCAATATTTAACTATATTAATAGTTTTGCATATTAAATGAATACTAATATAGGTAATTATCACATCTGTTAATCACTTTTATATATAATATGACAGCTTCTCATAGATACTCAAGAAAAAAGAATTGAGTGTATTGACAGTGATATTATTAAAAAATGGCATTTTGGATTAATGACTGGCATTCGAGATGATGCGGGTCAGTACTCGACAAAAATGCGCATTATCCCGGATACAAAAATAACATTGACCGCACCAGAAGATATCCCTGAAGAGGTAGAGTATTGGGTGAGTAAATACAAAGAAGTGAAAACCATTTATGATATAGCACATGCGCATGAACATTTTGAACTTATTCACCCTTTTGGTGATGGGAATGGTCGTGTAGCTAGGCTTATTATGGCGCATCAGTTCATAAAAAATGGTATGTTGCCACCTATGATAGATGGACATAATAAAGCACTCTATTATGCTACGTTAGAACAAGCACAAACAGAAGGCAATGTCATCCCTTTAGTCTACTTCTTGACCGAAGCTATAGAAAAAATGAAAGAACAGCTTGGGATTGAAAACTATTTTAATTGACGGTAATTCTGTGCAGTAGTTCAGTTTCGATTTCCTATCGTCTTGATGAGAATGCAGACTAGGATTTTATCGTATGGATATGTATGTATGGCAAGTATACGCTCCCATCGGGGACTATTGGAGCAAGAAAAAAGTGGTCTCTAAACTTTGCTACAGCGAATAACCTTATAAAATATGTTAGATTATAAAGTTTTGAATTATCAGATCCTTGCTGTGACATTTTTGATATACTTTTTAAAATGCAAGTAACATAATAGTATCATATTGTGTTCGTTACTAAATAATTAAAGTTTAATATGAAATATATATACGGCATTCTTTTTATTTTTGTTAAATGTTGAGATTATTGCAAAGGATAAGACACAAATGTTTGGATATTCTACAAATCGTGTTATTGCTATTGACATGGTACCGACACTTTTAGTTGGGGAATTCATATTATCTGATTCTAACTATTACAATGAGAATTTAATTACAAGAGGTGATATTGTCTTATTTTACAGTCCAAAGAAAGATGGTACTTTGTGGGCTAAACGAGTTATAGGTCTGCCTGGAGAAATAGTTTCTGTTAAGAATGGAAAAACATATATTAATTCAGAATTATTTGTTGAGAATTATGTTGAAAATATCAATAATAACATAATTTCAAAAGAAATGAACGAATCAATAACCTTAAAAGAAAGTGAATACTATTTAATGGGGGATAATAGAGATGATAGCTTTGATAGCAGGTTTTTTGGACCAGTATTAAAGACTGATATTACAGCCAAAGTACAAGGTATTTACTTTTCCAAAAAAATTTCTCGAATAGGTAAAGTTAAATAATACTCTAATAATACGCTACTTCAAAACCTTATAAAATATATAACTTTATAAGGTTATCCCTCCACACTCAATTCTCCCTAAACCCCACTATTCATACAAATAAAAAACACTACATCACCCCTCAAAAATCAACTTTTAGACTATTTCGTTAAAATCATGATATTAAAGACTAAAGGATTGTAGTGAAAGTTACAGCAGAAAGACTGGATGATGTGAACATCATCATCAGTGGTACCATAGAAGATAAGATGACAGATGACAAGCTTGCAGAGATAAAAGCAAAAGCGCAAGATGAGCTAAAAGAGGGAGAGGAAGCACTCACAGATGAGCAACTCCAACAACAAGCAGAGAGTGAAATACTCACGGGCTTTATCGAAGCTGGGCTTAATGAAGCTGGTATCAATGTAGACGAGATCTTAGGACAACCAGGATTTAAAAAATACGAAAAAAGAGACAACGGTCTTTACCTTGAAGTCTCTATCTCTACAAGACCTACCATAGACACTGACGTAGACTATGCAGACATCGTACCTGAGTTTTCTATGCCTGACGCAGCACCTGAAGAAGTAGAAGCTAAACTTGCAGAGATGGCTGTTTCTCAAGGGACATTTGCTGCCATAGAAACACCAAGAACTACACAAAATGGCGATGTAACACTCATCGACTTTGAAGGCTTTGTGGATGGTGTGGCATTTGAAGGTGGGAGTGCTGAGAAGTTTAACCTCAAGATAGGTTCTAACTCATTCATACCTGGTTTTGAAGAGCAGATGATAGGCATGGCGTATGGTGAAGAAAAGACCATCACTGTTACCTTCCCTGAAGAGTATCAGTCAACAGACCTTGCAGGTAAAGAGAGTCAGTTTAAAGTAAAACTACATGAGATTCAAGAGCAAAAACCTAGAGAGACAAACGACGCGTTTGCAAAGTCCATACTCAATGACGAAAAAGCAACGATAGATACACTCAAGTCAAAACTTGCAGACCAAATCACCTCTGCTGCACTTTCACAGTTTTACAATGATGAGCTCAAACCTCTCCTTATAAAAGGTCTTCTTACGAAGTTTGACTTTACACTTCCTAGTAACATCGTAGAACAAGAGATAGACGCTAAAGTGACTGAAAACATACAGCAAATGACACAAGAAGAGAGAGAAGCTTTTAACGAAGATAAAGAGAAGTTTCATACACTCAGAGAGAGTCTAAGAGAAGAGTCAAGCAACTCTATTAAGACAGCACTTATCGTGGATGCATTGGCTAAAAAAGAAGGTCTTGAAGTAGATGAGCAGGAGATCCTCTCTGCACTCTACTACCAAGCGATGATGTCAGGACAAGATGCACAAGAACTTGTAACCTACTACAAAGAGAACAACCTTATGACCTCTGCAAAGATGGGTCTGACTGAAGACAAACTCTTTGGTAAAATGTTAGGACTAGACAAACGCTAATGAATATTTCTGTAGAAAAAGTAGATGCCCTCAACATACTATTTCGTGGCTTTATAGACCATAGCATCATTGAAGAAAACATTACTTCATTAAGACAAGAAGCTAAAAAGCACATGAAAGAAGATGAGATAGATGACGAGACATTTGAAAAAAATGCAGAGGGTC
>Ga0209633_10001515_pt1 | contig 23718 bp, 22 predicted proteins | sample Cruoilmetagenom1_FD_187290 | JGI IMG/M metagenome (GOLD analysis project Ga0209633, IMG submission 187290) | Oil polluted marine microbial communities from Coal Oil Point, Santa Barbara, California, USA - Sample 1 (SPAdes) (version 2) | ecosystem: Environmental > Aquatic > Marine > Oil seeps ...
GTCCGACTGTGCAGGCTGCTGGCGGGTTACCATTTCCATGCCGGACTTTATACAGCATTTTTTCTCCGGTGTCCCGTACTTTTTTCGGTTCGCTGGCTTTGATGGAATGGGTTCGTCGAATATTTACGTTCCTTGTCAGCCAATTCATTGATCAATATAATGATAATAAAATGCAAGGTGGCCGTTTGCGGCTGCCTTTTGTTTTTTCGATCGCAAAAGAATGACGCAACCGTTGATGGTTGCCAATCGAGAGCTTATGACAACCCGAATTATGCCAACATACGCCAGGCTGCCTGTCACCTTCGAGCGGGGTGATGGCGCCTGGCTGTGGGACAATAACGGACAGCGTTATCTCGATGCCATTTCCGGCATTGCGGTCTGCGGACTCGGCCACGCCCACCCGGCTGTGCGCAAAGCCCTGTGCGAACAGGCCGGCACACTGATACACACATCCAACCTGTATGGTATCGAATTCCAGGAACGGCTCGCCCTGCGGCTGACCGATCTGGCCGGACTCGAGAATGCGTTCTTCTGCAATTCGGGCACCGAAGCCAACGAAGCGGCAATCAAAATCGCGCGTTTGCATGGCCATCGACGTGGGATCGAAAGCCCCGCCATCATCGTCATGGAGAACAGTTTCCATGGCCGTACCCTGGCCACCTTGAGTGCCACTGGCAACCCCAAGATACAAGCGGGTTTCGAACCCTTGGTGCAAGGGTTTGTCCGTGTTCCTTATGACGATATCACGGCCGTCGAATCGCTCGCCAGCGACAACCCAAATATCGCAGCCGTACTGGTGGAACCAATCCAGGGTGAAGGCGGCGTTCGTATACCGACGCCGGATTACCTTCCCAAGCTACGCCGGCTGTGCGATCGTCACGGCTGGCTTCTGATGTTGGATGAAGTACAAACCGGCATCGGCCGAGCCGGACGGTTCTTTGCCTTTCAGCACGCGAATATCGTGCCTGACGTCTGTACGGTGGCGAAAGCGCTGGGCAATGGCGTACCGATCGGAGCATGCCTGGCCGGCAACGGTGCCGCCGAAATACTGACCGCGGGCACACACGGCTCGACCTTCGGTGGCAACCCCCTGGCATGCCGTGCGGCGCTTAGTGTGCTCGATACGCTCGAGCAGGACACCTTGATCGAACGGGCGGCACAGCTGGGCCACACGCTGCTGTCGAGTTTCCGCGAACGACTGAATCACGTCCCGCATGTACTCGACATCCGCGGCAAAGGGCTGATGATCGGCATCGAACTGGACACGCCCTGCGGCGCACTGGTCCACCAGGCGCTGGAGGCCGGCCTGCTGATCAATGTCACCGCCGATCGTACGATTCGTCTGCTGCCGCCGCTGATCCTTGCCGACGGACAATCACAGTGGTTGGTCGATGCCTTGTGCCGACTCATCCAATCATTCAGCCAAACGCTCGACAGACCGGACCAATGAAATCCAGACACTTTCTTACCTTGCTCGACCTGAGCAGTGATGAATTTCAGGCGCTCATCCAACGCGCCATCGAGCTCAAGAGCAGTAACGACCTGGAATACGAACCATTGAGAAATCAGGTCTTGGGGATGATCTTCGAAAAATCGTCGACCCGCACCCGAATCTCGTTCGAAATCGGCATGATCCAATTGGGCGGCAATGCGATTTTTCTTTCGCCGCGTGACACACAACTCGGCCGCGGCGAACCCTTAGAGGACAGTGCCCGCGTCATTTCGAGCATGGTCGACTGCATCATGATGCGTACGCACCGGCACGATACGGTCATCAAGTTCGCTCAATATTCCAAGGTCCCCGTGATCAACGGCCTCACTGACCGCTTTCACCCTTGCCAGCTCCTTGCCGACATGCAGACCTATTTCGAACACCGCGGCGATATCGCGGGCAAGACAGTGACCTGGATCGGTGACGGCAACAACATGTGCCACTCCTATATCAATGCCGCCCGGCTGCTGGACTTTGAATTGCGCATCGCCTGTCCGAAAGGGTATGAGCCAGAGCCTGAACTGTTCGCGGCCGCGGGCGAGCGGGTGACACTCATGCATGATCCCATGGCTGCGGCCGAGCAATCCGACCTGGTGACAACCGACGTATGGGCCAGCATGGGTCAGGAAGCGGAACAGCAGCAGCGCATGGAAGCATTTCGACATTTCCAGGTGGATCGGACCGTGATGCGCAATGCGGCTCCTGATGCTCTGTTCATGCACTGCCTGCCTGCTCACCGAGGCGAGGAAGTCAGCGCCGATGTCATCGACGGACCGCAAAGCGTGGTCTGGGACGAGGCCGAAAACCGGCTGCATGCGCAAAAGGCACTACTTGAATTTCTGCTTGTTGCCTAAGCCCCATGCAAGGACTGGTATAATAGGAAACCTTTCCTATTCAGCATCCTGCCCCCCTGGAATTCTTGTGAAATCCCTTATTGTCGTTCTGGCTATCGCCGTTTCCTTATCCCTTCAGGCCGCAGAAACCGCGTACATCACCGATCGGGCCCAGGTCTTTCTTCGATCGGGAGAAAGCACCAAATTCAAGATCATTCGTACTCTTTTCACCGGCACGCAGCTGACCGTGCTCAAACGGAACCCCTCCACCGGCTACAGCAAAGTCCGGCTCGAGGATGGAAAGGTGGGGTGGCTGCTGACGCGCTTTCTGATCGAGCACCCAGGCGCAGCCTCGCAGCTCGAACAAGCCACTAATGAACTGGCAGCCATCCGCGAAGAAAACAAGCGCCTCAAAGAAGAGGTGGCGGCGCTGCGGACAGCCGGGTCCAAAACCGCTTCCGATCAGGAGAGCACCGCCCGGGAAAATGCGCAAATGAGTCGTGAACTCAACACCATCCGACACGCTGCGGCGCATGCCATACAAATAAAGAATGAAAGGGATCTTCTACAGGAGCGCGTCGTCAACCTGGAGCGCGAAACCAAAAAGTTGCAGCGCGACAACCAGGCACTCGAAGACAGCCGCGATCAAGACTGGTTCGTAGCAGGCGCGGCGGTGCTGTTTGGCGGCATTCTGCTCGGTCTGGTTCTTCCCAAACTAAGCTGGCGCCGCAAAACCCGCAACTGGGATACTTTTTGAATAGAAGACGGAAGACAGTGGTCAGGAAACAGACTACGACTTTCTGTCCGCAGTCCTCAGAACAGAAGACAGGAAACATGATGGCCACGACCAACGATAAAAAACGCCGACCATTTTCTTCGCAGGTTGTCGACGGCATGGAACGTGCCCCCAGCCGTGCGATGCTGCACGCCGTCGGCTTTACCGATGAAGATTTTACCAAACCGCAGATCGGGATCGCCTCGACCTGGAGCATGGTCACCCCTTGCAATATGCACATCAACCGATTGGCCGAAGATGCTGCGGCCGGGGTCGACCGTGCCGACGGTAAAGCGGTGATCTTCAATACCATCACCATTTCCGACGGCATTTCGATGGGAACGGAAGGGATGAAATATTCGCTCGTGTCGCGCGAAGTGATTGCCGACTCCATCGAAACGGTCGTCGGCTGTCAGGGATTCGACGGCGTCGTCGCCATCGGCGGCTGCGACAAAAACATGCCCGGCTGCATGATGGCACTGGCCCGACTCAACCGACCCGGTGTGTTCGTGTACGGCGGCACGATTCTGCCTGGCTGCCACCAGGGCCGAAATCTGGACATCGTCTCGGTATTCGAAGCGGTCGGTGCACGCGCCAACAACAAGATCGACGATGCCGAGCTGCACAGCATCGAAGCCAAAGCCATACCGGGCGCCGGCTCCTGTGGCGGCATGTACACGGCCAACACCATGGCCTCGGCGATTGAAGCGCTCGGCATGAGCCTGCCCGGCAGCTCGGCGCAGGCGGCGATTTCGCCCGCGAAAAAGGAGGATTGCGCACGCGCGGGCGCAGCGGTCCTGAAGCTGCTCGAGCACGATATCAAGCCGCGCGACATCATGACCCGCGAAGCGTTCGAAAATGCCATTACCATGGTCATCGCACTGGGAGGATCCACTAATGCGGTCCTGCACCTTCTAGCAATGGCCAACACGACCGGCGTCGATCTTCGACTCGATGATTTCACCCGCATCGGCAAACGGGTGCCGATGGTGGCCGATCTCAAGCCGAGCGGACGCTATTCCATGGCGGAGTTGATCGAAATCGGCGGCATCCAGCCGTTGATGAAGATGCTGCTGGACAACTCTCTGCTACATGGCGACTGCCTGACCGTCACCGGCAGGACCCTGGCTGAAAACCTGGCGGATACGCCACAATATCCGGACAACCAGGAGATCATCCGTCCGCTCACCGATCCAATCAAAAAGGAGAGTCACCTGGTCATCCTCGACGGCAACCTCGCACCGCAGGGATCGGTCGCAAAAATCACCGGCAAAGAGGGGCACTGTTTCAGCGGTACGGCGCAAGTGTTTGACTGCGAAGAAGAAGCGCTCAAGGCAATTCTCGACGGCCGCATTCACAAAGGCGATGTCATCGTAATCCGCTACGATGGCCCCAAAGGTGGACCCGGCATGCGGGAAATGCTCTCTCCCACCTCTGCCGTCATGGGCAAAGGGTTGGGGAAGGATGTCGCCCTCATTACCGATGGCCGATTCTCCGGCGGCACCCATGGCTTTGTCGTCGGGCATATTACGCCCGAAGCGTATGTCGGTGGTCCGCTGGCCATCGTGGAAAACGGCGACACCATCACCATAGATGCCGACAGCCACGCCCTCACCCTGCATCTAAGCGACACCGAAATCCAACAGCGTCTGAACGATTGGATCAAACCCAAGCCCCGCTATACCCGCGGCGTCCTAGCGAAGTATGCCAAGCTGGTCAGTTCGGCGTCGGAAGGGGCGGTTACCGACAACCACCTGGAGTAGCACAGCGCATGAACCGTTGCTCATGAACCGACAGCTGCCGGATACGCTCTCCATGATCCGCGCGCTGATCGAACGCCCTTCGGTCAGCAGCACGGATCCCCGCTTCGATCAGAGCAATCTGGCGGTCATCCACCTGCTTGCCGACTGGTTCGATACCCTGGGCTTCCGGGTCGAAATCAAGCCGGTCTCCGATCAAAAAGCCAATCTGATCGCCACTTGGGGGGATGTGCGCAACCATAACGGCCTGGTGCTCTCCGGACATACCGACACAGTCCCCTTTGACGAAGGACAATGGAGCATCGATCCGTTCACGCTGACAGAGCGCGATGACCGTCTGTTCGGCCTCGGTACAGCCGATATGAAATCGTTTTTCGCGCTGGCTCTGCAGGCCGTACAGCAATTGTCGAGCAACGATCTGGCGCAGCCATTGGTCATTCTGGCCACAGCGGATGAAGAAAGCTCGATGCTGGGCGCAAAAACCCTTCTTCAGGAAGGAATCAGACTCGGCCGGTATGCAGTGATCGGTGAGCCCACGCAGCTGCGCCCCGTCCGCATGCATAAAGGTGTGATGATGGAATCCATCCGCATCACCGGCCGTGCCGGGCATTCGAGCGATCCCTCGCGGGGCGCCAGCGCACTCGAAGGCATGCTCTCCGTATTGAACGAGGTGATCGCCTGGCGCGGGGAACTGCAGGAACGCTATCATAATCCGTTGTTCAAAGTGGCGGTACCGACGCTGAACCTGGGGGCAATCCATGGCGGCGACAGCCCCAACCGCATCTGCTCCTTTTGCCAGACATACTTTGACCTGAGGCCCCTGCCGGGCATGTCGTTGGATGAGTTGAGAGACGCCTTGCAGCAGCGCCTGGCACCGGTACTGGCGGACAAGCCCGGCCTGTCGATGGAGATCCGTCCTCTATTCGAGGGTCTGCCGGCGTTCGAGACGCCTGCCGCAGCGGAGATCGTCAGAACCTGCGAACAGTTTACGGGACATGCCGCGCAAGCCGTGGCTTTCGGGACCGAAGCGCCCTATCTTGCCGGGCTCGGCATAGAAACCGTTGTCTTGGGTCCCGGCAGCATCGACCAAGCACATCAGCCTGACGAATATCTGGCACTGGATCAGATTCAACCAACCATCGACCTTATCAGAGAACTGATTGAGCGCTACTGCATAACAGAAGACAGAAAACAGAAAACAGGAAACAGGCCGCAGCGGGCGTAAACGATGACAACCGACGCACCTTCTTTCGTTCGCTGGTTCCGGGATTCGTCGCCCTACATTCACGCCCACAGAGGTCGTACGTTCATCGTGGCATTCGGCGGTGAAGCCGTTGCCGACACGGCCTTCGCCAACCACGTGCATGATTTCGCGCTGCTCAACAGCTTAGGGATACGCCTGGTCCTGGTCCATGGTATTCGACCTCAAATCGAAGAACGCCTGCGATCCCGCAACCAGGAACCGATTTACCAGGACGGCCTGCGCGTTACCGACGATGTCGCCCTGCAATGTGTGAAAGAAGCTGCAGGCATGGTGCGCGTGGAGCTGGAGGCCCTGCTCTCCATGGGCGTCTCCAATTCACCGATGGCCGGCGCCAAGATCCGCGTCGCATCAGGCAATTTCGTCATTGCCAAACCACTGGGAGTACGCAACGGCATCGATTTCCGCCATACCGGGGAAGTACGCCGCATCGATGCGCAGGCGATCACGGAAAAGCTGGATCGGAACAATGTCGTTCTGATTTCCCCGGTCGGTTATTCGCCGACGGGAGAAGTGTTCAATCTTCGCGCCGAAGAAGTCGCAACAACGGTGGCAACCGCTTTGAAGGCCGATAAACTGATCTTTATGATGGAGCAGGTCATTGACGGCTACACGGCAGACCACCCGCACCTAACCACGTCGGAAGCCCAACAAATCCTCAATACCGCAGCGGAGATTCCAGCCGAGATCCAGCGCCACCTCGAGGTCGCGGTCGCCGCCTGCCAAGCAGGCATCGATCGGGTCCACCTGATCAACCGCAATACCGATGGTGCCCTGCTTCTCGAGCTGTTCACCCGTGACGGCATCGGCGCACTGATCAGCTCGACTCCCTACGAAACGCTTCGCTCCGCCTCGATCGAAGATATCGGCGGCATCATCGACCTGATCAGCCCTCTGGAAAAGAGCGGTGTTCTTGCCAAACGCTCCCGCGAAGCCCTGGAAATGGCGATCACGGACTTTTCCGTGATCGAACGGGATGGCCTGATCATAGGCTGCGCCGCTCTCCACAACTTCCCGGAAGAAGCCGCCGGGGAATTGGCCTGCCTCGCCCTGCATCGGGATTATCGGGACAACGCATGGGGCAAACGGTTGCTGGAACACATCGAGCGGAAAGCCAGAAGTCGCGGACTGCAACGGCTGTTCGTACTGTCGACGCAGACCACCCACTGGTTTCGAGAGCAAGGTTTCGAACCTGCTGTCTTCACCGATCTTCCCGTCAAGCGGCAGGCGGCCTATAACGGCAAGCGAAACTCCAAAATCCTGTTGAAGCAGCTGTGATCCGGCAACGACCGAAAACTACGTCCGCCCACGCTGATAACGCCGCTTCAGGCGCTTCCCCGCCAGAAAACCATCTGGATTGATGGGCACCGCGTCCGAGACCAGATATGCGCCTAACTCCGTCAGCGCCTGCCGATACACCTGTTTTTTGAAAAACACCACTTCATGCAGCGGATGCCAAAAATCGACCCATCGCCATTCGTCGAACTCGGGCTTGTCGGAACAGTCGAATCGGACATGTTCCTCCGTCGATACCATGTGCAATATGTACCAAAGCTGCTTCTGACCGATACATAACGGCAATGACCGTCTTCGAATAAACCGCTTGGGCAAATCGTAACGCAGCCAGCCCTTGGTGCGGCCGATCACCTCGACATCCCGATTCAGCAGCCCTGTTTCCTCATACAGTTCCCGAAACATGGCACATTCAGGGTCTTCATCGGGCTCGATCCCGCCCTGAGGAAACTGCCACGAATTCATCCCCGCCCGGCGCGCCCAGAACAGGCGACCCTGATCGTTGCAGAGGATGATTCCTACATTATGGCGATAACCTTCCGAGTCGATCATGACAGTGTACAGCCACTAAACCAATTGGCAATTTTACTTTTCGAGGCTACGAGGGGATTGTTCAAAATATTATCAATTTTCTTTCAAAAAATGAAGCCTTCTGCCATAATATTTAGCTCTTTTCGCACACCCCCCACCCTTTGACTTTTACCTTTATCGGATCTATACGACTGTGAGCCTTGTCATTTTCGATCTTGACAACACACTGCTTGGCGGTGACAGCGATTTCCTCTGGGGCCGGTTTCTGGTCGAGCGCGGCATTGTCGATCAGGCGGTGTATGAGGAAGCGAATGCGCGGTTTTATGAAGATTATCGGAAAGGCACTCTCAACATCGTCGATTTTCTTAATTTTGCCCTGCAACCCCTGGCGGCCAACGAGCTGGAAATGCTCTATCGGTGGAGAGACGAGTTCATCGATGAAAAAATCAAATCGATTATGCTCCCCCCGGCTCAAGCACTGATCGCAAAGCACAGAGAGGCCGGTGACACATTGCTGGTCATCACCGCAACCAACCGCTTCGTCACCGAGCCCATCGTCCGGCTCTTCGGAATCGAGCACCTTCTCGCCACAACCCCGGAAATGGTTGACGGGCGTTATACCGGTCGATTCACCGGTATTCCCTGTTTTCAGGAAGGCAAGGTCAAACAGCTGGAGAGCTGGTTGAGAAAAGCGAACCAGTCACTCGCGGGAAGCTGGTTTTACAGCGACTCCCACAACGACCTGCCGCTGTTGATGCGCGTCGACAATGCGGTGGCGGTCGACCCGGACGAGACGCTCGAACAGCTGGCAACCGAGCACGGCTGGCCGATTATCAGCCTGCGCGAAGCAACCTGTCCCGAACATCACCTCACCGCCGCGTAGCCGGTTTGTCCCCACGGCAACGGTTCGCCGCGGGAACCCGGACCGGCCCCGCCGCACCTGCACCTTGGCAGCAGCATGATTCGGATAGGCATTGCTACGCAAGTGCATGGGAACGAGAGACGGAAACTTTTCCAGGATAACCGACAGGGGCGGGCAGGCTACTTTTTCCTGATAAAGAAATATTGCCTCCCCTCTTCCTCGAAGTGCTCGAGTATCTGATTGCCGGTCTGTTCGGTAAAAACGCCAAAATCCAGATGAGCAGCCGGGTCGGTCGCGACAACCCGAACCACCTCTCCGCTCACCATGCCGACGAGCGCTTTTTTCAAACGCAGCAGAGGCAACGGACAGTTGAGCCCGGTTGCATCGACTTCATGATCAAACTGGTTCATTGACATACCATATTCAACATCAACTCACGATCGTTGTATTATACACTCGCGTCCAGTCCGAAAAATAACCCCTGACCGATGGATTATCTGCCAGCATTTCTCGACATCGCCGACCAACTCTGCCTGGTCGTCGGCGGCGGCACAGTGGCTCAACGCAAAGCGGAACTGCTGCTCCAGGCTGGTGGCAAAGTGACCGTCGTCTCTCCTGAAATCAGCCCGGAGCTCGAAGAGTGGGGACGAAGCGGGCGCTTCGCCATCCGCCGGAAACGCTTCACGGCCGACGACGTGTGCGACTTCACGCTGGTGGTGTCGGCGACCAACGACACGGCCGTGAACACCGAGGTCGCGGCCGCCGCCCGGCAACACCGCATCCCGGTCAACGTGGTCGACTCCTCCGAACTCAGCACCTTCATCTTTCCGTCCATCATCGACCGTTCACCGATCATTGCCGCAGTCTCCTCCGGAGGCGCCTCGCCGGTCCTTGCCAGGCTGTTGCGCAGCCACATCGAAAGCACCGTGCCGGCGGCTTACGGCAGACTGGCGCAGCTCGCCGAACGCTTTCGCACGCGCGTTCAGCATGAACTGGAGACGATCACACAACGACGTCGTTTCTGGGAAAAAACGCTGCAAGGCGCGGTGGCCGAACTGGTGTTTGCCGGCCACAAGCAGGAGGCGGAAGCAAAAATGGAGAGCATGCTGAGGGCTGAAGCCGCGGGGCGGACCACAACCGGCGAAGTGTACCTTGTCGGTGCCGGACCCGGCGACCCGGACCTGCTCACCTTTCGCGCTCTGCGCCTGATGCAGCGGGCCGATACGGTCGTCTACGACCGGTTGGTCTCCCCGGAAGTGCTGGCGCTCGTTCGACGTGACGCGGAGAAAATCTATGCCGGAAAGGCGCGCAACGAGCATGCGATTCCGCAGGAAAAGATCAACCATCTGCTGGCGCGGCTGGCCAGATCGGGCAAACGCGTCGTGCGCCTCAAAGGCGGCGACCCGTTCATTTTCGGCCGCGGCGGTGAAGAGATCGAAACCCTGTTGGAACAAGGCGTCCCATTCCAGATCGTTCCGGGCATTACCGCCGCGTCCGGTTGCGCCTCCTATGCCGGCATTCCACTCACGCACCGGGACTATGCACAGTCCTGTCTGTTCGTCACCGGTCACCTCAAAGACGGCTCGATCGACCTGAACTGGAAGCAGCTGACGATGCCCAACCAGACGCTGGTGATCTACATGGGGCTCCTCGGCCTCGAACAGCTGTGCCGGCAGTTGATTCTACACGGCAGCTCACCGGACCTCCCCGCCGCGCTCATCGAACAGGGAACGACACCGAAGCAGCGCGTCATCACCGGAACACTGAGCACCCTGCCGAAGCGTGTGGAAACAGAAGCAGTCAGGGCGCCGACGCTGATCATTGTCGGAAACGTCGTGCAGCTGCGTGACAGACTGGCTTGGTTCGAGACAAACCGATAAACCGAGCCGCGAGCGCACCGACGAGGTTAAATCCAGGAGTGGATCACCGCATTGTCCACGGCCAGGTCAACGAACCCACCGAAATCGACCACGGTGACACGCGCCATCACCTCGGCCGCCGTAATGCCACGCGCCGCCAGATCCGGAGCAAGGACACAGACCGTCAGGTCAGACAAAGACCGCTCCAGCCGCTCTGCCGCCACACTGCCGCGCTTGACCATGTAGACCCCGTTTTCGATCAACATCAGGGTATGTCCCTCCCCTATCCTCGACAGCAAGCGGTCCACCGGCGCGGAATCGAACGCCGCATGATTCATGATATGCAGCATGGCATCGATCAGCTGTTTACCACCCTGTCGTGGCAGGCAATCAAAGCGCCGATCCGACAGCGCGGAATTGTCTCCACCGGCAGCAGAAGATCTTTCTGGTCCAGTCCCCGCTCGTGCAGCGACTCCTGTTCGACAATCACACGGCGCACGTCATAGATTTCGAACGACAAGAAAACCGGTGCGATCTCTTTGCTGTCGATCCGGTCGGGCTGCTGACCCTTCTTGATCAGGAAAACACCATCATCCAGAAGCAACACACTCACCTCCTGCCCGAACGCCGCAGTAGTCAACAGCAGGTCCAATGCTTCCTGAGCATAGCAGCTGCCGTGAGGCGCCTCCTGCATGACGAACAGGAACTTTTTCTTTGTCGGGCCCGTCATGCGCTGAACACCAAAAGACGATCCGCTTCAATCGCGGCCTCGACCAGCTGTCCAAGACCCGAGATGCGAAAACCATCGGCAAGATCCGGATCGACTTTGCCGACCCGCCTGGCCTCCTCGATGCATAACAGCCCGCGCCGTTGTGCGGCAGATATGCAGACAACCAGATCGATATCGTGGCGCCGAGCGAGCTGCGACCAGCGCTGAACCATCGATTTTTCATCGTCGGGAGGACTGGCGTAACGAAAGGCATTATCGATGCCATCATAATAAAAAAAGACCCGATACACCTCATGGCCTTTCCGCAGCGCTGCCCGAACGAACTGATAGGCGCTCTCGGAGCTTTCCGATTGATACGGACCTGAATTGATCTGGATGGCGAATTTCATTGTGGGAGGTGTATGCGTCGAGTCCATGAAAACCCTGACGTACGTCGGAATCAAGCTGCACCGATTTATGATAAGCTTATATTGTCAACGCGCTCATTTTACCGCTCAGGTACAATCAATTCCAAGCCGAACCACCAGAAACAGGCTCGCCAGTCGCTCAGAGTCAGTCCACCGAAGCTTCAGGCGGCTGCCGCAGGAATGAACTCTCACCATCTATTGCTGTCATTAGCTCTATGTTTTCCGCCTTTCGATCCGCTGTCGCCACGGCCGCCATCGCCGGTCTTGGCCTGACTCCCGCCGGCGACGCGCCCCATGCGCAAGACATTATCCGGCTGCCGGATATCGGCGACTCATCGGGCCGTGTCATAACGCCGACGCAGGAGCAAGAGCTGGGTCAAGCGTTTTTCAGAAGTCTCCATAATCAACTGAAAATCAACCAGGACCCTGAAATCGAGCAGTTCATCGAGTCGCTCGGCGGCGGGCTCGCGGCTCACACCGACAATCCGGGGCAGCCATTTCATTTTTTTGTCGTCCTCGACCCGGCGATCAATGCGTTTGCCGGGCCCGGCGGATACATCGGGATCAACTCCGGTTTGGTGACCGAAACCGAATCCGAGAGCGAACTCGCCTCCGTCCTGTCGCACGAAATCGCCCACGTCACCCAGCGCCATCTCATGCGCGCCTTCGAATCGGCAAGCCGCATGTCGCTGCCCACGGCCGCAGCCATGCTCGCTGCGATATTGATCGGCACGCAGTCGGCGGCGCTCGGACAAGCCGCGCTCATCGCCGCCCAGGCCGGCAGCCTGCAGCACCGGATCGATTTCACACGCGACAATGAGCAGGAAGCGGACCGGGTCGGCATGCATATTCTCTCCCGGACCGACTTCGATCCGCGCGGCATGCCCGCCTTCTTCGAACGGCTGCAACGGGCCAGCCGCTACTACGGGGAAGGCCCTCCCGAGTTTCTCCGCACCCACCCGGTTACTGTCTCACGCATCGCCGACAGCCGCGGCCGCGCCGAGAAATATCCGTTCCGGCAATATACCGACTCGCTCGGCTATCTCCTGTTCAAAGCCAAATTGCGCGTCATGACCGCAAAACGGCCGATCGATGCAGTCAATCATTTTCGGGCAACACTGGATCAGGGAACCGCACTCCAGAAAGTGGCTTCACAGTACGGGCTTGGCCTCGCGCTGCTGGCCGCTTCGAGACTGAACCAGGCGCAGGCCGTTTTTCAGAATCTCGCCGGACGCCGCCCCGACCAGCCGCAGTTTGTCAATGGACTGGCAAAGAGCAAGCTGGAGGCAGGAAGCACCCGTCAGGCGCTGGCGCTCTATTCCGAGGCAATGGACTACTTTCCCGGAAACCGCGCGATCATGCTAGACTACACCAAAGCCCTGCTCAAGACCAAGCACTATGAACAGGCCCGCAGGCTGCTGCGCGATTACAGCCGCAGCCACCCAGCGACCGCGGAAATCTATGCGCTATTGGCCGAAACGACTGGCAACCTCGGCAAAAAAGCCAAAGCGCACCGGTACCTCGCAGAGTATTATTATGCGATCGGACAGACCGAATCAGCCATCACTCAGGCTGAAATCGGCATCAAGGCAGCAAAAGGCAATTTCTATCTGACCGCTATTCTCGAGGAACGGCTGAAACGCTTTGTTGCGGAAAAGGAAGAAGAGGAAAAAGGCGACAAGTGGCCGCATTAATGACACGCACTGCCTGCGGCCCTCGCTCCGGCTGCCTCACTTTTTGTCGTGAAGATCGACTCCACGCTCGATCTCCCCCTGCTTTCGAAGCTGCCGTTTCAGAATCTTGCCGGCCGCATTTTTCGGCAGCTCCGGTACGATATGGATCGTGCGCGGCACCTGGTAGCGCCCCAAACGCTCCCGGCACCAGGCTCGAAGATCGGCGGACGAAACATCGGCGCCCCCGGATAGCGCCACATAGGCAACAGGAACCTCACCATGCAGGGCGTGCGGCTCGCCGATCACCGCGGCTTCGACAACGGCATCGAAGCCGTACAGAACCTCTTCGATGATGCGGGGATAAACGTTCATGCCGTTGACGATCACCATATCCTTTTTCCGATCCACGATGCTGAAATAGCCTTCTTCGTCCTCGGTCCCCAAGTCTCCGGTCAAGAGCCAGTCACCGGAAAATACCTCCAGCGTTTCATCCGGAAGATTCCAATAGCCTTTCATCACGTTCGGCCCTCGCACGGCGATCTCGCCGACGCTCCCCTTGGGGAGCTCTCCGCCCTGCTCATCCACCACTTTCATCTCGACATCCGGCAGCGGCAGCCCAACGGTGCCCGGCTTGGTCCTGCCGCCGATCGGATTGATGCAGGTCACCGGCGAACATTCGGTCGGGCCGTCTCCTTCGTAGATCGGCTTGCCGAAGGCCGCTTCGAACCGCTGCATCACATCCACCGGCATCGCCGCCCCGCCTGACACACAGTAGCGCAACGACCCGAACAGACCGATCCGCTCCCGCTTCAGCCGCAGCAAGACGCTGTACATGCTCGGAACACCGAGGAATATCGTCGTCCGCGTCGCATCAATGGTTCGCGCCACCAGCTCGGGCTCGAATTTCGCCAACGGCACGAAAGCACAGCCGTGAGTCAAAGGCGTCAGCATTCCCACCGTTGCTGCAAATGCATGAAACATCGGCAAGACGACCAGCACGATATCGCAGCCGGGTGTCCACTGCAATGCCTTGAATACGCTGCGCGTATTCGACACCAGGTTGCGGTGGGTGAGCATGGCGCCCTTCGGGCGGCCGGCTGTGCCGGAGGTATAGAGGATCGCCGCCAAGTCCTTTGCTGGTGAAAGGGCCGGTTGCGGAACGGCGGCGCTGGTGTTCAGAAAGGCAGACCAATCAATCGCCTGCGGACATACACCGCCGATACACACGCTGAACCGCAGCGACGGAACATCCGCCCGCAGAATCCCGACATTGTCTTCGAACGCGCTGTGATACACCAGCGCCTTGACACCGGCATCATTCAGGATGGAAGCGATTTCGTGCGCCGTCAGCATCAGATTCAACGGCACCACGGTCGCCCCCGCCTTGATGATTCCTGCATAGGCGATGGCAAACTCCGCACAGTTCGTGCAATACAGCCCGACACGATCACCGACGACGATTCCCTGTTCGGCACAAGCCGCCGCAACGGCATCGGAGCAGCCGTTGAAGGTCGAAAAGTCCACGGTTTCGTCGGCGGTGATGATCGCCGGATATTCGGCAAAACGCCGGGCGCTTTCGCGCAACAGGTCCCCGAGGGAGATCATTGATTGCTGCTCCAGAAGCAGTGACATACCGCCTGTCTCGACACTCATTCAAAGCTGAACGATCATCATCGCGGATCTATCGCAAACGAACGAAAAAACTAGGAGGCTGTCCGAGAATAGCGATCGTAGCGAGGGCAAGCCCTGGTTGAGGCAGATTATTGATGGAAACCGTCCTTGGTTTCCACCCCTTCGGGGTCGCTAACGCGGCCCAAATTGGCTCCCGGCCAATTTGTCGATCATTTGAGGCGAATAGTGGGCCTATTTAACGATAATGATCGGAAAATCTGGCCAATCAGGCTTGGCCGCAGTAGATCAGTCTATTCTCGGGCAGCCTCCTAGACCCCACATTCTTGAACCGCCGCTCCGTGACCTATTTTATACGGCATCGGGCCGGCAACAAGGACGCCCCGTCACATCACGATCGCTTCTCCACGTGCCAGCTTCGGCAGGTTGCCCTCCAGTCCCATGGCATAACGCATCACTTTGGTTTTTGCCGGCGTCACGCGCTCGGCCAGTCCCAAGCCGGCGTTGCGCAGCAGTTTGACCGGGAGATGGGGATTACTGAAGACCCGATAAAACAGCTCCATGGTGGTCATCATCAGCAGGTTGTCGTTGCGACGGAGCCGTTCATACTGTTTGAGCACCTTGAGACTGCCGATATCCGGCTGTTTTGCTTTGGCCGCGACCAGCACCTGGGCCAGCGCGGCCGCATCCAATAGCCCGATATTAACCCCCTGCCCGGCCAGCGGATTGATAATATGCGCCGCATCACCGATCAGCGCCACGCCCGGCTTGACATAATCCAGGGCATGCTGGCGTTTCAACGGAAAACTCGCCCGGCCAAGAATCGCCTTGATCTCGCCCAGGCATTCCGGAAACGTGTCAGTCAGCTCGATCAACAGCGCGCGATCGGATAAGGATTTCAGTCGTCGTACTTCATCAGGCGTGTGATACCAGACGATCGAGGCATGCGGCCCCGAAAGAGGCAAAAAAGCTTGAGGCCCGGTGGGAACAAAGTGCTGCCAGGTGATGTCCTGCTGTTCATAGGCCGTTTCGATCGAAATCACCAGCGCGTGCTGTTTGTAGTCCCGGGAGCTGACACCCATACCGACAGCCTGACGGACTTTCGACTGGCCGCCGTCGGCGGCAACCAACACGCGTGCGGCCAACTGCCGCCGGCCATCGAGCTGAACGACCGAACCGCCCGGCTGGTAATCGATGTGTTCGGTCGTTGCCGGACACATCAGCGTGACATTGGAAAAATCCTCCAGCCGCTCCAGCAGCGCCAGTTGCGTGACACGGTTTTCGACGATATAGCCCAGTTCCGGTTTTTCGATCTCATCACTGCAAAACTCGGTATCGCCCCCGGCCTCCCAGACCCGCATCCGGCGGTAAGGGCAAAAGCGTCGGGCGGTCACGCCTTCCCAGGCTCCAACCGTTTCAAGAATGGTACGGGATGCGATACTCAACGCTGACACTCTGAGATCATGATCCTGCTCCGGCGAAAACGGGCGCGGCCGCTGATTCTCGATCACTGCCACACGAAGATCGCTGTCTCCCAAACAGCATCCCAGCGCGGCGCCAACCATCCCACCACCGACGACGACGACGTCATATTGCTCTGTCATTGCATTTCCCATCATTGCACCATTCCCACGAAAGCACTATCTTCCGGCTGCGTTCCTATCCCCTTCGTGGATGAGAACCGATCCGCGCTGATGCTATCGCCGCGACCGATGCCGTCACGCGGCATCCACTTTAGGGAGAAACCGGAGGCCACAGCCGCAACACCCCGATCACTATGCCGGCAGCGGCGATCGTGATGCCGAACGACCAGATCATGAAGCGATCGATCCTCTGCGTCATCGCCTCGAAACGCTTGTCTATCTGTTCAAAGCGCTTGTCTACCTGGTCGAAGCGCTTGTCGATCTGTTCCAGGTGCTTCTCGACCTGCTCGATGCGCTTCTCGACCTGGTCGAAGCGCTTCTCCATCTGCTCGAGACGCTTGTCTACCTGCTCGAGACGCTTGTCTACCTGCTCGAGACGCTTGTCCACCTGCTCGAAGCGCTTGTCTACCTGGTCGAAGCGCTTGTCTACCTGGTCGAAGCGCTTGTCCATCTGCTCGATCAGCGCTTGGATGAGTCGGCCCTGATGCTTGAGCGCCTCCTCGACCCGCACCATGCGTTCGCGCAGCTCGATCTCGTACACAGCCAACGGCTTGCCGACACTTTGCTCAGCCAACCACTCGGCCAGGTGCGTTTTGATGTATTCGATATCCTGCTTTGCGAGAGCCATCCGCTTTCTGTCTTCGATCACAATTTGCCTGAAAGTATAACACGCCCTCGGATCAGGGATCAGGTGGCGGGTGCTGGCTTGTAAGGGCTACCGAATGATGATTTGAAATGCTTTATAATGACTCGATACGGACAATACCATCCACTCGTCTGCTTCCAAATTTTATTGCGAAAAAACGAGTACACCCCTATCCTCCCGACCGCGACATCGACCACAGCAACAACCATGCGAACCAGCCACTTTCCCCTCAATACCATCAAAGAAACACCCGCCGACGCCGAGATCGCCAGCCACCGATTGATGCTGCGCGCCGGACTGATCCGAAAGCTTGCAGCCGGCCTCTATTCCTGGCTTCCACTCGGGATGCGGGTGCTGCACAAAGTCGAGCAGGTGACTCGGGAAGAGATGGAAAAAGCCGGAGCGCTCGAGGTGCTCATGCCTGCCGTGCAGCCGGCTGAACTATGGCAGGAATCGGGCCGCTGGGAGCAGTACGGTCCGGAATTGGCGCGCCTGAAAGACCGGCACAACCGCGACTTCTGCTTGGGTCCCACCCACGAGGAGATCATTACCGACCTGGTTCGCAACGAGATCAAAAGCTACAAGCAGCTGCCGATTACCTACTATCAGATCCAGACCAAATTCCGCGACGAAATCCGCCCCCGCTTCGGAATCATGCGGGCGCGCGAATTCATCATGAAAGACGCCTATTCATTTCACCTTGACGAAGCATCTCTGCACGCAAGTTATCAGACGATGTATGAGGCCTACAGCCGCATTTTTTCCCGTCTCGGGCTTGAATTTCGCGCCGTGCTCGCCGACTCCGGCGCCATCGGCGGCCACCGCTCCCACGAGTTTCATGTACTCGCCGATTCGGGGGAAGACGCCATCTCCTTTTCCACTGAAAGCGACTACGCGGCCAATGTCGACCTGGCAGAAGCAATCACGCCCGAGCAGCCGCCGGCAACGCCGCGCGAGGAACTGAGAAAAGTTCCGACACCGAACCAGCACAGTATCGAAGAGGTCGCCGCTTTTCTGAATACCTCCCCGGACCGCTGTCTGAAGACCCTGCTGGTCAAGGGTGAAGGGGACAGCATCGTCGCTCTACTGCTGCGCGGCGACCACGAATTGAACGCCGTCAAAGCAGCCAAACTCGAAGGCGTCGCCTCGCCTCTGCAGTTCGCCGATACCGACGAAGTGATACGGACCGCAGGCTGCGCGCCGGGCTCTATCGGTCCCATCGGCCTCGACTGTCCGATGATCGTGGACCGCAGCACCGCCCAACTGACCGATTTCATATGCGGTGCTAATCAAGAGGACACCCATTACACCGGAGTCAACTGGGGCCGCGACATGGATCTGCCCGCAACCGTCGCCGACATACGCACGGTTCAGGAAGGGGACATCAGCCCGGACGGCAAAGGCACACTGACCATTGCCAGAGGCATCGAAGTCGGACATATTTTCCAGCTGGGCCGCAAATACAGCGAAGCCATGAAAGCAACCGTTCTCGACGAACAGGGGCGCAGCCAAACATTGATCATGGGCTGCTACGGCATCGGCGTTTCACGGATCGTAGCGGCCGCCATCGAACAGCACCATGACGACAAAGGCATCATCTGGCCGAAAGCCCTCGCCCCGTTCCAGGTCGCGCTCTGCCCGATGAACATGCATAAATCGGAACGCTTGCGCGCCGCTGCGGACGATCTTTATCAGGCAATGCGGGACGCCGGCATCGACGTGCTGTTCGAGGACCGCAAGGTACGCGCCGGTTTTATGTTCGCCGATATGGAGCTGATCGGCATTCCACACCGTGTTGTCCTGAGCGACCGGGGGCTCGACAGCGGCACGGTCGAATACCGGGGGCGCAGGGACGCCGAGAACCAGAATATTCCTATGGATGAAATCGTCGGATTTCTCAATCGGAAGCTGGAAGGTGTATAACCGAACGGTTTCTGGTTCGCTCGTTCAAGTCGATATGCATTCCCACGCGGGAGCGAGAATGACTGTTACCTGCTTCCTGTCCTCTGTCTTCTGACAGCGGAACCGCTTCGCGTTCCACCCTACCCGGCAGAGTCAGCCGGCGCTCAGAATCTTCTCAAAATAAGGAATCGTCCGCTTCAGCCCCTCCTCGAGCTGGATCGTTGGTTCCCAACCCAGCTTTTCTCTGGCCAGCGTGATGTCCGGACACCGCTGAGTCGGGTCGTCGCCCGGCAGCGGCTTTTCGATCAGTCTCGAACGCGCCCCAATCAGGTCGATGATTTTTTCCGCCAGTTCACGGATCGTAAACTCACCCGGATTTCCGAGGTTAACAGGACCGGCAAAATCATCCGGCGCATCCATGAAGCGGATGAACGCTTCGATCAGGTCATCGACATAGCAGAAGGAGCGCGACTGAGAACCATCGCCGTAGATCGTAATGGGCTCGTTTTTCAGGGCCTGCACGATAAAATTGGATACCACCCGCCCATCGTTGGGATGCATATTGGGGCCGTAGGTATTGAAGATGCGCGCAACTTTGATGCGAAGCTTGTGCTGCCGGTGGTAATCGAAAAACAGCGTCTCGGCGCAACGCTTGCCTTCATCATAACAGGAGCGGATCCCTCTGGGATTGACGTGCCCCCAGTAGTCTTCTGGCTGAGGATGCACATCAGGGTCGCCATAAACCTCACTGGTCGATGCCTGAAAAATTCTTGCCTTGACTCGTTTCGCTAATCCGAGCATATTGATTGCGCCGTGAACGCTGGTCTTGGTCGTCTGTACCGGATCGAACTGGTAATGAATCGGTGATGCCGGGCAGGCCAGGTTATAGATCTCGTCCACTTCCACATAGAGGGGAAAGGTCACATCGTGGCGCACCACTTCGAAAAACGGGTGGTCGATGATCGGAAGAAGATTATGCTTGGTCCCAGTAAAAAAATTATCGACGCAGAGCACATCGTGGCCGTCGTCCAATAATCGTTGGCACAAATGCGATCCAAGAAATCCGGCTCCACCGGTCACCAGAACGCGTTTATTGAATTTACAATTGAAGGCATTCATTAAGTATAGGTAAGATATTGGTTCTCAATAAGTCGGAGAACAGATCCCGGACGGCGGTCATATCCGTGCCTTGTTCGAATGGTTGACATACCATTCATAGGTTGACTTCAACCCCTGATCGAGCGGGATCCTCGCCGTCCAGCCAAGAGCCTGAAGCTTGGAAACATCCAGCAGTTTCCGCGGTGCTCCATCCGGTTTGCCGCTGTCGAAGACGATCTCTCCCCGGTAATCGACGACTCCGCGAATCATTTCCGCCAAACCCTCGATCGTTACGTCGGTTCCAGCACCAACATTGATATGAGAAAGCATTGGTTCGGTATGGCTGCAATAGGTTTCCCGGCTCAAACGCATCACATGCAAACAGGCGGAGGCCAGATCGTCCACATGCAGGAACTCGCGCCTAGGCCTGCCGGTACCCCACACAACCACCGCGGATGTCCGCTTCATTTTTGCCTCATGAAATCTTCGAATCATTGCCGGAATCACATGGCTGTTTTGCCGATGGAAATTATCGTTGGGGCCGTAAAGGTTGGTGGGCATGACGCTGCGGTAGTCGACATCGTATTGACGGTTGTAGGATTCACAGAGTTTGATGCCGGCGATTTTGGCGATGGCATAGGGTTCGTTCGTCGGCTCGAGCGTTCCGGTCATCAGCGCTGATTCCTTCATCGGCTGCTGCGCATTTTTCGGATAAATGCAGGATGAGCCGAGAAAAAGCAGTGTCCCTACACCGGTTCCGTATGCCGCATGAATCACGTTGCATTCCATTATCAGGTTCTGAAAAATAAATTCCGCCGGATACCTGTTGTTTGCAAGGATGCCCCCCACCTTGGCCGCGGCCAGAAACAGAACATCGATCTGTTCCTGCTGAAAAAATGCCTGTACCGCCGCTTGATTGCACAGGTCCAAATCCGCATGGGAACGGGTAATGACATGTCGATATCCCTGCTGCTGCAACGTCCGGACAATCGCTGAACCGACCATACCCTGATGCCCGGCGACATAGATTCTCGATTCGGGCGTCAATCTCGAACCATTCATCGTTCCCCGTTCATTATTCATTGTAGGTGAAGCTCTTGAAGCCATGCGCTTCGACCAACGCATCCCTCCTGGCGATGGCTAAATCCGCTGCGACCATTTCCCGGACAAGTTCATCAAACGAGATCTGCGGCGACCAACCCAACTGTTCACTGGCGTTGGTCGGGTCGCCAAGCAGGGTTTCCACCTCGGTCGGTCGATAATAACGAGGATCGATGCGTACAATGACGTCGCCCTTTTTGACCTTGAATTCACCATCAGCCGTCTCGTCCACGATCCCCCTCTCACTTTCGGCATCGCCCTGCCAGCGCAAGGTGATCCCCAGTTCGCGGGCGGCCTGCTCGATAAATTGCCGGACAGAATACTGAACACCCGTGGCAATCACGAAATCCCGCGGCTCTTCCTGCTGCAGCATCAGCCACTGCATCTCCACATAGTCACGCGCATGACCCCAGTCGCGCAAGGCTTCGATGTTTCCCAGAAAGAGGCAACGCTGAAGACCCACAGCAATACGCGCCAGTCCCCTCGTTACCTTTCGCGTCACAAACGTTTCGCCGCGCAACGGCGACTCGTGATTGAACAGGATACCGTTGCAGGCATACAGACCGTACGCTTCGCGATAGTTGACCGTGATCCAGTAAGCGTACTGCTTGGCGACCGCATACGGTGAACGCGGATAAAAGGGCGTCGTTTCTTTCTGTGGAACCTCCCGAACGAGGCCGTACAATTCCGACGTGGAAGCCTGATAGAACCTGGTTTTCTTCTCCAGGCCGAGAATCCGGATCGCTTCGAGAAGCCGCAATGCGCCGATGGCATCCACGTCAGCCGTATACTCGGGCGATTCGAAAGAGACGGCGACATGAGACTGTGCCCCCAGATTGTACAACTCATCCGGCTGCACGTCCTGAATGATTCGGACAAGATTGGAGGTGTCGGTCAGATCACCGTAGTGCAGGTAAAAGTTTTTATTTTCGGCATGGGGATCCTGATACAGATGATCGACGCGATCCGTATTGAACAATGAGGCGCGGCGCTTGACGCCATGAACCTCGTAGCCCTTCTCTATCAGAAACTCGCTGAGATAGCTGCCGTCCTGCCCCGTCACGCCGGTAATCAAGGCTATTTTTTTCATTTTCGAATCGAAAGATCAGGTAAAACTCAAAAACTTCGAACCGGTTCCAACGCTGGGAGGCATCCATAACGCACCCGTCAGGCCGGAACGACAAAATCACGTTTCACGGTCGTCCGGTTGAGCCTGCCCAACAGATCAAGAAGAATGATCACACGGTCTTCTCCCTTGGTCGCCTGAAAAATCCCGCTCAACCCGGCAAAGGGTCCCTCTGTCACCATAACATCCATCCCCGCATAAAACACCTCCTCTCCCGTAAGGTGTACGCCGGCATCGGCATCCGCTGTTTGCATCAACGTTTCAATCAAGGCAACCGGGGCCTTAGCGAGCTGCCCCCCAAAACGCACAAGGCCGGAAATACCCGGAGTCGAGCGAATCGGCGCGATGTTGTCGTTAACAATATCCAGACGAATGAAAAGATAACGGGGGAAAAGCGGCTCGATCACATCCACCCACTTGCCGCGACGCCTTCTGGGCAAGCTGATTTTAGGCAGATAGATCTCAAATTCCTGTTGCCGCAAATGCCTCTCGGCAACGGCTTCCTGCCTCGGTTTGGTATATACGGCATACCAGTTGGGCATAGTTTCCTTTCCGGTGGCAATAACGTTCGTTCGATGCAACCTTTCCCCGACGTCGCGCCGGTGAAACCGGATATGCGTCGGTTTTTGTAGCCGCTCGATTCTTATGGTGGGCCGTCAGGGATTCGAACCCTGGAGCAATGGATTAAGAGCTGGGAGATAAAACCGCAACTCGTTATTTTCATTGAGAATTACAACGCTCAATGTGTAACACAAGAAAACATCATTAAACACCGTTAGATGATCAAAAACAATAACTTTCCACACTTCTGCGAACATTTCCGAACTTACAGCACGTTTCAAAGTGTACTGCTATGGTACCATTTTTTAACTCTCCCGCTGTTCAAGTTGTTCCTCTCGGTTGAACATCGTATGTATTTTGATAATCACCACTGGAGCAACGGGTGCGCACCCATATCTTTCTCTGCGTGCTAGGAGGCTGTCCGAGAATAGCGATCGTAGCGAGGGCAAGACTGATTGAGTCAGATTTTTCGATCATTTGAGGCGAATAGTGGGCCTATTTAACGATAATGATCGGGAAATCTGGCCAATCAGGCT
>Ga0209633_10001516_pt1 | contig 23716 bp, 24 predicted proteins | sample Cruoilmetagenom1_FD_187290 | JGI IMG/M metagenome (GOLD analysis project Ga0209633, IMG submission 187290) | Oil polluted marine microbial communities from Coal Oil Point, Santa Barbara, California, USA - Sample 1 (SPAdes) (version 2) | ecosystem: Environmental > Aquatic > Marine > Oil seeps ...
CCGAGCCGGTCCTTACCGAGACGCTGTATCTGCTCGGCCCGGACAGCAAGGCACAAAAAGCAGGCATCGAGTTCATTCTCCGGGGCGGGGCCACGCTCGTTCCCCAGTCAGCAGCGAGCCTGGCACGGGCTGCCGCGCTTATGGACAAATACCGCGATGCACCCATGGATTTTGCCGTCGCCACGCTCGTGGTTCTGGCCGAAGAGTCGGGGATCGACGAAATCCTTACCCTCGACCGGAAGGGGTTTCAGACCTACCGTATTCACGGCGAGAAGACTTTCACTGTGCGGCCGGAATAAGATCATTTGTCTGCTTCACTCGTGTCTGTGCTCTGCTAGCTGTTTACTGTCTACCGTTTACTGCCTACTGCTTTCCGTTTCCCTGTTGACAATATCAGATAATACGAATATACTAGTGCCGTGTATAACGATGTTATAAATAGTGTAAACAACAACTTTTCCTAACTCTCCGGGCGGCCCTATGGCCGCCTTTTGTGTTTGATTGCACGAAAGCATTTGGTTCATTCGTAAAAAAGTTGAAAGACAATGTATAATCACAGAGACACTGAGGCACGGAAAGAAGCATAAACCGTGACACAGAAAAACCATGATTTTTTATGATTCCCACGGATAAATCATAAATAATTAGTGCCAGTTTACTATGAACTCTGCACTTTGAATGTTTTATTGAACTATGAACTATTCTATTGGGAACACGGCGGCCATGGAGAAATAAAAGTAGCCTAAGGACAGAATTTGTTTGAAATTTGATCATTGATATTTGTGGTTCGTGATTTTGATCAACACGGAGTGTTCTTAACGGAACGGTGCTGTTGGTGAGAAATAGTAAAGTACAAGTCGGATCTCTTAGTGGGTGCTAATATATTTGAAGGGAGCATTATGGAAAATTACAATCTTTTACCCGATCAGCCATTAAAATCTACTAAAGCTGCAGCGGGTGCTAAATTTGGTCATAAAGAGATCGCCGAAACGCTTTCTTCGTTAGTTCTGAATTGTCCTACACCATTTACGATTGGGCTTTTTGGCAGATGGGGTGCTGGAAAAAGCACAATTTCTTATATGCTAAAAGACGCCATGCTAAAAAATAAAATTAGTTTTGTGTTATTTGACGTTTGGAAACATGAAGCTGATGCCCTCAGAAGAACATTTCTCAAAGAATCGTTCAAACAACTAAGTGAACAAAAAAATATTAAGGAAAAATATTCGCTCGAAGATAGAATTGACTCTAAAATTACTCGTCAGGTAGAAGGTGAGTTCGAATTAACAGGTTTTTTGAGGAAATATTGGAAAATAGCCGTAATAATATCGCTGTATTTTTTACTTGCAGCCTTTCTTACGTATTACTTTTTAGGCGAAGATAATTTGAAATCATACATTTCAATAATATTGTCTGTTTTTTCAGGAGGAGGTATTCTTACTGTTATTATTTCAAAGGCAATGAAGCACTTCTTAACGTCGGAGACAATCACATATGAAATAGATAGATATAAAGATCCGCATGAATTTCAACATGAGTTTGAAGAGCTCTTATCAAACACGAGAACAAATAAAATATTGGTAATTTTCGATAATTTAGATAGGGTTACACATGAAAAGGCGGTTGCAATATTGGCAACAATTAAAACTTTTTTGGAAACAGAAAATGTAAAAGGTAAAGGTGTTGTTTTTTTAATACCGTGCGACGATCGGGCGATTAAAGATCATCTAAAGAGTGTTTATCATCTTTCAAATGGCGAAAGGGATGCCTTCAGTGAAGAAGAATTTCTGCGGAAATTTTTTAATACGACTTTGCAAATACCTGATTTCTATCCTACGGAATTAGAATCTTATGCAATGGATCTTTTAAGTGTAACAAAAATTGATGAGATAAAGGAGCCATCAGTAGCTTGGCTCTTAACGAAAGCGTATAGACAAAATCCTCGACAAATAAAGCAATTTATAAACCAGCTTATTGGCATGTATATTCTAGTCAAAAAAAGAATTGAAAAGGAAATGCTACCTTCGGACTTTCTTGAGGGAAATATTTCAAAGCTCGCTAAGTTTTTGATACTGCATAATAAATTTCCGGCTCAAATGGGAAAACTGAGGCAAGAAAAAATATGGGATATTGCAAAAGTCACTGAAGTGACCATTATTGATGACAAAGAGTTTGGCGAATTCACTCGGTTTTTAGCAGAAACTTCCCACATATCTATAGATAATTTAAACATTTTTTTTACATTGCGTAGGTCTGAGTTCGAGGTTCAACTTCCGGGCTACGATGACTTTGCCACTGCCTTGCAAGATAACCGTACCGACGAGGTTACCGCTTACTTGAAGGCATTATCCGAATTTTCTAAAAAGAAAGATGTTCTTAGTCATGTGATAAAGAAGCTACTGAGTGATACAAGCCTGCAAGAAACGAAAATAAGCATTATAAATGCGTGTTTAACGGCATTAAATCGTATAAATGAGAGGCTTGAAGATGAGGTTTATCATGAAATAGCAAACGAATTATCAAGTCTGCAACAATATATGCACGTTATCACACCGAGCATTGTATTTGACCAAATATTAAAGCCTTATCATCAACATCGAGAAGATTTTATAAGGAAATATGTTTCGCTTCTATCGGACACGAAACCCCTTATAAAATTTGTTGAGGCGTTGTTTGTAGAGCTTGTCAAGAACAAGGAATGGTGTATTCAGTATATAAGTAAACTAAGCGAGATAATAGTGGAAAAATATTATGATCAGCCTCAAATAATCAAGTTATTGCTTAAAGACGAGAAAACCCAACATGATTTTGCGCTAGGTAAGATATTAGAAAAAACAATAGCTACCCTTTCTCTTGCAGACCTCGAAAGTGGCAAGCCGTTTGATGAAAAAATAGTGCTCGTTGTTTCCATTGTCCCAAATGAGTTTGATGAAGCGCTGATTGCTATTACACTTAATAAGGTGACAGAAGTACTAGCTAATGAAAATACAAAACCCTTTGATGCTTCGAGGCTAGATATACAAAAGAGATATTGTAAAGGACTGGCAACGCTCTTAAAAAAGCATGAATCATTATTTTTAGAAAAAGGTGGGCAGGCTGATAAGGATGCACTTAGCAACGCAGTAATGCAGGCTGTAAATAAAGTCAGTAATTGGGAACAGAGAAATATATACATTAATCTATTGACGCGACTATCTAAAATAGGAACATCTATTGATGCACCGATGAGAGATTTTGTAGGTCAATTTATAGCTAACACAACAATAAGTAGTCTATCAAGTGTGTTTGACGAAGAAGAGGAGCGCGAATGGGATGCGATACTTTCAGATAGTGCCTATGAGGTACATCTGAAACAGCGGGCATTAAGAGATCAAGAAGTTTTTGATTATCTATACAAGTATTTAGATGCAAACAGGAAAAGAGATTGGTTGCTTTTACTGTTCGATGCTCATCCGGCACTGGCTGTCCAAAAAGTAGATGCGCTAGGAGAAGACGTGCCCGATTTAGAAAACATTATGAGAAAATTGCTAGAAATATCAGAATCAATAGACGTCGATAACAAAGCGAAAGTATACGATATATGCGATAAATTTGACTTTGCAAATAACGAAGAACTCTTAAAACTTGCGTGCGATAATGCTAAGCGATATGTGAAGACATATGAGCAGAATATTCAAAAATTAGGTTACGAAATTTCAACAAATGTTAAATCTTTTAAAATTACTAATAGGCGTGACATTGTCAGGGAGGTAATAGACTGGTTAATTTCTTTGCAACCAACAGAGCTTTATCAACAATATGCCATAAGAACAGTTTTGTATCTTTGGAACACTCTAAGAGGTCAAACAGTTCCACAAAGAAACTTCATCGAATTTATATTTAGGCTTCTTCTCGAGGCAGCAGACGGTGTGGTGATAGAATTAGGTTTTGAAGCATTAACAAGGATTCGTCCACAATATAAGGACTTTAATGCATATTATGATGATTTGAAGGATCGGACAAAGACCGAAGCCAATGAAGATCTAACGAAGCATTTTTTAAAAGGTTTTGATCAATTGAGGGCAATTTTGGGGAGTCAATCTGCGTGGTGGAATTGGGTGTCCTCTATAACAGAAGAGGAGGTGGAAAGCACTGACGCTAGTCAGGCTTAGGTGGTGGCATGCCCAGCGAAGGGCCGCGCATACTCACGCGCAATTCCCGCAACAGCAAAAAAGCTAGAGCCATGATGTTTTGATGGCAGGAGTAGACGAATCCGTTGCTTTTTTGGCAATTGTCGATGAGCGAAAGGACAGTTGGGTAGTCTCAGAAGTTAGTGCTGAAAATTGCTATTCCTGATTAATCTTTTGGTTCACACCCAGTGGACGGCCTTCACGGCTTCGGAAATAGATTTCATAGATATCCATACTCAGGAGGTTGATATGACGCTTGGATTCGCATCTTCCCGAAAAACCGGCGTACACTATGACCTGGCAAGGTTTGCAGTCAGCAAATTGAAATCTGTTAATATATTGGTAAAGGGAAAATCAGAGAGGCATTATGAGCATACTATTGTTTCACATCTTCAGGCCTCATCGAAATTAAGAAACAATATAATCACCCAAATAGGAGAGGAAGAAGTTGAAAAAATAACTCATGCGAACCTTTTCGGATTTAGGCATAGACCTGACACAACTATCGGCAAGGATGGCACAGCAATAGAAATTAAGGTGATAACCAGTAGCCAAACCATACGAGAAGTATTGGGACAAGCTATTGCTTATCGTATGCATTATCGGTTTGTTATCCTCGTATTAGTGGATCATACCGCGGAAAGGCAGATTGTGGAATTGTGTGCTGACAAAAACTCACAGGAATATCAGCTGTTAAATGAGCTGGCGGATACCTTGAATATTTACAGTATTGTAGGGCCGAAGGGTCAATCGGACAACATAGCGTTTGTGTCGTAACTACAGTAGATGTTACGATTGTGGTTGAGTCGGAGGTAAATCTTTGCCGGTGTGATGAGGGCATGACGACAGATAGTGCATCATAGACAACAGAGTAATGTTTTGCTCGGGAAGAACCAGGGGCACGAACAGACCACGCCATAGGCGTGACAGCTCAGCCCCGAGGATATGTACATCGAGATGCCGATGCACATGCAGAGATACGTTTCTCAACTTTTGACACATTTTGTGGGACGAAACGTCAAGCAAGATGAGGACCGATATCAACTCCTCCTTCGTATTCTAAAATCTGGCTGGTTATTGTCTTCTGCTATGGTGAACACAAAACCGGAGGATTTGCCTAGCAGAATCAAGCAACCCTCCTACAGTTACCCATTGGATATATCAATCATCGATCTTAACGATGTATTTATTTCGGATGTGGTCTGTTTCGCAGATATTCCTTTGGCAGATTTGCACCTGCATATGCAGAAATATAGCTTGTTTGGGATTTCTTTCAAAAAGGATTATCTAATTAAAAAAGGCGCTAGCCCGGTATTCTATATATCAAGTGATTCGATAGATACGAGCGAGAAAGATGCTTCTCTTGAAACAGTCTTTCGAAATGAACTTCAAAATTATCTTAATTTTTCGTCAAATTATCAGAATAATCTTATTGGACAGTATACCTCCAGCGAAATGTCTCAATACAAATTCCAGATGTTTTTTCTTAAACGCGTCCTGTGCTTTCTTAAATTTTGGAAATCCTCGAAAGACGACTTGGACGTTGATAATTTTTATTTAGAGCGGGAATGGCGTGTCTACGGCGGGCTTCCTTTCTCGCTTGATGACGTTGAAAGGATTATTATACCCAGACAATTCTCTAAAAATCTCCGGGTAAATATCCCCGAATTCAACAACGAGGTTGTTTTTTCTGATGGCGGTATATAAGGCGGTAGGCCGAGAAGAAAACGTAAAACCCGAAAATAATTCTAACTATTCGGCTCGAGAGAGACGGTAGGGGGTCAGACACCGAAACTTAGGATTTGTCCCTATTATGTGGAATAGTCAGTGGCGCCAGCGATAATAATTTTCGCGGGTTCTATCAAGTCGTTAATAAGATCACGTTGACCATACGCGCAATCTCTGCTAATGTTTGGTCGACCCTATAATAACTGGATTAGCTCGCCCTGAGAGGATATATGGAATATATAGAGAGTTTTTTAAAAGAGGTCCCTTTTTTTAAGGCACTTTCAATTGTCGCACTGAGCGCCATTCTATGGCATGGAATAAAAGCGTTTATTGATTCATATGTAAGAACTCGCAGCAAGAGTCTAGCTGAGGATGTTAATTTACAAGCGGAACTAAGACGTCTAATTTTAAATGAGGAAACTAAATTAACTGTTCAACGCTTAAACACCGAGAAGGCGCTTGGTGCAATGAAAATACTTAGACTTTTGGCAGAGGCAGAAACAAAACTAACTGATTGGCAGTTAACTGTATATTTTAGAATGGATGAGCTAAATGAAAACGAAACCATAGAAGATTTGGGTAGTAAAGACCTCAAAAATGTATCAAATATATTGGTTGAAATCATAAGCGAAACAAATGCATATGTTGTGCTATTAGGTGAGGAAATATACAAACTTATTTTAAATTGGGTTAAGCTTAATCATGATATTATATTCGGCTATGAAACAACGTATCAAACATCAAAAAAGATTAATGCTGAGCTTGACCCAAAAGACAAGCAGCGGGTTACTACAGTATCTCAGTTACTTGAAAATGAAGTTTTTAAAAAATTTACACCCATAGGGAAACAGCGGCAAGAAATCATGGGTAAATTATCACAAAGTGTCCATTCTACATTAGGGGGCGGTAAGGGGTCGGACACCGAAAATTAGGATTATGCGGAATAGTCACTGGCGCCAACGATAGCGATTTTCGCGAGCTACAGCACGTCTTTAATGCGATGATTTTGATCATGCGCGCAATTGATACTAATGTTCGACCCTATAATAACTGGTTAGGCGCAGAAGAAAGGAACAGAGTAATGAAAGTAGTTGTTATTGGAGCTAGCGGAACGATTGGTCAGGCTGTTGTAACTGCTCTCGGCGAGCGACATGAAGTGATCCGTGCGTCCAGAAGCGGAGAAGTAAAGGTCGATTTGAGCGACCCAAAATCCATACGTACCATGTATGACATAGTTACAAATATAGATGCTATTGTCTGCGCAGCAGGTACCGCCGCTTTTGGCCCGCTGGACCAGCTAGCGGACGATGACTTTGCCTTTGGCTTAGAGAATAAGCTGATGGGGCAACTGAATCTCGTTCGCTATGGACGTATCTGCCTTGGTGATAACGCGTCGTTTACCCTTACAAGCGGTATTCTGGCTCACCAACCGGGACCTGCGACAGCCCTGATCAGCGTAATTAATGCTGGTATTGAAGTTTTCATCAAAGCAGCGGCTATTGATATGCCTCGAGGACAGCGGGTTAACGCTGTGTGTCCACCGCTGGTTAAAGAAACAGCAGAAAAACTGGGATGGGGTCCTGGCGGCATACCAGCTGCTGAAGTCGCAGAGTTTTATGTCCAGGCTCTTGAGGGCGATATGAACGGACGGAGCATCGGTCCTCTGCACTAGAACAAACACAACGAAAGGAGTGCAATTATGAGAATATCATTAGCTCAATCAGCGGTAGTCTTACTACTGGCAATCCTGTGTCTTGGGATTACGGCATGCTCAAATAAGAATGTGGAACTTCAAAAGCGAATCGATGCATTAACAGCAAAACTCGACGAATACAAGAAAGCTGAAGAGCAGGTTAAGCAGAACCTCGCCCTTATGCGTTCCGCCGATGAGTCCATGAATGCTCGAAATTGGGAACTCTTCAGTAACGTTCACGCTGATGATGTATACGTCACCAGTCCTGACAGCCCGGTGCCTACCAAGAACATGGTCGATCATCTTGCGGTAGTTAAGAGCTTTACCGATGCCTTCCCTGACCATAAGATTCAATTACCTTACAAAGCGGTATTCGGGAACGGTGAATGGATCTGTGCAGTACATGAGAATGGAGGGACGTTTACAAAGCCATGGCACCTGCCAAATGGGCAGACTATTCAACCCACTGGAAAAAAATATACAATGACAATGGTAACGGTGGGTAAAGCAGTAAATAGCAAGATAATCAGCGAGATGATTATCTACGACATGTCAGCCATGATGAAACAGCTTGGATTAATGGGCAAATAATGAGAATGGGGCAGTAGGGGGCAGACACCGAAAATTAGGATTTGGATCAGAAAGCCAAATCATTGCCTTCTCTTTCTCACTCTTTCTTCGCGCCCCTGGCGGTCTTGCTCAGGACAAAATTTTGTGTTTTAATCGTTAATAATCGTATCTGCCGGAGGAAAAACGACACCATGTTTTGGCGGGCTTTACGGTCAGTTGCAATACTTCCCGGGATGGTCGTCGTTCTGATGCCGGCTGGAATCCTGTGGGTGTTCAGGGACACGCATCGTGCCCACAACGTGGCACCGGCGTCATCCGCGTCATTCTGGTCCGGGATTGTTCTTGCATTGTGCGGTGTGGCAATGATCGCGTGGACAGTCTCGCTCTTCGCCGGTATCGGGCGCGGCACCCTTGCTCCCTGGGAGCCTCCCAAACACCTCGTTGTTCGCGGACCGTACCGGCATGTTCGGAATCCCATGATCTCAGGCGTACTCGCCGCGCTTCTCGGTGAAGCGATCTTTTTTCAGTCATGGCCTTTGGCTGCGTGGTTTCTTGTGTTCTTTGCCGGCAATGCGATCTACTTTCCTCTTGTGGAGGAGCCGGGCCTCCAGAGACGTTTTGGTGAAGAGTATACCCTCTACCGGCGATACGTTCCACGCTGGGTGCCTCGCCTTCGTCCGTGGGACCTGACGCCGACCCCCAATAAGCCGTAGGGGCGGTATAGGCGGCAAACTGAAAGGAGAAACCATCGTGCCTCTCGTCCGCATTTCTTTGATTGAAGGAAAGTCCGCTGAGTACCGAAAAAAAGTTGGTGACCTTGTACATCAAGCCATGGTTGAGGAAATCAACTGCCCACCTCAAGACAGATTTCAGCTGATCACCGAGCATAAGAAAGACAACTTTCTGTATGCCCCGGAATACCTGGGCATTTCCCACACGGACGACCTGATCATTATCCAGATAACACTCAATGAAGGACGTACCGTGGAGCTGAAGAAGGTCCTCTATAACGCCATCGCCGAAGGTCTCAACAAGTCGGTAGGTGTTGATCCGCGGGACGTTTTCGTGAGCCTGGTCGAGGTCAAAAAGGAAAACTGGTCGTTCGGTCATGGTGTCGCGCAATATGCCACCTAACGCGTTGGTCGTGCCGACGGCGGCGACGCGGCACAACTCTGCGTAAGGCAATAACCATGAAGAGGGCCACATGAGTCACGGTCATATTTTAGACGGTATTAGGTACATTCTTCGTAGTCCATCTAACAAAGTAATCGCGTCCTGGCCCGATGATACTAATATCCTCGACTCAAACGCCGGCAGGATCAGGATTAAAGATACTGGAGGCAATAAACCAGCCTTGGTCATGGTTCCTGACGGGCCTTGCGTCATTGAGCATTTCGAGCCTTTGATCACTGAATTGTTGCCTCATTTCAGGATTGTCTGTTTCGATATGCCCGGTCTCGGTTTTTCTTACCCAAAATTGGATTATGATTTTGGGCTTGAGAAAAGTACAAAGATTATCATTGCTGTGCTAGATGCACTTAAGATCGAAAGAGCAATGCTCTCCTTTTTTTGTTCTAATGGCTATATTGCAATTGCTGTGGCAAAAAAATTTCCGGAACGGGTTTCCCGGCTCGTACTTGCTCAAACACCCTCAATACATGAAATGAAAAACCAGTGGGTAAATCGCAACGTTCCAAAATCAATACAAATTCCCTATATCGGTCAAGCAATTAATGCGATGATGTCTAAAAAGATGGCTTCAAGATGGTACGACATGGCCATGCCAAGAAATAGCCCGCACAAAGAAGGTTTTGTGAACCGATCGATATCTGCTCTTCATTCGGGAGGCTGCTTCTGTCTGGCAAGCATCGTACAAGGAATGCAGAACGTTGGTGGCAATGAACTAAGCGGCATAGAAGTTCCAACTACGATGGTCTGGGGTAATAAAGACTGGTCTCATAAGAATACAAAATTTGAGAGCTTACGGGAACATGTGCCCAATTGTGAAATACTTGAATTTGACGGTTGCGGCCACTTCCCCTATTTAGAGAAACCCAGGGCATTTGCCGCATTGTTACGAGATGTTCAATAATTGCCTAACAAGGAAATGCACTCGGACACCAAAAAGGGACGATAGGGGGCCAGACAGGCGGCCTGCAATTGCAAAATGCTAAATTTAAAGACAGGACGGTAGAGGGTCAGACACCAAAAATTTACATTTGGATCAGAGAGCCATATCATTTTTGTAAAGGAGCAAATCATGGAGCTTGGCGCATTTTCAATCAGCCTGGCGGTCAAAGATATTGAAGCTTCGAGGGCTTTCTATGAAAAGTTCGGCTTCAAGGTTTTCGGCGGAGATGCCTCGCAGAACTGGCTCATTCTGAAGAACGGCGATCACATAATCGGTCTTTTTCAGGGTATGTTCGAAAAGAACACCTTAACGTTCAATCCGGGCTGGGACAAAAACGCGGCGCAACTTGATACCTTCACCGACATTCGCGATCTGCAGCGTCAATTGAAAGCGCAAGGTGTGGAGTTATTGTCCGAAGCTGACGAGGACGCCACCGGTCCGGCAAGTTTTATCGCAATTGACCCTGACGGAAACCCAATCCTTGTCGATCAGCATATATAGCTGTTTTGCGGGTTCGATCAAGTCTTTCATAAGACCATGTTGACCCCGCGGGCAACCTATGCTAATGTTCGTTTGTTCCTCTGATAACCGGTTAAGCGTCATGAATGACAGGTGAATAAGAAATGGTCCTGACGCGATCTCAGGCGCGAACTTTTTACGACCGCTTCGGAAAAAAGCAGGATGCACAAGCCTTTTATGAAGACGCGGCATTAGATGACCTGATCGCCCAAGCGGCATTCGAGCAGGCGGAAAACGTTTTCGAGCTTGGGTGCGGTACGGGCCGCTTTGCGCTTCGCCTGTTGACAAGGCATTTGTCTCCTTCCGCGTCGTACCTTGGCATTGACCTCAGTCAGACCATGATAGACATCGCGGAGCAGCGTATTTCATCTTATGCAGAGCGAGCGAAGATGGTTCAATCCGACGGTTCATTAAGGTTTCCGCTGCCCGATCGTTCAGTCGATCGTGTCGTTTCCACGTACGTGCTTGACCTCCTGTCGGAGACGGATATCCACCAGGCGATCTCCGAGGCTCGCCGGGTGCTGATGCCAAACGGCAGGCTCTGCCTGGTGAGCCTTACCCATGGCGTGACGTTCGCATCGCGGATCGTTGGTGCCATGTGGTCGGCTGTATTCCGCCTGCACGCGCCCCTGGTGGGAGGCTGCCGTCCAATTCGACTCGATTCATTCTTTGATCAACAGATTTGGTCGGTAGATTATCGAAACACGATTACCCGGTTTGGTGTACCATCGGAAGTGCTCATTGCAATCCCGAAAAGTGCCCCAAACAATACGTTCAACGCGGACGCGCCCAGACGCCACGCCGGTTAACGCAGCCGTTGGAAACCTTACTGAATATCATAAAAGGAGTGTCTATGTGCTACGTGTCCCGAAATAAACCTCGTTCACAAAGTGTCGGCCTGTGCCTGCTCCTTGCTGTCTTCTTAGCCTTTGCAGGACTACAGGAGTTGCGGGCGGCCGAGACGACCTCAGGCAAAGTTGTCTTTGAATACTGTTACAGCAATGCAGCCTGGGAATACAAATTAAACGGATTTTTCATCGATAATGAAGGGGGCGTATGGAAATACGATCATGGTGCTGATCAATGGCAGCCGAGCAGATCTGACGGGTTTTTCTACGAATTTGACCTCGAGGAAAAATACCGTGATGCTGCAAAGACTGGCACGGTCGATAAGAAGATCCTGTCCGCAATGACTTCTCTCATCGACTCCGCGTCTCAAGGAGAATTGAAGCAGCGCCCGGTAGGAAATGATATAGGCGCCATGTCATATATCGCATATCTCTATGATCCTGATGCGGACACGTATAAGCAAGTTATTCTTTCTTCCAAGGGCGATTGGATCGTGGACAACACAGCAAGTGCGGCCAAGACCCTAACGCAATGGCTGGAATCGGTGTTTTTTAAGCAACCGACGCGATCCAATCATGGAGGAAGTGTGCAGGCACCTCCGCGAGGAAGAATCAGTGCTGTAAATCCTCAATTGAAGGTCATTCAGAAAATACCGGCATCAAAACCCCGGATCAGGGTCGAGCAGAGGGGGCCGTTCCCGATCGAGGACCGGGACGGTAGGGGGTCAGACACCGAAAATTAGGATTTGGCCCGATTATGCGGAATAGTCGGTGGCGCCAACGATAATGATTTTCTGGGGTTCCGTCAAGGCTTTATTACGATCATCTTGACCAGGCGCGCAATCTCTGCTCGTGTTCGTCCATAAAATAACCGGTTATACATTTCTAAATTGCTTATTTTTTTTCAGGATTTCTAATGAACAATTAAATTTGAGTTGAAATAATCTCAACAATAAGGTGATAAAAAATGAATGCTAACAGAAAGACCGCAATAGTTGTGGGTATATTATTTATTACTGCGACGGTCGCGACAGTAATAAGTCAAGTTATCTTAGGTCCTATTCTTGATACCCCGGATTTTCTTGTGAATGTTTCTGCAAATAGAAACCAGTTGGTTCTAGGAGTATTGCTGGAATTAGTAGATGCATTCGCTGTTGCCGGTATCGCGATCTCGATATTTTCAGTTTTAAAAAACTATAATGAGGGCATAGCCATTGGCTACGTTGGTTTTAGGGTTATTGAGGCAGCCATCGCTATCATTGCCTCAATCAGCTTACTTTCATTACTAACATTGAGTCAGGAGTACGTCACAGCAGGTACTCCTGTATCTTCAAATTATCAAAATTTGAGTGCTTTTTTACTTGCAGCACATGATTGGACTTATTTGAATATGTTGATCGTTTTTTGTCTTGGTGCTCTGCTGTTTTATTATCTGTTATATCAATCAAGACTCGTTCCACGTTTTATATCGGCCTGGGGTTTTATTGGAACCATTCTGGCATTGACAGCATTTATGCTGCAAATGTTCAGCATTATTAAAGATGAATCGACCATCTCAAACCTCTTTGTTCTTCCAATTGCGGTGAATGAAATGGTTCTGGCAGTATGGCTGATAGCTAAAGGATTCAATTCATCTGAAATCGCGCCCCCATCTGTAAAACAGGTATAAACGAAGGGACCGCTCGGGGATCAGACTGGCGGCCTGCAATTGAAAAATGCAAAGTGCAAAATTTAAAGACAAAAGGGCGATAAGGGGTCACCGAAAATCATATTGCATGCCTACTTGAGGAGGAAGCCATGAATTTATCCAAGCGTAAAATGCAACATGTCATTGTTGCTCTTATCAGTATTACCCTGCTGCATTGTCACAGCTCGGTAAATTTAGAAACGGTTGACAAGCATAAGCGGGCCCAGGAAATAACTCGGGCCAATCAACGAATTGCTCTCATGGTTCCATCTGTTAGTTCACCAGAACTTAGCACCCCGGTTCTGGTGAGCTCACCAAAGATAAAAATGTATGCCGCTCCCCGAGTGGCAGCGACAGGAGGATCTTTCCGCATTGTGGTTACCGACCAGGATGGAAATATCCACGAGTGGACTAACGTTCATATTTACGTGCCGGGCACATTTACCCTTGGGGTCCATACAGCCACCCTGACGCCATTTTTTGTCGGGCCTGGCTCCGTTATCCATACAAACAGTAATTACTACGCATATTGTACCATTGAAGTCAGAGACGATGTGTCTTATGATAATCAGGTTGCCATCATAAAGAATAGATATGGGAAAAGCGCTGCCTGGGAAAACTGGATGAAAAGCACTGCCGTGAAGGCACGCTATGAAAACGTTTGGAAGACAGCGAGTGTGATTCCAACGACATTCAGTCTCGCCGTGGAGTACGGAGGCAGCCCGGTCGATTACGATCCGCCATGGTCAAGTGAAGCTGAACATATGCAAAGGCTCACGGATCTGGCTGAAAAAGAGATACCAAGTCTAAAATTTGATTTTAGATTTGGCGCGGATCCCGCGGACACGAATTTCGCGCTAAAAATTAGAGGATTAGGCACTACTTCCGGCAATTTCCCAGAGTATATTTATGTTTATAATGAGCCTATTTTTTCTCATGAATGGTCTCATGTGATATTTTTGAAACATCACTATGAGGGTACTGATACGAGCAATAAGATTTTTCTCCCACCGGGAGAAACATTGTGCATCCAGGCAAGAAACCATAATCAATTCTGCTCAGGCTGCAGGGCTGCCATGCACCTTGACCTGAACGCCGAAAATGGAAGTGAAATTGATCAGATAGCTGGAGATTTTATTGATCGATATCCCGATTGATTATAGAGGCGAAGGAGCCGTTGGGACAGTAAGAATCTCATAGGGTTCACAAGTCTACTGTCATGCCATTATGGCCTGATTGTGCTATAATCATCCATCTTATTAATTGCTACAGGGGTAATAAAGCGGGAAGCTGCGAAGAAACACCTGTGGCTCCGTGTTGTACTGTATGTTGCAGGTATTGTGCTTATCGTTTTTGCGGCTCTCTATCAGTTTAATGTTATTCCAGAATCTGGCAGGGATGCTCTATTTCAATAATTATTTCAGAGTGCAAAACCGGGTGAAATTATTAGTAAAAAAATTCAGTACCTCTTGGGATCAGGTATGAACACTGCTATCTGAAAGGAAGACCTTGAGCCCTGACTCGAACACAGGCAACTTCCGTTATCGCGATTAAGCAGAGGATGACTTCATGCACGGACAAGGAAAAATGGAGCCAGTTATGAAGTGGATCCGCACTATCCTAACGTACGGAGCTGGAATGCTCTGCTGGCTTATCGTCTTTGGGTATCTGCAGCACCAGTGCACTTTCAACGTTGGATCGTTCGTCGATAGTCTATGGGTGAAGGATCTGCACGATGGTCTTGTGGAGAATGTAATTGGTGAAGTTGCCTATCGTGCCGAAGATGGCTATGGCGACTATGGCTGTGGTACCAAGTACATCTACTCGGCGCGTTATCATCCAAGCCGTACGGACCTCGAGGGAGAAATCAGGTCCCTGAGCTCGCTGGTCGACGCGGCAACATGGAGGATGGTCGGTTCAGAGGGAATCGCCGTTACCTTCCTCGATTCGAAATATAGGTACGTCTTGCGTCGCATCTCGGATGGCGCAGACTTGTTGGCGGTGAACAGATGAGAGGGCTGCTAAAACAGAGGCTGGTTCATGTCCTGGCATATGCCTATACGACACTGGCCCTGTACGTCCTTTTCCGCACTGTCCTTCGACTTCTATTTCACAACGGGGGCTGGATCAACGAGTTCCTGGTCTTTCTGATGCTGTCTGGACCGTTCGCGCTGGTGCCGATATTCCGCCGCCTGAGACGAAAGCAATTGGTATCCGACTGATCTTGACCGAATCAAGGCAATCTTCGAGGAACACAGATGAAAGCGATTGTATACACAAAATACGGACCACCCGATGTTCTTCAGCTCAAAGAGGTGGAGAAGCCTGTTCCCCGGGACAATGAAATACTGGTAAAAGTACATGCGACTACGGTAAATAGAACAGACTGCGCAACAATCAGGGCAATACCATTTTTTGTAAGAATAGCTACCGGTCTCTTTAAACCAAAAAAACAAATTCCCGGAACGGAATTTGCCGGAGAAATTGAAACAATTGGAAAAAACGTATCGTCTCTGAAAGCAGGAGATAAGGTTTTTGGATTTGATGACAGTGGTTCGGAATCTCATGCTCAATACCTGACAATAGCAGAAGACAAGGCACTGACAATGCCAAAAGATATACCGTATGAGCAGGCGGCAGCGAGCACTGAAGGCGCGCATTACGCCTATAATTTTATCAACAAGCTGAATCCGAAGAAAGGGCAAAACGTTCTCGTTAACGGCGCAGCAGGAGCTATCGGTTCGGCGGCAGTTCAACTGCTAAAATATTATGATCTCAATGTTACCGCGGTCTGCGCCACGAAAAATATTGAGTTAGTAAAATCACTGGGAGCTGATAGAGTAATCGACTATACAAAAGAAGATTTTACTAAAGATGATCACAAATATGACTATGTTTTTGATACAGTCGGCAAAAGTTCTTTTTTCAAATGCAGAAAGTTACTCCGATCAGGAGGTGTTTATATTTCGTCAGACCTGGGTTATATGGCCCAGAATATTTTTTTACCGCTTATAACGCCGATTATAAAACCACTGATTGGAAACAAAAAAACAGTATTTCCAATGCCTATAAACATAAGAAGAAGTTTACTGTTAATCAAAAAGCTCATTGAGGAAGGAAAATTCAAAGCTGTGATAGACAGAACATATCCGCTGGAACAAATTATCGAGGCCTACCGGTATGTTGAAAAAGGGCAAAAAACAGGAAATGTAGTCATAACGGTGGGGCATAATAACAAGGCCTGACGGCAAGAAATTTTCTCGCGGCCAACAGTAGGCGCTTCTAAGCGAGTCGCAGAGATCGCAAAGTAGTGAAAATAGAATACCGTTGACTGTAGACAGTAAACAGGAGCGGCCATAACGATAACAGAAAGCGTCACGATGCAGGATGCCAGATTCCCGATGCCTGATCCCTGTTTCCTGACTACTGCTTTCTGCCTGCTGTCTACTGTTTTCTATACTCTGCGCCTTTGCGGCTTTGCGCGAGACGCCCTTTTTTGGTTCTTGCCTGTCCCGCTCTGCGGGACTTGTCCGGGTTAGGAGGTATTGAAATGACAAACCGAACCGCTGAAACATCGCCGCTTGTGTATGCAAGAGTTGCAGGGTTAGCGTATGTGATTATCATACTGCTCGGTATGTTTGGCGTGGGCTTTGTGGAGTCCAAACTTGTTGTGCCGGGAAATGACGGGGCAACAGTCAATAACATCGTGGCAAATGGCTTGCTATTTCGCATCAGTATTTACAGCGAAATAATGATGTTCGTCCTTGTCATATTGCTGTCCCTGGCTCTTTATGTAATACTCAAAACGGTAAACAGGAACCTTGCCTTGCTCGCCCTGCTGTGGAGGCTTGGAGAGGCCATTATCGGGGGCGGCATCACGGTGCTCAGTGGTTTAATTCCTTTGCTGCTTTTAAATGGTGATGGAGCATTTGAAACTGAACAGTTGCAGGCTTTAGTTGGCTTATTTCTCCAAGTACGTAATGCGGGACTGGATGTTGTCTTGATATTCATCGGCATGGGAGGGACCCTCTTTTGCTATCTGTTTTTCAAGTCCAGGTACGTTCCAAGATTGCTGGCTATCTGGGGGATGGTAACGTATTTGTCAATGCTGATGATTGCTTCCATAAGTATTCTTTCGCCCAATCTCCCGGAGACGATTAAAATGGCTTTTTATGTGCCGGGCGGGCTTTTTGAAATCCTCTTCGGCTCATGGCTTTTGATCAAGGGTATTAATGTCGAAGAGTGGGAAAAACGTGTTTTTGGATCTGCCTGAGCCTGGTTGATATGTTACATTGGAGGACAAGATCATGACTTACCTTATAATGATATATGGTGCTCTCACATGCATTGCCGGGACAGCAATCAGTATCAAGCCCGATGCGCTCTTTGGTTTCATCGGCGCTCGTTCTGAATCACTTGGCGTACATGTATTGGCAATTGTGGTAAGGCTCGTTCTCGGAGCGGCCCTTATTGCGGGCTCGGATGCATCAAAATTTCCTCTTACTCTTCAAATCATCGGTTGGCTTACCCTGGCCGCTGCAATAGTGATGGCCCTCCTTGGCCGGACAAGATTCAAAGCGTTGATCGCATGGGCAGTAAGCCTTTCATCCATCTATAAGCGTATGGGCGGTGTTATAGCAATACTATTCGGCGGCTTTCTTTTTTATGCCGTACTCTAGGCACCGAATTTTTCAATATATTACCCAGAGCAGAAAATATTTTCGCCACAGAGGTTTCAGAGGACCCCGAGGAAAGCTTGTTTGTTAAGAAATGAAAAGAATTCGTACATTTCTCTGTGTTCTCCGTGTACTCTGTGGCAAAGAATGTCAGCACGTTCCACGGCGTCGAGCTTTGCATAATTACGCTCGAATATGTTGATTGATGTTTTCCTGTTGCCCCCTCTCCTCTTTATCCTGAAATATCAATCGGTTGCGTAATCTACTCTGAGCACGTTACCGATCCCTGCTTGTCAAGGGAAAAGTGCATTTTTCTCTTTTATTATTAATAAGTTGCGCCTTCTCATTTGACAAGCGTGGTGAAAAGACCTAAATTGATTCAGAGTCCGAGAGAGAGGTGAGGTAATCATGCCGGATTGGGTCGAGTATGTACGGGCGATTCTTGAGATAACAGGCATTGGTACATTTCTGTTTTTTTTCTCCAGAGCGTTGAAAACGAAGATTCAGTCTCTTAACGACACGGTAAGGACGATGGACAAAAGACTTTTAGAAACGGAAAAGATGGCTGATACCTATAAGAAATTCACCATTGACATGCCAGACATGATGGACAAATTCACCACGACGGTTAAATTGGCATCCGACAGCGAAATAAAAGAAATGGCGAGGGAAAAAAATGAACTAGTCAGGCAAATTGAAACCGAATCAACCGCAAAGAGTGAGTCGGATAAAAAGCTATTTCATGAAAGAACCAAAGTGTTGGCGCTTAAAATATTACTGCGCCAATCGCTCATGTCTTTCACGATCATAAAGATGTCTTCGTTCGTGAAATACAAATTGTCATCAGCCGCACCAAAAAAATACAAAAAAGAACTGCATGATGTCGATCAGATCGAGAGTGCGGTATATGAAATGAATAATAAGACGCTCAATATTATTACCGGTGATGATTTTGTACCCAAAATCCTGTCTCCCGAGTTTATAACAGAGCGTACCAATGAGTTTGAAATTAAGTCAGTACAGCTGGGGAAAATCATTAATTCCTTATAAGCTGTCTTGCGATTTGGCATATCGTCAAAAGAGCCGTCGGATCGTTCACGACACGGTGTTTGTCCTTGACGCGACGATAAGATGAAATGCGTCTTCTCGTGCTTTCCCGAGAATAGATAATATGACGAAGAGTAGAGGAAGCGGGTCAGGCTTTCGTTGTCACGTTATGGGTCACCCACTGAAAGGCACCGTCAAGAGAAAACCTGATTTACAAACATATCGGATAACGAGCGGAGGTCGCTCAGGTCTCGTCTTGCAGTATTGCCTCGCCTTTTGTCATCCACGATACGCCGAAGGCCTCGATGGCGACCACTTCGAGCCAGAAGACCGGGTTGATTTTTTTTATCGCGGCGGCTGCGCCGTTCGGCAGCAGGCCCAGGAGCAGGATCAGGGCCAACGCCCCCAGCATCGTGTACCCGCACACCCGGTATATCTTGTTTCTCTTGAGCTTCCGCCGCGTCGGCGGTTTGTTCGGGTCCGTCTTCCTGAAAAGGTAGAGCGAGAAGTAGGAAAGTGTCAGGAAGAACAGGGCAGTGAATATGAGATGGAGGGTCCCGATGAGTTTTTCGTGATGAGTGGGGTTGTCCGGGGTCGTGGGAAAGAACGCCACGCCCACGGCAAATAGACAGGCCAGGTCGCCGGCTATATCATCCTTCCTCTCATACCCCCGGTAAGCGGCCATGAAAACCCCTATCGAACACAAGATCCCGACGAAGACATCCCGCATTGCCGTGTGATAGTAGCTGCTGATCGAACTCTGCATGCCGAGCGCAAAGAGCAATTTCCCCCCGAAAAAGAGGACAAGGGGAAGCGCGATGCCGAGGTATCCGATCGCCTTCCGCAACGTAAGGTGCGAAACTACCAGGCGGTTTTCAGACTCTTTATCCATGCTTCCTCCTCAATTGTCTGATTCTTCAGTTGGGTCGGGCATTGCCGGTGACAGCGGCGGCAGGAGCAGCAGGAGCGATAGAGCTGCCGGTACGAGACGCATGGTGTGCCTCCCACCGTTGCGGTAATTCAATCATCGTACGTGAGTATAATCAAAATATAATCGAAAGGCGTCTTCCTGTCAAAGGAACCTTCCGAATACAGATAACAAACCATGCATCATGGACCACAATGCAAAATTTTGTCAGGATTTTGCAGATAAGTGGGTGACTTTTTCAATGCGATGTCTCGTCTCTATGGACAATTAACTGCATTTGTGTTCTAATAAGGGCAACGCAGGATCAGGGGTTCGCCCCTCATCACAAATTCTGCCGCCAATCCTACTCTGTCAAGGCGATGTCACGGAGGAGATCATGGGGATCAGTGAAGCAATATGGAAAGCCACGAAATGGAAGATCATGAAGAAGCACCTCGGATACACCGATGAAGAGATGGCGGTGTTTCGCGACAACCCGCGGAACGCCGATGTCCTCTCCAAGTCACTCACCCTCATGGGCAAGACGATCATCGTGGAAGTCGTGGAGTCGCAGGGGTGCAACAGCCAGCACAAAGTCGGCGACCGATTCACTTTTGACGGCGCGGGAAACTTACTCACGAAGCTCAACCCGAAGAAGGTCTGCGTGTATGCGCTGCACACCGCGGCAGGGCTCATCTTCACTTCGAATGAGCTCCTCTACGCCGGCGTCGATCCGAACGAGATGCGTTTCAAGCGGGCAGGATGCTTTGACGTGGGTGTCCAGTGCGGCGGCTGGGGCCGCATCGTCCTGGAGCTGAGCGTAAAGGACAGAAATGAATGATAAAGAGCATACAGAATTCAAAGGATAAAGACATGTTTGCCACGGATCTGCACGGAAAGGGCGGATAAAAAAATCATCAGGAGAAGGAACTCACTGCTCGTAACCACGGATTCACACAGATAAAAAGCGCTCTTTCTTTGCCGCGAATTTTCACGAATTGACTCGAATTTAGATTAAGGCCCCGCGGTCCCGCCAACGCGGGACTGCGGGATGTCGCGTTGTTCAATCACGCCCTGGCGTGACTGCTGGAGGGGCTCCACCGTAAAAAAGCTGTTTTTTATTCGCGAACATTTGCGCCCATTTGCGGCAAAGCAAGCTCTTCGATTTCATCCGTGCGCATCAGTGTATATCCGTGGCCAAATTTTTTTAGCTTTCTCTGCGTGCTCGGCGTTCTCTGTGGCGAAAAATATTTTCTGCTCTTGGTAGTAAGTGAGGAACATCCTTGATGGAGATCGTCCTTTACATAGCAACAAGCCTGGATGGCTACATCGCTACACCTGACGGGGGCGCTGACTGGCTTTCTGTTGTTGAAGAAGAGGGAGAGGATTACGGCTACAAAGAATTTTACGGGTCCGTGGACGGCATCATTATGGGCAGCAAAACGTATGAGCAGATACTCGGGTTCGGGGAATGGCCGTACGCCGGCAAACCGTGCCGGGTATGCACCAGTCGGCAGCTGGAAACAGGAGCGCCAGGGGTGGTGTTTACATCTCGTGAACCGGCAGAAGTGGTCGCGGAGCTGAAAGCGCTTGAGCTTCATCGTATCTGGCTGGTGGGCGGTGGTCGTCTGGCCGCATCGTTCGGGAAACACAATCTTATTTCCGAGTACATAATCTCCGTCATTCCTGTTTTGCTTGGTGAGGGCATTCCGCTGTTCCCCGCGCCAAGTCAGAGGGAAAAGCTAACACTCGCTGACTCAAAATCATACGCGAGTGGTCTGGTTCAAATTCGGTATTTCTAAGGAGAGCACGAACTTATGGACATTCTTTGCCACAGATTAAACAGAATTCAAAGGATAAAGACGTGTTTGCCACGGATCTGCACGGATTGACACTGATGTATGAAGCCAAAACTTGTTCGGCCGCGAAGTGACACGAATAGCCTAGAACCAGAAGCGGCCACTAGTTGACGCGAAAAAGGCAATTGGACACGGATCTGAACGGAAAGGGCGGATAAAAAAATCATCAGGAGAAGGAATTCACTGCTCGTAACCACGGATACCCAATCCCGCCAGGGCGGGACTAAGCGACACAGATGGACACGGATAAAAAAGTTTTTTTCTTTGCCACGAATTTTCACGAATTGACTCGAATTTAGATTAAGGCCGCAAAATCGTATCCCTTTTATTCGCGGCGGAAAATTTTTTTTAAGCTCCAACTTACAGATCGAAAACGATTGGGATTTTGCTTTTTGGGATTTATTTGAAATTTGTAATTTGAGTTTTGATATTTTATACTTCAGCTGTGTATCGAGGACCCCATGGAAGATGATCTGAAGACCGTACTCGTGATCGGCGCAACAGGAAACCAGGGCAGGCACGTGGTAACGCATCTGCTGAGTGACGGCTGGTTTGTTCGCGGGCTGACGCGGAACACATCGAAGCCCCGGGCCAGGCAGTTGGCCAGGATGGGCGTGGAGCTCGTCACGGCTGATCTCAGAGATGACAAATCAGTACAACGGGCACTCGAAGGGGTGTACGGGGTTTATTACATGCTGCCTCTGGCAAAATGGGCGCCTGCTGCAGGCCTGCGGCTGGCTGAACAGGCGCAGCGCGCGAAGGTCCGGCACCTGGTCTTCAGCTCTGTGGGCGGTGCGGAACGGGACGTGAGCGTGGCGCACTTTGTCGATAAGCAGAAGGTCGAAAACCGCATACTGCAGCTCGGCATACCGGCAACGATCCTGCGGCCTGTCGCGTATATGGATGCTTTGGTGAATGCCCGCGCTCTTCGCCTGGTTCTTGGCTTTCTCAAGACATTCATGCCTCCTGACAAGAGGTTCCAGATGATCGCCCTCGACGATATCGGGGCCTTTGCCGCACAGGCATTTTCTAAGCCGGAATACTATGTCGGCAAATCACTCGAACTTGCCGGTGACGAAATGACCGTTCCTGAGCTTGAAGACACGATTAAGTCCGTAACAGGCCACGAGGTTAGATATTTCAAGATACCGAAATTTATTATCCACGTGCTTCCCAAAATTGCGCGGGAGATGATAGGGTTCTACGCGAAAGACGGCTGGAAAGCCAATATTGGTGCTTTGAGAAAACTGCACCCTGAATTGCTGACATTCAAGGCATGGCTGGAGAAAGAACGGATACGCAAGACATGACCTGCGCACGTCACTCATAAGAGACAGAGCATTTGGCCGCAGATATACGCGGAAAAGTCGGATTGAATGATGGGTATTAAAAACGCGAACCTATGAACATTCAGTGAAATGAAATCTGCAATAACAGGAAGAGGCAAGGCAATTGGCCGCAGATGACCAATCCCGCCAGGGCGGGACTAAGCGACGCGGATGTTTACTGCTAAATCCGAAACAAGGACGAATTGAAGAAGTTCACCGTGTGTGTTCCGGCGGGAAAAACGGATAATCAATGGATCTGCGTAAAAAAGGATAAAACTCTTGACAATCCGGCCGCACTACACTATATTAGTATTTAAGCATTGACTTAAATGGAGTTTCTCGAATGAAAGACTCGGCAGAACTGTTCAAAATTCTTTCCGTAGATAAAAGACTGGAAATCATCGAGCTTCTTAAGAAAGAACCAAAGAGTGTGAACGCCCTGTCCGATGCGCTGGGCGTGACGCAATCGGCAGTATCCCAACACCTGCGGGTGTTAAAAGCCGCCGGACTGGTGAGTGATCAAAGAGAGGGATATTGGATCTATCATTCCTTGAATC
>Ga0209633_10001517_pt1 | contig 23715 bp, 27 predicted proteins | sample Cruoilmetagenom1_FD_187290 | JGI IMG/M metagenome (GOLD analysis project Ga0209633, IMG submission 187290) | Oil polluted marine microbial communities from Coal Oil Point, Santa Barbara, California, USA - Sample 1 (SPAdes) (version 2) | ecosystem: Environmental > Aquatic > Marine > Oil seeps ...
ATGGTCACCGCGACAGCTCATAATCTGGGCCAGGTCCTGCGTGGCCAGGAGCCGACACACGAGCCAACGTGGAATGCCTTCTGTCTGGCTGACCTCGGAGACAAGGGCATTGCCTTCGTCGCCAAACCGCAGAACCCGCCGCGCAATGTCAACTGGTCTGCGGAAGGCAAATGGGTGCATTATGCCAAAATCGCCTTTGAAAAATATTTCCTGCGCAAAGTCCGCAGAGGTACGAGCGAGCCCTTTTATGAGCGCTATATCCTGAATATGATGGATGTTAAGCGGCTGAAAAAGTAGAGCGGGTAAACTGCGGCTTCATCCTTCGAGCAGGTCAATCACAGTGCGAATGACCTGCGTAGTAAATGGTCATTCGGCTTGCGCCGATTGACCTGGATGAGGTTGTGGGAGTGTTTGGATAATAAAAAATGCAACTGAGTTGCCCTCATGGTGAGGAGAGCGAAGCTCGTCTCGAACTATGCTAGGTGGTGGGACGTTGCGTTTTACTGCCCATCCTTCGAGACGCTTGCTGGTGCAAGCGCCTCAGGATCAGGCAATATATTTAACTGCTGCTTTCGATCTGCTCGATGGCGGTGTGCATCAGCTCGTCCATGGTGCGCCTGATCTGGTGATCGGACTGCTCAATGTTCTTGGCGTCAAAATCGCCGCGGATTTTGCGAAAAACATCCTCATCGCCGGGCTCTTCAAAATCAGCCTTGATGACGGTTTTGGCATATTCCGCCGCTTCGTCACCAGTTATGCCCATAAGATCTGCCGCCCAGAGGCCCAAAAGCTTGTTTCGGCGGGCTTCAGCCTTAAAACGCAACTCCTGATCATGGGCAAATTTCTTCTCAAAACCTTTTTCGCGATCGTCAAATGCTGACATGATCATAACTCCTAATTTTTCTGTGATATTTCAATTGTTTGTATGTGTTGTATGGGCATTAGTGTGGAGAAAATTCGGGCTATACACTCTATATGGTGATTATTCTGGATAAGTGAAATAACCTGCGGAGCCCCCCTTGGCAATGCGCCAAAATGAGGGTTTCCCACAATATTCCACAAATCACCATGTATGATTGTTATGAGGGCATTGTTGGGCTAGTGTCCCGCCGGTTATTATCAATATGATTCCATATCCCATAGCCATAGCCTCGTTATTTAATGGCATTGAGGAACCTGATTGGATTTCGTCAAATTCAGGCAATAAGTTGCCGCTATTACTATCGAAAATACTATCAAACGCAGTTTCAAGTTGGATTGAAAGGTTTCAGTTATGAACCGCCGTCGTCGTATTTATGAAGGCAAGGCCAAGATCCTTTATGAAGGACCGGAGCCCGGTACGCTCATTCAGCACTTTAAGGATGACGCCACCGCCTTTAACGCAAAAAAGCATGAGGTGATTGAGGGCAAGGGTGTTCTCAATAACCGCATCTCCGAGCACGTTTTCCTGCGCCTTGCCGAGATGGGTATTCCGACGCATTTCCTGAAACGGCTTAATATGCGCGAGCAGCTCATTCAGGAAGCCGAAATCATTCCCGTTGAAGTGGTTGTCCGCAATGTTGCTGCCGGTTCCATTGCCAAGCGTTTGGGCCTTGAAGAAGGCACGCCGCTGCCCCGATCCATCGTCGAATTTTATTACAAAAACGATGAACTCGATGACCCGATGGTCTCCGATGAACATGTCACGGCATTTGGCTGGGCGTCACCTGCGGAACTTGATGACATCATGCAGATGGCGCTGCGCATCAATGATTATCTCTCCGGTCTCTTTCAGGGCATCGGCATCAAGCTTGTCGATTTCAAGATCGAGTTTGGCCGGGTTTATGAAAATGACATGCTCAAGGTAATATTGGCCGATGAGATTTCTCCCGACAGCTGCAGGCTGTGGGACATCGAGACAAATGCCAAGCTCGACAAAGATCTCTTCCGTCAGGATCTTGGAGGTCTCGTTGACGCATATCAGGAAGTGGCGCAACGTTTGGGCATTATTGCTGACAGCCGTCCAGCGGCCGGATCAGGTCCGGTACTGGTCACCGACAACTCGGACTAGCCATCTAGATGGCAACTAGTTTGGGGACAAGCCATCTAGATGGCCAACCAATTTGTTTTTTGAACATATAGGCATCGCATTAGTCGATGGGAGATACGACATGAAGGCACGAATTAAAATCACGCTGAAAAACGGCGTGCTTGATCCACAGGGCAAGGCCATTCAAAACGCATTGGGCGCACTTGGCTTTGATGGCGTCGATGATGTGCGGCAAGGCAAATATATCGAGGTTGAGCTTGGACAAACCGACCGGGATGCAGCCGAGGGCCAGGTCGACAAGATGTGCCGCGATCTCCTCGCCAATATGGTGATCGAGGATTACGAATTTGAGCTGGAGGGGGGCGAATAATGCGCGCTTCCGTTATCGTATTTCCCGGCTCCAATTGCGACCGCGATGTTGCAGTGTCATTGGAACAGGCCATCGGCAAGGCTCCTGATATGGTTTGGCACGGCAATTCAGATGTGCCGGATAGTGATATCATTGTGCTGCCAGGCGGGTTTTCCTTTGGCGATTATCTCAGATGTGGCTCCATGGCGGCCCATTCGCCCATCATGCGGGACGTCATCAAAAAAGCAAAAGACGGTGTACCTGTTCTGGGCATCTGCAACGGTTTTCAGATCCTCACTGAATCTGGCCTTCTGCCCGGCGTGCTCATTCGCAATAACTCGCTTAATTTCATTTGCCGCGACGTGCATTTGCGGGTTGAACGCGACGATACATTATTCACCAACCGCTATTCCATGCGCCAGATAATCAAGGTGCCAGTCGCCCATCATGACGGGAACTATTTTGCTGATAATGAGACTTTGGCGCGTGTTGAAGGCGAGGGCCAGGTGGCGTTTCGCTACTGCAATGAGGATGGCCAGATCGTTGATGATGCCAACCCGAACGGAAGTCTGAACAATATCGCAGGCGTCTATAATGAAACGGGACGCATTCTCGGGCTTATGCCGCATCCGGAACGGTTAGCAGACGCAGCACTTGGCGGAATTGACGGCAAGGCAATGTTCGCGTCGCTTCTGGAGACTGTTCACTAGCGTTGCGTTGGCCGGGCATTCGCCCATCCTCGCCGCCGATTGAGGCGCGTACAATGAGACAAAATATACTGAGCATATATAGAGCGTGAAGCTTTAAGGAATTTTTGGCATGAACGAAGCCGCAGTAAATATGGATGACAAAACAGGCACCCCGCAGGGTGACAAGTCACCGATCACACCGGAGCTTATTAAAGAGCACGGCTTGTCTGATGACGAATATAAGCGCGTCCTGGAAATTATGGGGCGGGAGCCTTCGATCACCGAGCTCGGCATTTTCTCGGTGATGTGGTCGGAGCATTGCTCCTATAAATCATCGCGCGTATGGCTCAAAACGCTACCCACAGAAGGCCCGCAGGTTATTTGCGGTCCGGGTGAAAATGCGGGCATTGTTGATCTTGGGGACGGGGACGCGGCTATTTTCAAAATGGAAAGCCATAATCACCCGTCTTATATCGAGCCCTATCAGGGTGCAGCCACCGGCGTTGGCGGTATCATGCGTGATGTGTTCACCATGGGTGCGCGGCCGGTTGCCAATATGAATGCGCTCCGTTTTGGTGCGCCTGATCACCCAAAAACCCGGCATCTCGTTTCAGGTGTCGTTGCGGGTATTGGCGGCTACGGCAATTGCATTGGTGTGCCGACGGTTGGTGGTGAAACCAATTTCGACACTGGCTATAACGGAAATATTTTGGTCAATGCCATGTGCGTCGGCCTCGCACGCGCAGATAATATATTCTATTCGGCCGCCAGTGGTGTCGGCCTCCCTGTTGTCTATGTCGGCTCAAAGACCGGCCGTGACGGTATCCACGGGGCGACCATGGCGTCAGCTGAATTTGATGAGGACACGGATGCAAAGCGCCCCACGGTTCAAGTTGGCGATCCGTTTACTGAGAAACTTCTGGTTGAGGCATGTTTAGAGCTGATGGCGACCGACATGATCATCGCCATTCAGGATATGGGGGCAGCTGGCCTGACATCATCATCGGTGGAGATGGCGGACAAGGGCGGGGTTGGGTTTGATCTTAATCTCGACAAAGTGCCCCAGCGCGAAGCCAATATGTCGGCTTATGAGATGATGCTTTCTGAAAGCCAGGAGCGCATGCTTATGGTGCTCCGGCCCGGTACGGAAGCGGACGCAGAGAAAATATTCCACAAATGGGATCTCGATTTTGCCATTGTCGGTGTCACCACCGATAGCGGTCGATTACGTGTGATGCATTCGTCTGAAGGCGGCATTGTTGCTGATCTTCCGGTTGCCCAAGTTGCTGACAGTGCGCCGATGTATGAGCGGCCATGGATCCGGACAAAGCGCGGGGACGAGATTTCGCCTGAGGAGGTGAAAGCGCCGGAAAGTATATTGGGTGCGCTCAAAGATATGATGGGCTCACCGCATCTTTCATCCCGGCGCTGGATCTGGGAGCAATATGATCACATGGTGATGGGCGACACGGTTGGCCGTCCGGGTGGTGACGCTGCTGTTGTGCGCGTGCACGGCACGCAAAAGGGCATTGCCATTTCAACGGATGTGACCCCGCGTTATGTCAAAGCCGACCCGCATGAGGGCGGCAAGCAGGCGGTGACGGAATGCTGGCGCAATCTTATTGCGGTTGGTGCAAAACCTCTCGCCATCACGGATTGCATGAACTTTGGCAACCCTGAGCGGCCGGAAATTATGGGACAGTTTGTCGGCGCTATTGAAGGCATGACTGAAGCAATAAACGCGTTCGATTTCCCCGTCGTCTCGGGAAATGTGTCGCTTTACAATGAAACAAATGGCGAAGCTATTCCGCCAACACCTGCCATTGGCGGTATCGGACTGATTGATGACGTGGCGACCCGCGCTCATATTGCGATAACGGGATCAGGTGATCGGTTGATTGTACTCGGGAAAACGCGGGGGCATCTCGGCCAATCAATTTATCAGGACGTGATTGCGGGCGAGCTCAAAGGTGCGCCACCCAAGGTTGATCTTGGCGATGAATATAAAGCCGGCCAACTTGTTCGCACGCTCATCACAGAGGGACGGGTCCGTGCCGTGCACGACATTTCTGATGGCGGTCTTCTGGTTGCGATTGCGGAAATGGCTTTGGCAGGCGGCACAGGTGCGCATCTCAAAGCCTATGCAGGCAAGTTGCCGGAACATGCCTATTGGTTTGGTGAAGATCAGGGGCGTTACGTGCTTGCGGTGCCAATGCAGAATGTTGATGATGTGCTTAAACGCGCCAAGTCACTTGCTCTCCATGCGGAGAAAATCGGCCGCACGGGTGGTGACAAGCTTTCCATTGAGGACGGTGACGGTATTCAGCTTTCCGAGCTCAAAGAACTTCACGAAGGCTGGCTGCCCGGATTTATGGCCGGGTAGTTTATATATTAAGGGGCGAATTGTGCTACCGCCAGCCTCCATCGAGACGATGCTATCACTTAGTGTTCGCGCTTCCTCTGGATGAGGATGGTGGTTGTGGCTTCGTAAAAAACCACCCCCATGGTGAGCGCATCTTGCAGAAATATGCAAATATGCTAATCTTAGAATGGTTTTAATGTGCAAATACCGGTATATGACAGGCAGATCTATTTTTCATGCCGGCATTTTTTCAAGCCCGGCTTGAAATTCCGCTCTGCACAACATATTTCAGACACGTAAAATTGCGTCTCAAGACGCAATTTCAATGGGAGAACTCCGCATCATGGCCATGGAAGCTATAGAAATTGAAACCCTGATCAAGACGAGCATTCCTGATGCACAAATTACCATTCAGGATCTTGCTGGCGACGGCGATCATTATGCGGCCACCATTGTGTCGGAAGCCTTCATCGGCAAATCGCGCATTCAACAACACCAGATGGTTTATGACGCCCTTGACGGGCGTATGGGCGGGGTGCTCCATGCATTAAAACTACAGACCGCAGTGCCTGAATAGAACCATCCCTGCAATGGGCGGGTTGAATTGAATTTGAACACGTAACTAGTCAGTGACTATTGAGTGACTGGTCACAAGCCACGGAGAAACGATATGTCAGAACAACAAGTCCACGACTGGATCCGCAAACAGGTTGCCGCAAATGATGTGGTTCTTTTCATGAAGGGCGACAAGAACTTCCCACAATGCGGTTTTTCAAGCCAGGTCGCGCAAATTCTCGGTCATCTCGGCGTCACCTATGAAGATGTCAATGTGCTCGAAGATATGAGCCTGCGTGAAGGCATCAAATCATTTTCCAATTGGCCGACCGTGCCGCAGCTTTATATCAAAGGCGAATTTGTTGGCGGATGCGACATCGTAACAGAAATGTTCCAGGCTGGTGAGTTGCAGCAGCAATTTACTGAAAAGGGCGTGCCCCATCAGTCCAATACCGCGACGGCCTAAGCTAATACGTGCCTGTGGTGGAACCCGGCTTTAACCGTCAGCTGATTTAATAAGCTCGTTATTTCACGGGCATGTTAGAGTTATATTGAACCCGCGCATTACACCCGCGGGTTCAGTCATGAGTATCTGTGAAAGGCTGCACATGTTTGGGTTTGGACCAAACATCACACTTGGCGGGCGGAAATTTCTGCTCAGTCTGATCATTATGGCCGCCGCCGTATGCCTTGTGCTCGGCGTGACGCTGCCGATTGTCAAACTCGACCAGCTCTATATTTTCTCAGACGAGCATTCTCTGGTCTCCATTGTGCAAGCGCTTTATCAGGACGATGAAATATTCCTGAGCGCGATTATCGTTATATTTTCGATATTCATCCCTGTGCTCAAACTCGTCTACCTTCTGGCAGCGGCGACGATTTCTGAAAATGATGATGCCGGTCGCGAACAAATTCTCAAACGCATGGAATGGCTCGGCAAATGGTCGATGCTGGATGTGCTCGTTTTGGCATTGATAATATTTTATGCCAAGTCATCAGGCATTGCTGATGCCACATCCATGCCCGGCCTATACCTCTTTACCGCATCTGTGGTTCTCACCATGCTGGCTTATGGCTGGGTCAAAGGCTCTGAGCAAACCGGGGTCTCATCATCCCGGCCTGAGGGCTCGGTGCAGCCTTCAGAGCGGCCTATGGGCTCGGAGGAACAGTAGCAGGGACCTTTTTAAGCACCAAGATCTCCTGAATGAGTTTTGGATCGTCCCATTCGCGGCCACCAATGGCGCGAAGGGCAATACGGCCCTGCGTGTCGACTACAAAAGAGGTGGGGAGGCCAACCAATGGCCAGCCTTTTGGCGACTTTCCGCCAGCATCAAACAGCACCGGGAAATCGACATCGTAATCGGTGAGAAATGTCCAGATTTTATCCATCGATCCGCCGATGTGAATGGCGAGCATCATGACATCCTCTTTTTCCAAAATTTTCCACGCCCGCTGCATGGAGGGTATTTCCTTGCGGCATGGCGGGCACCAGGTTGCCCAAAAATTAACCAGCACCACCTTGCCCTTGAAGTCAGAGAGCTTGATCATTTTCCCGTCAAGATCGGGGAGTTCCACGTTGGGAGCTTGAGGTGTACGCGGCACTTTGTGGAGGAGCTGCATTTCGGCGTGTGAGGGTTGAGGCGCGATCATCAGGGCCGCGCCTGCGATCATTGCCATCAGGAAAAGTAATTTAGCTAAATTCATCGAACTATTCACTCTGATCACGGCCGCATTGCAGGGCTTTAAAAATATGAGTCTTTGGCTCGTTTCCCACACGCCATGCAATCTCCAGGTCAAATTTTGTGCCAGGTTTTTCCATGAATGTAAGCATGCCCCAATTATAATCGGTGACACTATAGGTTTGCTCGGTCGGGATCAGCGCCCAATGGAAGGCCGTTCTGGCGGATTGATCGAGCTTGCGGCTCTTCCAGATCTCGCGCCACATCTCGCGCGTTCTCAAGCCGTGTGCTTTTGCGCCTTTGATCACTCGCCATTTTTTGAGTTCAATAGTGACGGATGGGTCAGCACTATTTTGACTGCTGTGACCGATGGCGCTACGGAATACACAGGCCTCATTTGCGAGAAGCTCAACGGCTTTTTTGGGAAAACCGCGCCCTATAAAAAATGCACGGGTAAGGTCCGGGGTCAAAGCCTGGAGCTCGATCTTCAAGCCGTCACCAGACCACTTCAGGGCTTCGGCCGATGCGTTGCCTGTTGGCGCAACCGCGTCCTGCGAATGTGCCTGTGCGGATATCAAAAGCGAACTCGCCAGGAAAACTGTTTTTAGAAGTGTCGGAAAGAGGGGACGTGTTTTATCCATAATTTTACGCTTCAGATATATTTCTAACAGGCGTGATCAGGCGTAATTATCCGTGATTTGTCAAGCCGCCCCATTGACGCGGACTAAATGCTCGCCGCCTCAATCAGTTTTTCGGCTATGGATTTAGCCATTGCTGCAACCTCTGGTTTTCCAGAAACATGGGCAACGGACGCAGCGCCCTCATGAAGGAGATTGATCTCGGCGGCGAGTTCTTTCGGGTCATTAAGCCCTGCGGCATAGGCGAGTTCCTCGAGATAGGCGAGCGACAGGCGTTTATGCAATATCGCTGCCTGAAAAACCGGGTGATCGCGGTTGTCATGCTCGCTGGCAGCCCCCATAAAAGGGCAGCCGTAAAAGACATCGTCCTTAAACCAGGCTTCCAGAAAATCAAAGGTCGCCAGGATCTTGTCCTTCGGTTCTGATGCAGACTTATCGACCGCTTCACGCATCGCTTCCCTAAACTCTTCATCAATACGAGTGAGTGCAGCGACGATCAGCTCATCTTTTGATTTGAAATGCCGGTAAAGCGTGGTTTTTGCGATGCCTGCCTCTGCAATGACCAGATCAACACCTGCTGCGTGATAGCCGTAGCGATTAAATATTTCAGCAGCCACCTTGATGAGATGTTCGCGCTTGTCTGCTCTTCTCATACATTTCTCCAGATACTGTTCTGTATTATTTAAGTAGCAAAAATTGGGCATACAAAACCTAAAGTAGCAACATATATCACATTTAATTGACTTAATGTCAAAATTATCGGCTCCCCACCCTATTGACTAAACAATACCGATCAGTACTTTATGTACACCGGTACCGATCTGTACTGTTGTGGCAAGGTCGTTAAATTTGAAAATTTTCAAATTACTAACTGCCAAAGGCAGCGCCGGATAAACAAATCAATTCAGGAGCAATGATATGACAGACAATGGATTTCTCAGACGCAACATCGTCGCTGTACTCTTAACCATAGTCATGATTCTCGCCGTTGGAATGGAGTTTACAGCGCGCGCGCAATCAAATGCATCATCGGCAGCCTCATGGGGTCCGAAATGGACAACCAAGGGCGAACTCATTCTACCAAAGGGATTTAACAATTGGGTTTTTCTGGGCGCCCCGCTCACCCCGAATGCTCTTAATGACGGCAAGGCCAATTTTCCGGAATATCACAATGTTTATATTCGCCCGGAACCACTGGAAATTTACCGGGAAACCGGCAAATGGCCCGATGGCACAATCCTGCTCAAAGAACTGCAACTGACGCTGCCAGGTGAAAATTCAGATGGCTCAAGCTATGAATCGTCCGGTCGAGGCTATTTTCCCGGCCCCGTTAATGGCATCGACATTGCGGTCAAGGATTCCAGCCGTTTCAAAGAGACCAATGATTGGGGTTATTTTAACTTCGGTCATCATGCGCCGCCTTACGCCAAAACTGCCAGTGCGCAACCCGCAGACGCATGTGCCAGCTGTCACACGGCCAATGCTACGGACATGGTGTTCACCAAATTCTACGCACCCATTCTTGAGAAAAGATAGAGCGCGGCTTTCGACTTAACTGCTCACAGAATTCTGACACCGTGTCCGACCCTTCTTAACGGTGTCGAATGCAGCGGTCGGTGACCGATAATTACAATACCCTTCGGTCACCGACCTTACCCAACCACATTAAACAATGGAGATTAAAATGTTATCAGCCAGACTTTTAACCATGCTTTTTGGAAGCTCATTTATTTTTGCCGGATTGCTCGGCTTTATCCCCAACCCGTTTGTGTCGCCTGATGGGCTTTTCGCCGTCAATGCCGCGCATAATATCGTGCATATATTATCCGGTATCGCCTTTATTATTGGTGGCATCCTCGGCTATTCGCGGTTGACCTTGCTGTCCATTGGTGGCGCCTATGTGCTTGTGACGGTCGCCGGGTTCCTCACCACGGGCGACACTTTGCTCGGCTTCATTCACATCAATTATGCCGACCGTTGGCTCCATGCTGGGCTTTCTGTGGCGATACTTGGTGCTGGATTTCTGTCTGACGACCCGCTTGAAACCGCAAACCATTCCGCTCGCACGACTGGTTAAATGCAGCCAGAGCGTTCCCCCCCCTCCCCCCCAACCTTAGCTATTTTCTGGAGTTAAAACTCATGTCGATTAATTTAAAAAAACTGATCCCGCTTATCTTTGCTGTCTCATTTATGTCCACGCCGACCTTTGCGGGAGATAAAATGAATGATCTCGAGATCGCGCATTCGGCCTATACGGCAGGTACCATCGATATCCGTTACGCACATCTGGCACTTGGGATTTCGGAAAACAAAAATGTGCGGGATTTCGCACAAACCATGATCCGCGATCACGGGGCTGTTAATGATCAGGCTGTTGCTCTGATCACAAAACTCAAGGTAACGCCCCAAGACAATGATCTGAGCAAGGCGCTGGTTAAGGGGGCGGCCCAAAAACGCGCTCAATTTATTAAACTGAACGGCAAGGCCTTTGATTGCGCCTATGCGACCAATGAGCTTGGCTACCACAAGGTCGTAAACAAAACCGTTGAAGGGAATTTTATCCCTAATGTGACCGTTGCCCCGCTCAAATCTCTACTCCAGGACGCGCTTGCGACGTTCAAGGCCCATGAAGGTCATGCGGAACGCATGGTGACGGCTCTCAAATGTTCAAACTAGACCGATATTTGCATAAAATGATTGGCAGCGCCTTATTGGGCGCTGCCATGATCACCGCCCTTTTTACTCTTGGGGCAAGTGCAAATGAGCCAAATGTTAGCCATCAGGTTGTAATTGAGAAGTTCAAATTTATTCCCGCCACCTTGACCGTAAAGGCGGGCGACACAGTCGAATGGATCAATCGCGACATTGTTCCGCATACGGCAACAGAGGACAAACGCGCCTGGGACACCAAAAACCTCAACAAAGGACAAGCCGGTGTGATCACATTTTCTTCTCCTGGTGAGCAAAGCTATATCTGTCGCTTTCATCCCAATATGAAGGGTATAATTACCGTCACCGAGTAATCAATTTGACAGCACAGCTTCATGACCGGTGATGCCAATCCGGTTGACTGTCTTTCGCGAGGATTGGCAACACAGACCTCGCGGCGTTTCCTTCAAATCCTGACATATTCACGAATTGAATTTTTTTCTCAATCCCTATCGCTACATATCTGTATCTATATTTTTGAATTTCTACATTCACTTTCCAACCTATCGGTCAGTTTATCACGTTTTGTTGAAATTCAGTGAATGAAATTTCTTTCTCCCTCCCTTGACTAAACAATACCGATCTGTATCTTTATTAGTAACGATACTGATCGGTACTTAATTTTTCGCTATTCCCCAACCGATCCCCACACAATCCCCAACTACCGCTCAAGCAAGGGGATCGAAATTCAGGCAACACTGATTACAAGGCGCTTCAACAGCCCTTACTCGAACAGTTCGCTTTGAAACTTATTGCCGCTCTGAAACGAATATCAATCACAGAGGGGCTCGCGAAATTTAGTCAAGGAGATGCAAAATGTCAGGCACACGTAAACTCAGACAAAAGATCCTCGCCAGCTTTCTTGCAGTCATGATGATTGTCGCCATTGGTGCAGAAATCCGGTCGTTTGACCAATCAGGCCACAATAACAATGGCGCAAGCGATGTTGATATTGGGCTGGCGATGGCGAGCAAACCGATCTCCCGCAAAAACTCATTCTTTGATCAACTTGCGTTGATCAATAGCGCCGATCTGGCTGCCTCCCGGTTTTACGCACCAATGCATGCGCCAATCATCTGGACAAGATGAGGAGGAAAGAGTGTTTGCGCGGTTTAAATCTCACGCAGCCAACTCAACAAAACGTGATGCACAACACATCACGAACGCGCGAGGGAGGTTACATCGATTTTAGTTTTAACCATATGAAATTTACAGACAGGTGAAACCGATTACCCCGCAGCAACGTAGCTTTAATCAGACGCTTGATCAGGAACCGGTTTGAAAACCAACCCCAAGCGAAAATAACAATCGGTCAAATTGAAGGCCAAACATACAATTGATGGAGAAGACTTATGGGACTCTTTTTATATACCGTTTTTATGATCGTCATCATTTTTGGACGCATTGCTATTCAATATAAAATCACCGGCGATCATGGGTTGCGCCCGGCGAATAAAAAATCATCACCACTCGCACGTGTGTTGAGCATTTTCTGGATCATCGCACTTGTGGCCCCCTGGATTGTCACAGGGCTAGAGGCATTCGGTACCATCCAACCTCAATTTGATTTCGGCACGGCAGGCATGCTGACAGGAACAGGACTTGCCCTGGCGGCGATTATAATTGGCTTCATTGCCCAACTTCAGATGGGTGCATCATGGCGTATCGGCGTTGATCAGGAGGAGCATACTGCTCTCATCACCGACGGCATCTTCGCCTATGTCAGAAATCCAATATACAGCACAGTTTACCTGCTCGCTATTGGTCTTGTCATTTTGATCCCCCATTGGGCCATGCTGGCCAGCGCAGTATTTGCCTATTTCACTATTGATACGCAGGTCCGCTATATCGAGGAGCCCTATCTCAAACGGCACCACGGCGAGGCGTATGTACGCGAATATTTTGGTCGGGTTAACCGCTATTTCCCAAACCTGCTTCGCAATATTTACCCCAATGAAGACGAAACAACACCGCCGCGGGCTGCCCTCTAAACAGGGCACCGTTCCAAATCATTTCGTGCGACATCAACAATCAGCCGCTTATGAGATCCCCATGAGGGAGCAGAGGAGACAGGCTATGAGTATCAAGAAAATCAAAAGTAATATGGACGCCGAGACGAGCAAGGCACAAGGCCTCGCTACAGCGATGGGTACTAAACTCAAATCCAAAGGCCGCACAATTGATATCGCGACACGTGACGGCTGGACGATTACCGGTACGCTCTTTGAACATCCTAGCCCAAAGCAGACGGTTCTCGTCAGCCCCGGCACCGGTATCCGGCAACACCGCTATTATGCGTTTTCGGAATGGCTGAGCGAACAGGGTTATGCGGTTCTGGTTATTGATTATCGCGGAATTGGGCTATCGAAGCCAAAGCGTCCGCTTCGCAAGGTTGATGCGAGTTTGCTTGATTGGGCACGCTCCGACATGGAAGCGGCATATCAATGGCTGCAGGCTAATTACCCCGACCTGCAAACCTCTCATATCGGGCACAGTGCCGGTGCGCAGACGCTCGGACTAATGCCGTCGTCAACGAAGCTCAACCGGATTGTGCAAATATCAGGTTCGACCGCCAATGTACGTGCTCTTAAACCGAAACTCCGGGCGCAGGTCAGGTTTCTTATGGGAGGTTATTTGCCGTTGGCTGCAAAAATCCTTGGCTACGTGCCGACAAAATGGCTTGGTTGGGGGGAGGATCTTCCGCGGGGCGTTGCCCGGCAAATGGCAAAATGGAGCCTAAATCCAGGTTATGTCACCAACTCGTTTGATGATGATATTTATCTGCATTATTACGACCGCATCACGGCACCGATCCTCTCGATTGTGCCAACGGATGATCCGCTTGCGCGGCCCTCTTCGATTGATGAAATTCTCACGATTTTTTCAAACGCTCCACATGTCAAGAAAGCGATTAAGGCGAGTGATTTTGGTCTGAAAGAAATTGGCCACAACGGGTTTTTCTCGCCAAAGTCAAAAGAACTGTGGCCGCTCGCCTCTGACTGGCTTGAAAAGAAATGTGAGCCGGTACCGTTGCCAATCAGTTCGACATTAAGCACTAACAGAGCTCGCCACGCCCCTCGTTCAACAGGTGCTTCAAAGAGTGTCTTCGCGGCGGCATAAACGGTCATGTCGCGAACACGGGCCACACACTTCAGACCCGATTGCCTCCCCTGCCTAACTCACGCTCCCCGGCTATGTGAGTGGGCTCCATGAGCGAAGCGGTGCGATGTCCCATACGCCGCTTCGCTCTCTTTTATATAGCCTTAAAACCACACCTCTCCCCCACCTCAACCACCCATGAGATTATGACGCAAGGGTGATTGAGCTGTTGAACAGGGTTGTTTTTTAGAGCGATCAGCTTATCTCCGCTCAAAAGACCGGGATCAATTGATAGCCCTGATTTTGCCAACCAGCGAGCGCCACAAATCCATTCGCGGTTAATTTTAGGCCCGGCATCAGGGATTTATTTTCGACCTTGAAATACTCGGTGGCCAGACCACAAACCTCCACGCGCACGCCCAGTTTATCCAGGTTCTGGGTGGTTGATGCGATCACCTTCATGAGTTTCGCGTCCTTTTTTGCAAATTCAGGCTTCGGCTTTGTGGTCAGGAACTCAACTGTCTTGCCGATAATGACGATCTTGATATCAGGTTTCACGCCCTGCGATTTAAAACCGGCATGGGTCTGCTCAATGACCTGAAGATAATCAGCCGTATTGGCCGCGTCCTTGAAGTCGAGAAGGAAGACCACCTTGGCCTCCTTCATATCTGCCAGCGCCACTGCGTCGGTAAGTTTCTCAGCGGCCTTCACCGGCTGGGCAAAGCTCACAAGAATTGTGGCAAGGAAGCATAAGGTTAAGTTCCGTATACTGCTGAAGTTGATGAGATCAGCGGGTTTGGGGGGATTTTGCATGACACTCTCCTTTGTATATTTCACTTTCAGGTGGTGCGGTCAGGTGCCGCACCCTTGATCATTGACAGTCTCGAGCCCGAAATCTATCTTATCTCATACTATGAGACAAATATTCATTATGTGAGATATTGACGCAGCCAAATGTTAGAACGATACACTGAAATTTTAGAAGCTACCGCCGCATCGAGACAACCGGTCACAGTCGGTGACCTTGTACGCATGTCCGGTCTGCCGCGCGCCACTGTTTACCGGCTTGCCTCATCACTTGAGGAAACCGGCCTTCTGCAAAAAACAGAAGATGGCAATTTTTTTGAAATCGGATATCGGTTGCGCCGCCTTAACTGTCTTGGCCTGCCTGATCAGGAAATCAGGAATGCGGTGCGCGATTTGATGATCAAGGGTGCATCCAATTGGGGCGAAACCATATTTATGGGGCGCATGCGCGGGGTTGAGGTTGAGCTCATGCTTGCGGAAGTCCCGCGCGACAGTGCCCAGGCCCATATCTATCCGGGGCTCGGATTGCGGCCACTGCACGCCTGTTCTTCGGCCAAGGCGATCCTCGCGTTTAGACCCATCGAATTGGTCAATACGCTTATTGAAGAACAATCTGAGAGCTTTACGGACAAGACCATTACAGGGCTTGGCGACGTTATTTGCGATCTGGAGGCGACACGGACGCGAGGCTATGGACTTTGCGATGAAGAAATTGATCAGGGTATTTTGTCTCTCGCAGTTCCTATTATTGATGAAGGCTGCGAGCCGATGTTTTCCATAGGACTTGTCGGACCAGCAGCGCGGATGCGTCAGCACGGCATAGAAGCGATGGCACGGGACCTGGAGCGTATCGCGAAGCTGAGCGCTGAGCGTATTCGCCATATTTTTATGGACGCCCAACAGGTCGAAAGGCAATGACAGGCACAGGTGGACGGTTGGTTCAACTATATATTTTGCGCGTTTTTCACAAGTAGCTCATGAGGGTGGGTCGCGCAGAGGCAAGCAGAGGCAAAATCAAAACTCAAAATAAAAGGAGGTATGAGCCAAGTCAGTTACCAGTGTATGCGGTATTTAGGAGATGCCGCTTATAAAATCAGAGACGCGGGACAAACCCGCATTGCATCATTTGGAGGAAAATTATGCGAGCTATGAATAAGATCGTGAAATGCGCTACCGGCGCAATAATGGGCATGGCCCTTTTAAGCCCCCTACCCCAGATTACAACCGCAGCTTTCGCAGATGAAACCTGCCAGTCGCCTTATATGGCCAAGATTGTCGGCCAGGAAGAATATATCTATGTCTGGACACTGGGCGACAAGGGCCTTGGTGACGGCTCGGACAAACTGGTGACAGTTGACGTTCGCCCTGGTTCGAAAACTTTCGGCAAGGTACTGGGTCATGTGTCTGTCGGCGGACGCCATGAAGCGCATCACTCGGGCTTTACCGATGACCGTCGCCATCTCTGGGCTGGCGGACTTGATACCAGCCAGATCTTCATTTTTGACGTGCACACGGATCCCGGCAAACCGAAACTTGTGAAAACCATCAAGACCTTCGTCAAGGATTCTGGCGGTGCGGTTGGTCCGCACACGTTTTACGCCATGCCTGGTAAAATGATGATCACCGCACTTTCCAATGACAAGGATCATAGTGGACGCGCAGCTCTTGTTGAATATTCCAATGAGGGAAATTATGTCGCCACGCACTGGATCCCGACAAAGGATGCGATGAACGGTGCCAAAGGCGACGTTACTGCGGCTGACGGCTATAATTACGATGTCCGGGTGAACCCGCGCAAAAACGTCATGCTCTCTTCATCCTTTACAGGCTGGTCCAACTATATGATGGATTTTGGCAAGATGCTGAAAGACGGCGAGGCGATGAAACGCTTTGGGACCAATGTCACTGTCTGGGACGCGCATACGCGCAAACCGCTGAAGGTTCTCAAAGTTCCAGGTTCGCCGCTTGAGCTCCGCTGGGCTTGGGGCAAGGATAACAATTATGCATTCACCTCAACTGCGCTGACGTCGAAACTCTGGCTCATTCATGAAGACAAGAACGGTGAATGGCAGGCGCATGACGCGGGTAATATTGGCGACCCGTCCAAAATACCGTTGCCGGTTGATATCTCCATCTCAAGTGATGACAAACGGCTGTGGGTCAACACATTCATGGACGGCACAACGCGTCTCTTTGACATATCTGACCCATTCAAGGCCAAGGAAATCTATTCCAAGAAAATCGGCGCTCAGGTCAATATGGTGTCGCAGAGCTGGGACGGAAAACGCGCATATTATTCAACGTCACTTCTTGCCAATTGGGACAAGAAGGGCGCTGACAATGAGCAGTTCGTGAAAGGTTATGCGTGGGACGGCAAAGAGCTCAAGGAGCTTTTCGCGCTAGACTTCAACAAACTTGGATTGGGCCGCGCGCACCAGATGCGTTTTGGCAGCTCCAAACTCTATAGCGGCTAGTAGCTCACCCTTCTAGTTGCTTCTCGTGCCGGGGTGTTTGGGCTGATTGCCCACCCCTAATAGAAATTGGCTTTAACGCTCCGGCACATTTTTTTCACAAATACAGGTCGATGGTTTCATGCGCTCCATTTTTTTCATTCGCAAACTCGCATTCGCATTAGCAATCGCCATGTTGGTGACGGGTGGCGCTGTCGCCTTTTCCCACGCCACCAAAGCCAATGAGGGTGACGCCGGTCAAGGAGCCGTGCAAAATTCAGGTGTTTATGAAAACACCGGCGAGGCTGAGTTTGATGCGCCGATACCCGGCTCTTATGAATTACATCCCATAAAACCGGCGGGCGACGGCAATGTACTCACCCATACGGGGCGGGACACCCGCCTCAAAACACTGATGGCCGGCCGGATATCGATTGTCAGCTTCATCTATACTTCATGCGATGACGTGAAAGGGTGCCCGCTTGCCACGGCCAAGCTCTTTGACCTTCATGATTTAAGTATGCAAAACCCAGATATCGCTAAAAATGCGCGGTTGATCAGTTTAAGCTTTGACCCTGAAACCGACACGCCTGAGGTGATGAAAAGCTACGGGTATGCAGCTATTTCGGACGAAGATGCGGGCGCCAAGATGCCGTGGGATTTTCTGACCACAAAGTCCCGCTCAGACATCAATTCGATACTCAAACAATATGGCCAGGTCATTGACAAGCGCGGTACAGGTTCGGCGATATCTCATCTTCTTCGTGTCTATCTTGTTGACCGCGGGGGACAGGTCCGCAATATTTACGGGCTCGGCTTTCTTGATCAACGATTGCTCATTGCAGACATTAGAACGCTTCTCCTGGAAGAAGAAGAACTTGCTAAAAGCGCGGTGCAATAGACCGCTTCCAGGCACTGCATGCTGTGAAAGGGCTCAAATGCCGCATCGATTAGTCCTGCTGTTATATGCGTTGATGATTGCGGCTGGGACTCTTGTCATTTTCAAGGCTCAAAGTGAAATACGTGCAGAAGGGCATGGCAATAATAGCTGGGCGCGCAACGCGCTTGACCGGGTAATAAATCCACCCATGGGATTGCCGGTCGTTCCTGTTCCCAAAAACAATCCGCTTAGTGTCGAGAAAATCGAGCTTGGTCGAAAACTTTATTTCGACCGCAGGCTTTCGCATAACAACACCATGTCGTGTGCCATGTGCCATATTCCGGAACAGGGATTTGGCAATTATGAGCTGGCGACTTCGGTCGGGCTTGAGGGGCGATCGGTCAAACGCAATGCGCCGACAGCTTTTAACGTCGCCTATTCTCGAACCATGTTTCATGACGGTCGTGATGGGAGCCTTGAAACCCAGATTTGGGGGCCTCTTCTCTCTCCTGTAGAAATGTCCAACCCTTCGGTCGGATATGTGATCAATGAGATTAAATCCTTGAGCGATTATGCGGGGCTCTTTGAGAAGGCTTTTGGGGAACCTGCCGACATTCGCAATCTTGGTCAGGCGATGGCGAGCTATCAGCGTACGGTTCTATCGGGCAATGCGCCTTTTGACCGCTGGCGGTTTGGAGGAGAAGATGATGCGGTAAGTGCTTCTGCCAAAAAGGGCTTTGCTTTGTTCAATGGCCGCGCCAGGTGTGCTCAATGCCACACAACTGAGGATGGTTACGCGCTTTTCACGGATCACGCATTTCACAATACCGGGACCGGCTACCGCGCGGACGTGATTGAGCCGGCGCGCAATGATCCGGTTGAGGTCGAGCTCTCACCCGGAGTTTTCGTCAAGGTTGACAGAGCGGCGGTTAATGCGGTTGGTCACGCCCACCAGAAGGATCTTGGACGCATGGAGGTGACAGAAGATCCGGCCGATCTTTACCTCTTTAAAACGCCGGGATTACGCAATGCTTCGCTCACCGCACCATATATGCATGATGGCTCGATCCGCAGTTTGGAGGAAGTTGTTCGGTTCTATAACAATGGCGGCGTTCCCAATCCGGGTCTGAGCCCACGCATCAAACCGCTTGGATTGAGCGATCAGGAAATTGCCGATCTTGTCGCGTTCCTCCGCTCACTGACAGGTGATAATGTGGATGAGCTCATTTCCGAGGCGCGGAGTTCACCACCCGACAATTGATGGTTTTTCTTGCCCCCACACACATTCCTCATCCGGAGGAGCGCGGCCACTTGTGGCATCTCTTCGCGTCACGAAGGAGGATTCAGGTATGACCAGTTGGTGGCATGCCTGGTCTCCAGCCCATGGTTCGTTTCGGTCAATCGCGTGAGCGAATGACCAAAACGAACCATGAGGATGAGGTCGAGGGATATGGCTGTCGTCTCTTAAGAATAGAGGCTATGACGTATGCCGTGCGCAAAAAAAACGCCCGGGTGATTTCTCAACCGGGCGTTTTTGAAATTTAAGAAGTCTGATAACCCACTCGTGGGTTAGCGTGAATAGAATTCGATCACGAGGTTTGGTTCCATGTGAACCGGATAAGGTACATCAGACAATACCGGTGTGCGGATGAATTTTGCGTTCATCTTTGAATGATCAACATCAATATATTCCGGCACGTCGCGTTCTGGCGACTGCGAACCTTCAAGAACCAGAGGCATATCGCGTGATTTTTCTTTCACCTCAACGACGTCACCTTCCTTGCAGCGATAGCTTGGAATGTTGACGCGTTTGCCGTTTACCTTGACGTGGCCATGATTGACGAACTGGCGTGCAGCGAAAACGGTTGGTACGAATTTGGCACGGTATACAATCGCATCAAGACGGCGCTCAAGAAGACCAATCAGGTTTTCAGACGTATCACCCTTGATACGCTCCGCCTCTTTATAAATGGACTTGAACTGTTTTTCGCCGATATTGCCGTAATAGCCTTTAAGCTTCTGTTTGGCGCGCAATTGCAGGCCATAATCAGATACTTTGCTGCGGCGACGCTGACCATGCTGGCCCGGGCCGTAATCTCGTTTGTTGACAGGACTTTTAGGACGTCCCCAAATATTCTCGCCCATTCGGCGATCAAGTTTGTATTTTGCGCTCAGGCGTTTGCCCATGATTTTACTGCTCCAAATCGGAATATGAATTGAAACTCATTTCAAACCAGGTTTGAACTTGAGTTCCGGTAAGCAGTATGCCCTCCTCTCGCCTGAGATCAGTTCCGTTCTGATCGCCAGAATTGACAGGCGTGAGCGCTGATACCTTTACCCCAATGATTTAAGGAATTAGTTCAGCACCCCTGCCGCGGGCACACAAATGCAAATGCGGGCCACAAAGACCCGCAAATATGCATGATGTATGATTGAAAAACCCCAACCTGTCAATGGTTCAATTAAAGGGTCCAATTAATTGGACAGCTGGTTGGTTTACCTCAAACGATAGGCATTGTGACAGGCGTTGCAGCTCCCGGTTATCTCGTGCAATGCTTTATAAACTTTGTGCTGGGCGTCTTTCCCCGGATCAAGTTCGGCATCACGTGCAACAATCACAAACTGGCTGGCAGCATGATGAAGACCGGTGCCTATTGCCTGCATGCCTTCGGGCATGAATTTGGCCATATGCCCGGCTCCGTGCAGAGACATGGATGACATGCCAAGGCGTTTTTCGGCAATTTCTGCGGCCTTATCGACATTCCCTTCGCCGAGCTCGACCAATATCTCGTCAAGTGCCCGAAGATGATCACGCATATTGGCAAGCATGTGCTCTTGCATCATCTCAGGCAATTTAACCAGTTCACGGCTGTCTTCAGCGGCATAAACAGTTTGGTGCGACAAGCCAACACTGGAGATTACGATAAAAAGAGTGAGTATCAGAAAACGCATATTCCGTATCATACAACAACCCCGTATTGTTCAATTCACATGGATTAAGTCATGACTGATTTAATCGCGCCATGGCAGCCGGTGCTTTGATCAATATCAATTCAGGATGGTTTTTTGAGCGATTTCAAATAGGCGTCGATTTGCGTTTTCACCTGCTTTTTCTGAACATCCGTGCAGCTCTGTTTGATAGGCGTGCCACGTTCATTGACAGTGACTTCCTTCTCGCCGGCTTTTTCCGTCACTTTAACGTTTCCGGTGAGCCACATGACGGTGAAGAGGTGCAATTGCGAAATATAGAGTAATTGCTGGTCGGACCATTTTTTCTTATCGTTTTCGACCTTCATCATGGCACGATAATTTGCTGTCTGCTCTTCAGGCAATTCACAAATCTGGGCATGGGCGGAGAGACGGGCGACCTGAATAATATTGCGGGCGAGCCCGATGGGTATCATGACTTCATCGCGCTTCTTTTTATCCACCTCAATGACTTTGCCATTCTGGGTGGTGAATTTGTTTGGCAATATGGCCCAGGCATAATTCATCAATACCTGAACTGACCGTTCGCTCAGCTCTTTAGCTTCGGAAACATTCGCCGCCTGGGTAAGAATTCCACCTGCCAGAACAAGGCACAAGCCCAATTTATTTATATTTTTTAGCACTTTACTGGCCTTTATAGATCCCACTTTTGAGCAATTTTTTAATCTTGCCCGCTTTACAAAATTTAGCATTCTCAGCCCCCAAGACTTAAACCAAAACACAACATAATTTCAATGGTGCAATCGCAAGAGCAAAATCGCGGCATAACTAAGGCAGCACATCGGTTGCCCATAGTTATCATTATTTACCATCATTATTTCTTATTATTTCTGTGGGACCGTGTCAAAGATGAGACAATACCACGCAATGTTCGTATTTCCTGCTCTGTCAATCCATGGCGGCTGAACAGTGATCTAATGTTTCGCACCATGATTGGGCGTTTTTCGGGCGGCCGTAAAAAACCCGAATGATCGAGCTCTTGTTCAAGATGGCCGAAAAAACCCAGAAGCTCTTCTTTATTGGCCGGCCGTGAGGCCCGGCTGTGCATTCCTTCCTTGCCTGGCCCGTCAAATTCGGTCTCACGGCCCAATGTGCCTGAGCCCTGCGACTGCATCCATTCATAGCCGATCAGCAATACGGCCTGAGCCAGGTTAAGCGACGCATATTCAGGATTTACCGGCGCCATGATCATGGCATCCGCCAGTGCGATATCATCATTTGTGAGGCCAGAGCGTTCGCGTCCAAAAAGAATGCCGCACCGCAATTTGTTTGCAGCTTTAATTGTCAGCTCGGATGCCAGCGTTTTTGGTGTGAGGACCGGTTTGGCGAGATCACGGGGGCGCGCTGTGGTGGCATAAAGATAATTTAAATCAGCAATCGCAGCTTCCGTGGTTTCAAATATTACCGCGTCCTCAACGAGATGATGGGCCCCTGCGGCCGCCGACAGCGCATCCTCATTTGGCCAGCCGTCACGCGGGTTGACGATTCTGAGTTGGGACAGTCCAAAATTTGCCATGGCGCGCGCGGCCGTGCCGATATTCTCGCCAAGCTGCGGCTCAACGAGTATGATGGCGGGGGTTTCGTTTGCCGCCCCTTTATTAGAATGATTTTCCAAAAAGCTCTGCCAAGATTTGTTATGGATGAATTTTCTATGAGTTAGCCCATTGGCATACTTGCGTTCAATAGGCGCGCGGGTATTGTGCCCGGGAAATAGTTGTTCGTAATATTCAGACTATCAAATCAATTTTTCCCCTTAAAGCATTCAGGACAAGCAAATGAGCAAAATTAAAGTCGACAATCCGGTTGTTGAACTCGATGGCGATGAAATGACACGTATCATATGGCACTACATCAAAGACAAGCTCATTCACCCTTATCTCGATATTGATCTCAAATATTACGATCTGTCCATTCAGAAACGGGATGAAACCGAAGATCAAATTACGGTGGATGCAGCTGAAGCCATTAAAAAGCATGGTGTTGGTGTCAAGTGTGCCACCATCACACCCGATGAGGCACGGGTTGAGGAATTTGGCCTCAAGAAAATGTGGGTTTCACCAAATGGCACGATCCGAAACATTCTTGGCGGCGTTGTCTTCCGTGAGCCGATTATTTGCACCAATGTTCCGCGCCTTGTACCTGGCTGGACACAGCCAATTGTCATTGGTCGTCACGCATATGGTGACCAATATAAAGCCACCGATTTTATTGTTCCGGGCTCTGGTCGCCTCACTATCAAGTTTGAAGGTGATGATGGCACAGTAATTGAAAAAGAAGTCTTTCAATTTCCAGGCAGCGGCATTTCGCTCTCCATGTACAATCTCGACAGCTCAATCCGCGACTTTGCCCGTGCATGCATGAATTACGGTCTCTCGCGTGGTTACCCTGTCTATCTCTCAACCAAGAACACAATTCTCAAAGCCTATGATGGTCGTTTCAAGGATCTCTTCCAGGAAGTCTTTGACGCTGAATTCAAGGAAA
>Ga0209633_10001518_pt1 | contig 23711 bp, 19 predicted proteins | sample Cruoilmetagenom1_FD_187290 | JGI IMG/M metagenome (GOLD analysis project Ga0209633, IMG submission 187290) | Oil polluted marine microbial communities from Coal Oil Point, Santa Barbara, California, USA - Sample 1 (SPAdes) (version 2) | ecosystem: Environmental > Aquatic > Marine > Oil seeps ...
GCAGCCAAATCGGCCCCCTTCTTTATTGTCACTACCAACAACGGGGTAACGGCGGTTGTCAATCCGCCCGCCCCAAACAACAATTTTTCCTTTGGCGGCGTCCAATTGATTTAGCCGCTTCATATGACCCGCTTGCCCGATAACAATAAGCCCGTCCGCCTGCCCCGTTTGCAAAAGTCGGCGTTCAGCAATTTTTTCCTCATCTCGCGGTACGGATAAAATCAGATCATAATCATGCCGTGACAATGCGTGGGATACAGAGCCAACCATTTCCAAAAAAAACGGATCGGAAATTGTTTGGCCAAAATCTGGAATGAGCGGAATTACAATACCAATAGCGCCACTAGACTGCTTGCGTAAATTACGCGCCGATGCATTGATAGCATATCCGGTGCTGGCAACAATTTTAAGGATTTTCTCTTTGGTCTTAGGTTTAACCAGCGGACTATCATTGAGCGCTCGTGACACCGTCGAAATATCAACATCCGCCAATCGGGCAAGCTCTGCCATGGTTATTTTCTTCGTCATAATTCCCGCTTTGTTTTTTCAACACTAGCTATCCGTTCCCAAGAAGACAATCCTTAAAACCGGGCTTTAATACTGGGCAAGTAAATTTTCGTGGTAAGGTAATTTTTGCAAACTTTTTTCAATCGCCTCCGCAAAGCCAGGGATGGTGCCGCCGCGTAAAGGTAAAGATTTCGGTTTGTAGCCCATCCCGAAAAGCAAATACTCATAACTTTGTAGAGAGAACAAACGCAATGGATATGGGAAGTCCGTGTCGCTAGGCGGCTTGATTTTCCAAAGCTCCAGCTTTTCTTGCAAGGACGGTAAAACATGCTCTGGCTTTTGTACCTCGCGCCAAAATGTACTGTCATCTCGATTCGAGAGACAATAGTGTAAATTCAGATATTCAAGAATTTCGGTGAAAATTAAATCCATTTGCTGATTAAAGCTCATTGCAAGCGGCCGCAATATGTCACCCGCATACGGTAAGAGCTTGGCCAACATTTCTGCTGCAAACTCTATCAGGTAAATTCCTGACGATTCCAGTGGTTCTAAAAAACCAGCAGACAGGCCAATGGCAACACAATTTCCTGACCAAGGGGTTTCGCTTTGCAGGGTTTTAAACTTAATATGTTGGGTACTCAGCCCATCAGCATGGTGCCCCTCTTGCGCACGTAAAGTCCGCTCTGCACCATCTTGGTTTTCATAAGCGCTCGCATAAACATAGCCCAGACCACGCCGGTTTCTAAGGCCAATATCCCATCTCCACCCTGCTTTCATAGCAGTGGCGGCCGTATAAGGTTTTAGTGTTGGAGGGCGATAAATTTCATACGGCACACGCATGGTAACCGCGCTGTCGCACAGTAAGTATTGAGAAAAATTTTTAGATTTTATGTTTAGGTTCTGCTTGCTCAACACGGCGCGAAAACCTGTGCAGTCCACATATAAATCTGCCTTGTGCGCACCTACCGCATCCGTATCAATTTTAGAAATATGGCCACGCTCATCAACCTCAACACTCGTAACATTTGCCAGATGATGTTTTATCCCGTGCTTACGGCCATGTTCCGCTAAAAACCGCGCTAGTTTTATTGCGTCCAGATGATACGCATAAGGAAAAGGTGATTGATAGGTTGGCCATGTTGGCGCTTTGGGCCCACGGCCTGCATTGCTTATGTGGGTAAGCAGCGAATATATTTGCGCAAATTCATTTTGGTTTGTGTTTTGCGGATTCTCGGCAAGCCAAGCTCCAATACTCGCGTCTGTGTCAGGCCGCGTGCGGCGATCAAATGGATGATCATAAGTTCCGTCTTTGCTCCAGCCGTCAAACCGTATCAAATTTTTAAATGTCGCATCGGTTGCGCGCATAAATACCCGCTCGTCAACACCAATGGTTTGCAAAGTTCTGCGAATACTAGGAATAGTCGCCTCACCCACACCAATCGTAGGGATATCCGGAGATTCAATCACGGTGATCGTTACGGGCGCACCCGCATTTTTGTTGAGTTTTGCATTAAGAAGATTAGCTGTAATCCAACCTGCACTGCCGCCGCCAACGATTATAATTGATTTCACCAACGCAGTGCTCCCTCTACTAATTAGACTAGCGGTTTTCCTATATTTTGCAATGGAGGCGCGGCACTATATTACGGAATTACATTGCCCCACCGCCTATTATTTTGTAAACTTCCCGTATGGAAAAGCCTATTAAAATAGTTATCGTCGGAGGTGGCACGGCTGGATGGCTCAGCGCTGCCTTTTTGTCTAAACAACTACCTTTAACCACCAGTAGGCCCTTCAAAATTACACTCGTTGAAGCTTCGGATATCCCTACGATTGGTGTCGGCGAAGCTACCACACCCTCATTACTACAAACACTTGCGGCTTGCGGTATCCATGAGGTCGAGTTCTTATTGGCCTGCGATGCCACGTTCAAACATGGCATCCAGTTCAAGCAATGGCGCAAGCCACCCACTAATGGTGATAATAATGGTGAAGAAGACGCCTATTTCCACCCTTTCGGTGACCCGCTGGAAGTAAATGGCCGCAGTGTGGTACGACAGTGGAGTCATCTCCCACCTGCTGAGCGCGGTGAATTTGCCGATCTGTTTTCCGTTCAACCTGAAATGGCTTTGAACGGGCAATCTCCAAAACACGCAAATGACGCGCCCTATGATGGCGCACTATCCTACGCTTATCATCTTGACGCTGGTAAATTAGCGCAATTTTTAAAGGAACGATTTAGGGCCAAGTCCAATAGCGGCGAAGGTGTTCAACATATAATAGGGAAGGTTGAAAATTTAAATTTTACCAATACCGATGATATAGGTTCAGTTGTCTTGGAAGATGGTCAAACGATTAAGGGTGATTTGTTTTTAGACTGCACGGGATTTACCGCTCGCCTTATCAATCATGATAAGCGCAATCAATTTTTAGATAAAACCGATGTTCTTTTTGTTGATCGGGCTGTCACCACTCGTATTCCTCATGACGGCATCCCAAGTATCAATGGATTTACGACCTCTACCGCACAAGATGCGGGCTGGATATGGGATATAAACTTACGGACAAGGCGCGGCGTTGGTCATGTATATTCAACGCGCTATATGGATGACGATGCAGCGCTTAATGTTCTAGCGAGACATGTCGGTTTCCCCGCTTGCGCATTAAACGCCCGCACGCTTGATATGCGTATTGGCTATTATAAACGGCAATGGCGCGGAAATTGTATTGCCGTTGGCCTGTCGAGCGGATTTTTAGAACCCTTGGAATCGACAGGAATTTATTTGACGGAAATGGTCAATTGGGCCTTGGCCGAGTTTATCCCGCGCTATTTGTCCGGCGCAAGTCCACAAGAACAATATAATGATGCCATAGCGCACCATTATGAGAATATAGTTGATTTCATCAAACTACATTATTGCATTTCAGGACGTAGCGACACACCATTTTGGCGGGAAAATACAAACCCTGACACAGTGCCAGATACACTGAAGACTAAACTGGCAGCTTGGAAAAATGACTGCCCGTCAATTTATGATTTTGATCGCCGTATTCAATGTTTCTCCGCTCCCAATTATCAATTTATTCTCTACGGCATGGGTTGGGCGGGAAATAACCAATCTAGCACATCTACTAATGCTGCACTCCACGGTTTAAGCAAGCAGGTACAAATTCGACGTGACCGTCTTAAGCAATTTGTCTTGCGCGACACCCTTAGCAACGCAGATATATACGGGGCTCTGGCCCACACTACGCTACCTGATGGCGGCCTTGTTTTACCGGACGGTCTGCCACCAGTGACAAATGGCTTCAATTTTCAAGTTAGATAAATTTAAAACATTTAAGCAAAAAAATACCCGCCTTATGGCGGGTATTTATCAAGGGTTATCCCTCCCAAAAGGTGGCTCGCCGAAGGGTTGGCGAGCCAAGGTAAACTAGGGCACAGTTTACCTAAAACTTATAACGCAGGGTCACGGAAGTCGTGCGGCCTAAAATCGAACGACCAATTGTCGTATCATTAGTTCCGTCACCGTTTGTGTCAAAGATACGGCCATCATTGAAGCTCTCTGTAATCCCAGTAACATCAAACAAATTGTTGACGTTCACAGATAGGTCCAAATTTTCCATAACGGTGACAGTTCCGAACAAAGCGGTAGTCATAAATCCCTCTTGTGTCAGTGTATTCCCAAAATCTGCATAAGAATCCGTGGTACCCACAAAACTGGCCCCAACCCTTACGCGGTCATTCCAGTTATAGGACGGCGTTACAGTCCAGATCAAATCCGCCTGCCGTTGCGGCGTGTTGCCAATCGTAGCGGGCGCAGTTGTACTGGCGGAAATTTCCGCATCTGTCCAGGTTGCTGTCGCATTCAAATCAAAACTGCCAAGCGTATAGCTTGTTTCGAGTTCAATACCTTTTGACTGGTACTCATTGGCAATAATGGTTGGTGTACCACCGCCCGTAAGCTGCGTATTGCTTTCTTCTGTCTCGGTGTAAAAACCCGTCACATAGACATCAAGATCACCGCCTCCAATTTCAGCATTTTGCCATTTCAGCCCAACTTCATATTGGTCTGCGACATCAATATAAGTTTCTTCACCGCCCGGGATTAAAAGACCGCCAGGACCCTGTGAGTTTCCAAGTTGGCGCTCACCGTTAAAAGAGGCACCGCTTGAAACACGGGCAAACACGGCCATGCCCGGATTAAGCCGGTAGTTTGCACCAAGCGAGAATGCGGTGTTGTTCACCTCAAAATTGGCCGTAGCCCCGACATTGGTTGTCGCGAGGGAAACGTCTGCTTCTGGCGCATCAATGATGCCGTCACCATCAACGTCAAAAGGGCCGCCCGCTGCTTCAAAACGATTGCCGCGCTGACGCATATTGTCAAAACGGATGCTACCATCAATGGTCAGAGTTTCATTCGTCCAGCTTGCCGCCAAGAATGGCGCTCTTGACTGATATTCTAGATCATAATTCCGGTTGTTACCGTTCCAGCCAAAGGCGCGGTTATAACCTAATATACCATTATCCGTAAGGCCCGGTACATCAATTAGAGCTGCATCGTTTTGGGTTGTCGTCAAAAACGCATTCCAGTGCCAGTCCTGCTTGAAGTTCTGGTTCATGAAGAAATAACCAGCAGTTACATCCAGAGTGGAGTTTTGCAGTTCCATGCTTTTGGAGACTTTTAACTCGTTAGCAAAATTACTCATATCATCAATATCGGTGTTGAAATACGCAACTTCGGAGACAAGATTATTCCCTGTTATCGCAATCAACGACGCATCGCTAACACCAGAGCCAGCATTGCCGCCATTAAATATTGTCGCGCCGGCCCCGACGCCAAAACGATTTTCAAATCCATCAACATTGTGAGTGAAAGTCCCGTTGAACTTGCCAGAAATATCCTGATAGCGAACTTTGTTCGTGATGTTAAAACCTCTGCCTATATCAAATGAAGCTTCCGCACCAATAGCTTTAACTTTTGCCTGAATGCCGTCAGCTAGATCATAATTATTAACCGTGTTCTCACCATCAACATCCCGTCCAAAACGTGTGAATGGGCTTTGCAAACTATGAGCATTAGCATCAAACCCTGGAACACCGTCGCCTACCGAACCATTATCAATTGACACGGCTTGCGGGAAATAAGCAGCGTCTTGCTTATCGATCCATTTACCTGTGACACGCACATAGCCGTTTTCGAATTCTTTGGTCAAGGTTCCGCGAATTTGCCCGCCGCTAATCGTATCAAAACCAGAATCACGATAATCCCCGCCTTGTTGGAAATGACCACCAATGTGAAAATACATATCGTCGGAAATGCTTCCACCATATTCCAAATCAGTTCTGTAATCATTATAATCGAGACCAACAGTAAACGCCGCGCTACCACCCTCGCTCTTGCCAGTTTTACCGATTAGATTGATAATGCCACCTGCACCGTTGGTCGTCAGGGTCGATGCCGTACCACCACGAACTGATTCTACACGGTCGAGGGTTGAATCGGCTTTAAAGTATCCATCGGCAGGTGCAAAATCAAAGTCGCCAAACAACATGACCGGCAAGCCGTCCTCATGAGTTTGCAAAAACTTGGCGCCGCCCGTAGAAAGCGGTAGACCGCGCACGGCTACATTGGAGTTGCCGCCACCTGAAGATGACTCGGACCGAATACCTGGTAAATTACGGTAAATTTCCGCAAGGCCGCGTGGCGCAACATCCGAAATTTTATCAAAGTCAAGAGAACTGACCGAAATACTGGTATCGATTTTGTTTTTACCCTTGCTGCTCACAACACCAGTTGAAATCACTTCATCCATGTTCTCTTCTTGCGCATAAGCCGACGTTGCTATTAAAGCGGTTAAGGCCACTGAAGCTAATAGTTTTGTGCTATTTTTGATATTCACTGAATAATCCCCTGATTTATATTGCTATTACATACCTGAAATCACAAAAACTGAATTTTAGACGTAGGTAAATTCCAAATATTTTAGTAATAATACCTATTTTACAAACGATTGCAATAGTTAATACAATCGTTTGTAAATAATAATACAATCGATTGTATTTTGGGCAATTAGGTGTATATATGAGCGGAAACAACAGTTAGTGTAAACGTACTACGAAACCTAAAAGGACATTATGGCAGAGTTTATCCCAGTCGAACCATTTGATATCGTTATTTTCGGCGGTACGGGCGACCTCGCGCGGCGGAAGTTATTGCCTGCGCTTTTCCATCGATTCTTAGACGGGCAGCTAGATAGCACCAACAAAATAATTGGTGCCGCCCGTACGCAGCTTAATCGCAATGAATACATTGAAATGGCAAAAAAATCTTGCCGTAGCGCCTCAAAAGATTGGCAAGATGGTCAATGGGAAAAGTTTTCTGCCCTGATCCAATATATAGTCATGGACACAACCGATATAAATGCGGACTGGGACGGCCTTAAAAACTTGCTGAACAATGATAAACGCCCAATCATTTATTACATGGCAACAACGCCCCATATATACGTAGCCACATGTCAAGCCCTTGGCAAAGCAGGCCTCAACATGCTCAACGCCAGACTCGTCCTAGAAAAACCGATTGGTACCGACCTGAGTTCGGCGCGTATTATCAATGATGGCGTAGGCGCAATCTTTCCCGAAAACTCCATATTCAGGATAGATCATTATTTGGGCAAAGAGACCGTGCAAAATTTGATGGTGTTGCGTTTCGCCAATACACTCTTTGAGCCTTTGTGGTCACACAACAATGTCGATCATGTGCAAATCACGGTATCCGAAGACATTGGCGTTGAAGGCCGCGCAGATTATTATGACCGTAGCGGCGCAGTACGCGATATGGTACAAAACCATTTGCTTCAGCTTTTATGTCTTATGGCAATGGAGCCGCCAAACTCTTTGGATGCGGACGAAATTCGCACCGAGAAAATTAAAGTCCTCAAAGCCTTGGAAGACTTCACACCTCAAACCGTAAAATCTAATACCGTGCGCGCACAATACACGGCTGGTATGGACAAAGACACACCAGTGCCCGCCTATATCGACACACTCTCGTCCAAACAAGCGTCAAGCGATACAGAAACATTTGTAGCGATTAAAACAAAAATAAAGAACTGGCGCTGGGCAGGCGTTCCATTTTACTTGCGCACGGGCAAACGTATGGCGAGCCGCCATTCCGAAATTGTCATTCAGTTCAAACCAACACCTCATGCTTTGTTTGAAAATGCGAGTAATGAAGCAAACCGGTTGGTGATACGGCTTCAGCCTGACGAAGGTGTACGGCTTTACATGCAAATTAAAGAGCCTGGGCCTGGCGGACTTCGGATTAAGTCCCTGCCGTTAAACCTTTCATATGCAGAAAATTTCACGGCGCGCTACCCTGATGCTTATGAACGTCTGCTTATGGATATTGTGCGTGGTAATCTTGCTTTGTTTATGCGCCGCGACGAAGTTGAAGCCGCATGGCAATGGGTTGATAATTTACTGGCTAGCTGGAAAGAAAGCGGCCAAAGTATGGAAACATATGCGGCAGGTACGCAGGGGCCTCTGCAATCAGCCATGATTATGGACCGCGACAAACGAGCATGGTGGGAGAGCGATTTTAAATGAGCCCTACTCTAAAACATTTTGATAACGCCGCCCAGCTCACAGCTATCGCAACTGATATAGTGTGCGCGCGCCTGCTTGAGGACATCAATACATCAGGGCAAGCAAGCCTTATGGTTTCAGGCGGTTCCACCCCTGCCCCGCTATATAAAAGCCTTTCCACACAAGACATAAGTTGGGGCAAAGTACAAGTCGCCCTTGTGGACGAGCGCTGGGTTGATGAAAATGATAACGGTTCCAACACAAATTTTGTGCGCAAATCATTGCTCCAAAATAAAGCCGGCCAAGCTGAGTTTATTCCCATGAAGACCCGTCACAGCGAGATTGAAAAAGCACAGCCCCATGTGGAAACTGCCTACCAAAAAATACCCCGCCCCTACAGTGCTATCGTGCTCGGCATGGGGCTTGACGGCCACACGGCTTCATGGTTTCCGGGTGCAGAAGGATTGCCCCAAGCCCTAGACCCAAAAAACAAAAATTTAGTGCAAGCCATTACGGCCAAGCCCTCCGACGTCACTGGTGCATATTTACAGCGCATGAGCTTAACCCGCAGCGCAGTAGAAAACTGCACACTGGCGTTGCTGTTAATCACAGGCGCGCAAAAGAAAAAAGTTTTCATGCAAGCTCTTGAAGACCCAAAGTCCCCCCTTCCCATTCGCACCGCAATTGACGCATTGGGTGAGCGCCTTATCGTTTTAAGTGCAGACTAGAGTTTTATTATGAGCCAAAAATTTCATCCCGAAATCGAAAAAATTACAAAACGCATTATCACGCGCTCAGCCAACACGCGCCGCGCTTATCTGGACGGCATACATGTGCGCAGACAAAAGGGTCTATCGCGCAAGAGCCTAAGCGCGGGTAACCAAGCCCATGCCTATGCTGGCTGTGCTTTGCATGACAAAAAGGCATTACTTGGTGCAAACTGGCCTAATATAGGCATTGTCACCGCTTATAATGATATGCTCTCTGCGCATAAACCTTTCGAAAATTATCCAGAAATTATCCGCAAAGCCGCGCGCGAAGCAGGCGCAACGGCACAAGTCGCTGGTGGTGTTCCCGCCATGTGTGACGGCGTGACCCAAGGCCAAGACGGCATGGAGCTTTCTTTATTTTCGCGTGATGTCATCGCCATGTCCACGGCGATTGCGCTGTCGCACGATGTGTTTGACGTGGCGCTTTACCTTGGTGTTTGTGATAAAATAGTGCCGGGACTTTTGATCGGGGCTTTGCAATTTGGGCATTTGCCTGGAATTTTTATCCCCGCTGGCCCTATGCCTTCGGGGCTTCCCAATAAAGAAAAGGCGCGCATAAGGCAATTATTCGCGGAAGGCAAAATTGGCCGTGACGAACTTTTGAAGGCCGAAAGCGAAAGCTATCACAGCCCCGGAACATGCACATTTTACGGCACGGCCAACTCCAACCAAATGTTGATGGAAGTGATGGGGCTGCACCTGCCAGGCGCCGCATTTGTAAACCCTGCTACGCCGCTTAGAGACTCACTCACGCAAGAGGCAACACGGCGCGCAATCGCCATATCATCCGCTAAAGACGATTACACACCGATTGGCGAGATCGTGAGCGAAAAGGCGATTGTAAATGCCATAGTGGGGTTAATGGCAACTGGCGGTTCGACCAATTTAACCCTGCACATTCCCGCCATTGCTTATGCAGCCGGCATTGATGTGCGCTGGGACGATTTTGCCGATATTTCCAAAGTCACGCCAAGCCTGACCCGAATTTACCCAAATGGGGATGCCGATGTAAACCATTTCCACGCAGCAGGCGGCATGGGTTTTCTCATTCGCGAATTACTATCCGCAGGCTTGCTGCATGAAGACGTTATGACAGTGAGCGGGCGCGGCCTTAGCCATTACCAACAAGAACCTGGCCTTGATGAAGGCAAGATCATCTGGCGCGACAGCCCGCTGGCGAGTGGTAATCTTGATATTTTAAGGCCTGTCTCTAACCCCTTTAGTCCCGAAGGCGGGCTCCGTCTTTTGGATGGCCCGCTTGGACGCGGGGTTATCAAAATTTCTGCCGTGAAACCTGAGCACCAACTCGTTACGGCTCCTGCCGCCGTGTTTAATTCCCAAGACGCGTTCACATCGGCATTTGAAGCGGGTAGGCTCAACCGAGATTTTATAGCCGTACTGCGTTTCCAAGGGCCCTGCGCCAACGGTATGCCAGAGCTGCACAAATTAACGCCAGCCTTGGGCGTGCTACAAGACAAAGGCTTTAAAATCGCTTTGGTGACTGATGGCCGTATGTCAGGCGCATCAGGCAAAATTCCAGCCGCTATTCACGTTGGCCCCGAAGCCGCAAAAGGCGGCCCTTTATCGCGCGTGCAAGACGGCGATATAATAACACTGGACGCAAAGGCGGGCGTATTGAGCATCGACATAGACCCAAGTATATTTGCGGCACGAACCCCTGCCCGCCTTGATGTCATAAATACACCACAAGATTTTGGTCGAGGGCTGTTCTCAGGCTTTCGTAAAATGTGTACTTCCGCAGAAACGGGTGCTCGCAGTTGTTCATCAAATATAGTCGGTGATTGATAATGGCTGGTAGTAGAGATAAAATTCTAGTGGGTGATGTTGGCGGTACAAATGTACGTCTTGGCATTGCGCTGCGAGGTGAAGACGGTACCATCAATGTTACGAACATCCACAAAACGCCAAGCGACCAGCTCCCTAGTCTAGAGGCCGCAATTGCGGAATATCTAAGGCCGCTACCAGAAAAACCAAAGCGCGCCGCCTTGGCCATTGCTGGCCCTATTAAGAATGGATGCGTGACCTTAACCAATAGAAATTGGACGGTCAGCCAAACTGGGTTACAACAAGAATTTAGCTTTGCGAAAGTTTCGCTATACAATGATTTTGCCGCGATGGCCCGCGCTGTGCCAGAGTGTAGCAACACTGATTTCAAGACATTAAATGACGGCACGCCCGACCCTAAGGCCCCCATATTAGTTGCAGGGCCAGGGACAGGGTTTGGCGTTGCCATTCTCGTGCCCACCCAATGCAATGAGACTAATAGCTGGAAGGTTATCAGCACCGAAGGCGGGCATCAGGCCTATGCACCGCAAACCAAGATGGAGACAGATATTCTCCATATTCTCCAGGAAAAATATGACTTTGTCTCGCTGGAACTGGTGAGTTCTGGCAGCGGCATGGACGCGGTTCACCAAGCCATTTGTAAACGCTTGGGCGAGACCTATACACAAATAGCGCCAGAGATCATCCGCGAGAAAGCCTTAACTGGAGACAGAGCCTGCCTAGATGTATGCGAAATTCGCGCCCATGCCATTATGGGCGCACTTGGCGATATGGCTTTGGCGACGGGGGCGCGCGGCGGCGTTGTTTTGGCGGGCGGGGTTGCCAAAAGGCTGTTAGATTTTATCGACACGCCCAGCGCAATGGCGCGCTATACAAATCGTGGCCCCAAAAAACAATACGTCAAAAATATCTCCGTTAAATTACTACAAAAACCCGCCGCTGCTTTGTACGGCGTGGCGGCGCTAACAATGGATGAAGATAATGGATAAACAATTTGAAACTCTCTTAAATGCTCTTCAGTCATGCCCAATCGTCCCCGTATTGACTATCGACGATAGTGAAATCGCTGCACCGCTTGCGCGCGCCTTGCACGCTGCGGGCCTAACCGTCATCGAGATAACCTTGCGCACCCCGCAAGCCTTGGGCGCGATTAAAAAAATGAAACAAGCGGCACCTAGCCTGCTCGTCGGTGCGGGCACAATTCTTACGCCCAATGATGTTCAAGCAAGCGTTGACGCGGGAAGTGATTTTCTGGTCACCCCTGCCGTAAGCTCCCAATTACTACCTGCGGTCAAAGCAACAAGACTGCCCGTGTTCCCCGGAGTCGCGACACCTAGCGAAGCTTTGGAAATGTACACACAAGGCTTTAGCCATGTAAAATTCTTTCCAGCCGAAGCAAGTGGCGGCGTGCGTGCCCTCAAAGCAATCGCAGCACCTTTACCGCACATCACCTTTATGCCAACGGGCGGCATTAATGGGACAAACGCACCTGATTATCTGGCACTTTCAAATGTCATCGCCGTTGGCGGTTCATGGATGATTGATAAACACGCTCTTGCATTGCGCGATTTCAAACGCATCCAGGACACGGCGCGGCAAGCCGTGACGCAGCTAGGTTAAGAACACAAAAAGAGATTTATCATGACATTAAATATCGCAATTAACGGATTTGGGCGCATAGGGCGTTTGGTGCTAAGAGCTATTATTGAGACAAAACAAACAGAAATGAACGTCGTCGCCATCAATGATTTAGCTAGCCCAGAGCGGCTCGCTCATTTGCTGAAATATGATAGTGTACACGGAAATTTTCCCGGTGAAATTGGCCATACTGAAACGGCGATAATCGTAAATGGGAAAGCCATTCCAGCGTTTCATGAACGCGAGCCTGCAAACCTTCCTTGGAAAGACCTCGGTGTAGATATTGTCATGGAATGCACGGGGTTTATCCTCACACAAGAGCTTGGGCGCAAGCATTTAGATGCTGGTGCGAAGCGGGTCTTGTTTTCGGCGCCTGCCAAAGATGACACTAAAACGGTGGTTTATGGTATCAATCACAACATTATTGGCAAAGACGATCTGATTATCTCCAACGCGTCATGCACCACAAATGCGCTCGCGCCGCTTGTCCATGTGCTTGACCAAGCATTTGGTATTAAAAGCGGGCTCATGACAACGATCCATGCCTATACGGGTGGCCAGAATTTAGCAGATGGGCTGCACAAAGATGCGTATAGAGGCCGCGCAGCTGCCATGTCTATGATCCCGACAACAACAGGCGCAACCAAATCCATTGGTAAAATTCTGCCGCATCTCGATGGTAAATTGGACGGCGTCTGTATACGCGTCCCAACACCAAATGTGTCTGCCGTCGACTTGCACGTCGTTACGAAAAACCAAGCCAGTGCCGATGATGTTCGCGCCGTTTTCAAGCAAGCTTCAACTGGCGCTTTGAAAGGCATATTAGGATATATAGAAGACAAAGTTGTTTCCATAGACATGAACCACAACCCCCTTTCCACTGTTTTTGTCGCAGATCAAGTGCTCGTCACAAACGACAATCTAATCCGCGTGTTTTCATGGTACGACAATGAATGGGGTTTCTCAAACCGCATGTTAGACACAGCCAAAGCGATGGGTGATTTGCTCTATAGTAAACTATAGACCCTAACACGCTTTGCTCTTACACTGTTGCTTTTTAAACACTGAAATATCATTTAATCCTTTCGGATCATCTACGGCTCTCTTGTGCGCTATGAAGTGCTTTATTTGGGTTCCGCCCAACCAGCTCCGAAGCACCATATGTATCAACCCCACACGCGCCCAAGTCGAAGCCAACATCGCTCGCCCCCACTTCGACCTTGGCAATAAATGGAAAATAGTGGAAATGAAAAATGGTGGGCGATACTGGGATTGAACCAGTGACCCCTACAATGTCAATGTAGTGCTCTCCCACTGAGCTAATCGCCCTTGCCATTTCAAGGTTGCTTTGGCCCTCGCCAAGCTATTTGGGAATGGGGGATATACCCCGCCGCTTTACAGTGCGCAAGCCAAAATCTTAGGCGGCGATGAGTTTATCCACTTCGCCTACCAATTGGCGTAAATGCACGGGTTTTGATAAAACCGTGGCCTGTGCGGATGTACCTGCATCTTGTTTAGCGACGGCGGCAAATCCTGTGATGAACATGATTTTAATGCCAGGTGAGAGCACTTCTGCCTGTTTGGCCAGCTCAATGCCATCAACGCCAGGCATCATAATGTCTGTTAGTAACAGATCAAAGGCACCATCTGCAAATTTTAGCGCGCGCAAAGCCCGCTCTCCGTCCGCGCAGGCAATAACGTGGTGACCCGCTTTTTCCAGAGCTTTTTCGAAAAAGCGGCGCATTGCATTATCATCTTCTGCGTATAAAATCGTTGCCATATAATCTGTCCGCCCTTTTTGAAACTCGTGTTTCCCAAATGTGGTTTATTATGATACACCCCAGTAAGAGACATAACACTATGCAGGAAACCCGCCAGCACGGCGTTACTAGCTCACGAGCCTTAAGGAATTATGATAATGTGGACATTTCTTGGAAAAAAAAAGAAAAGCAGTGCCATGTCCTTTGCCCAGGCACGTGCAGTTGCCTGCGCTTTCGCCCCGCCCTTTGAGCTCATATCAAACAATGCGCCTTCATCTCCGTTCGTTTTATCGTCCCCACACTCTGGCAGGCGTTACCCCGATAGTTTCATGGCGCAGACAGAACTACCTCTACACACACTAAGGCGCGTAGAAGATGCCTATGTAGATGACATTTTTAGGCCACTGGCCACACACGGCATTGCGTTTATAAGTGCGCAATTTCCGCGCGTAATTGTTGACGCCAACCGCGCAGCAGATGAATGGCCACCAGAGAGCAAGGCGCAGGTTAGTAAACGCCCCTTTGCTATTTCCCCGCGCGCGCGCGCAGGGCTTGGCGTTATTCCTACCCGCGTAGCGTCTCATGAAAACATATATAAAGGCGTTTTACCCGCGCCTCATATCTCTTTGCGCATACAGCATTTATATGAGCCATACCACCAAGCGTTAGCGGGCCTTATTAGCGGAGCAAAAGCAAAATATGGTAAGGCTATACTTCTTGATTGCCATTCAATGCCTGCCTATGCGGCCAATGGGGAGCGCCATGCGGATATTATCTTAGGCACGCGTTATGGCGCCGCTTGCCAGCCGCAAACTGCAGCGGCATTTCAATCTATTTTGCAGCGCCTTGGCTATACTGTACACTTAAATGACCCTTATGCGGGCGGTTATATTACGGCCCATTATGGCAAACCGGATGAAAATGTCGAGGCCATACAGATTGAGATCAACAAGGATTTGTATTTAAATACGAAAAATCTGCAGCCACATAAAGGCATGGCAGGTTTAATGCAGGATATGGAAGACGCCGTTTTACAGCTAGCGCACACGATAGACCTAGCAGAAAATATCGCCGCTCAATAAACGAAAACTGGTAGAATGTCTCAAAAAAGAGGCCGCACATAAAGCGCGGCCAGTTTGAGGGGGAGGATGTACCTTGCGGTACACTCTATAGATAGGGATGATTTTTCCGCGTTCAATTACCCTAAACGAATTGTAATCTTTATGTACCGTATTGGCACACACCCTTAAAAAATCAGGCTAATCAGAGCGATGCTTGTGCAATATCGCGCCATATGGGCATGTAGCCTTCCCTTTTTAGGCGAACAACCCGCGCTAGAACTGGCACGGCTCTTGCTCTCCTTTAGGGAGAATAGAAATTTTACATGGGCTTACTAACAGGCCACAATAATAAGGGAACTTCCATGACTAATGATATCGACCTACATGTCGGAAAACGTTTGCGTCACCGTCGCCGCCTACTTGGCTTAACTCAACAAGTTCTGGCCGAGCAAGTTGGTATTCGTTTCCAGCAAATTCAAAAATATGAATGCGGTGCAAACCGGGTTAGCGCCTCGCGCCTGTTTGAACTATCAGAAGCTTTGAGCGTACCCGTGCAGCATTTTTATGAAGGCCTGTCCGAACACGACCCCATCACAGGCACTCCCGACACCAAGGTACTTTCACCCGATATTTTGTCTAAAAAAGAAACCATGGATTTGGTGCGGGCTTATTATTCTATGGGTGAAATGCCGCGAAAGCACTTGCTTGACCTCGCAAAGTCTTTAGAGGCCAGCGCAAAACGGGTTGCTAATGCGCGCGCACTCACTACGGGCTAGGTAAATAATCCTGCCCGTGTTAGGCACGGGCATGAGTACACGGCCTAATACAACCGAATATGATGCGCGCCTTGCCTTTGCAGCCAAGCTCGCCGACTTGGCGAAGTCCATCACCCTGCCTGCATTTCGCGCAGGGATTACGGCCGAAAACAAAGCGGGCGGGTCATTATTTGACCCTGTTACGCGGGCCGACACGGACACCGAAGCCGCCATCAGAGCAGCCATAGAAAACCGCTTTCCAGGTGACGGTATATCGGGCGAAGAGTTTCCAGAAAAGCCAGCCGACAATCGCTGGCAGTGGTGCCTTGACCCTATAGACGGCACGCGCGCTTTCATTGCGGGCGTACACGTCTGGAGCACGCTGATCGCGGTGAATTACAGCGGCAAGCCAGTGATAGGCATTATTGATTTACCTGCTCTTGATGAGCGTTATATAGGCGCGAATGGCAAAGCTTGGCGGTTTTTTGGAGGCGATAAGAAGATACTCAAAAGCCGAAAATGCGCCCGTATCAATGATGTTTTACTGTCCTGTACAGAGCCTATGGCCATGTTTTCGCCTGGTGAGCGCGCCGCCTACGAAATGATACGGCGCACCGCCCGTTTTACGCGCCTCGGCCTTGATGCATATGGGTTTGCACTCACGGCGGCTGGCAAACTTGATCTTGTCATAGAATCTGGTCTGCAACCCTATGACGTGCAGGCGCTGGTTCCGATCATTGAGGGCGCTGGCGGCGCAATTACCAATTGGCATGGCGGATCTGCGAGCGGTGGAGGTGCCATCGTATGCGCAGGCGACCCTACACTGCTTGAACAAGTCTACCCTTATCTAAAAAGGGCGATGAGCAGCTAGCTAATACAGTATATTTTATAGCGCATTTTTTTCTAAAAACGTATTAAACGCTGCCCAAAATTGATCGCGGTATTCATCTTTTTCCAGAAAAATTTCGTGTAAGGCCCCTGCGACATTAAGCAAATCTGAACCAGCAGCTTGCGCAAAATCTGAGTTAGACGCGGGCGTTACTATAGGATCCGCACCGCATGCTATTATCAAACTAGGAATTTTCAAATGCGCGGCATTATCATTAATAAATTTCATAGCAGACATAGCCGCCGCAATCCAACCATAGGTAGGCGCGCCTAGTCTAAGCCGAGGATGGTTTTCAAAATATGTCGCCCATAACTGATATCTGTTGGGATCAGAAGTTAATTTATTTGCGCGAAACGAAACGGGGCGCCCATTACGCTGCGCCTGTAGAGGTAGCGTTTTTTTACGCATGCCCGCCCACGATAAGAACTTAAAAACAACACTAAGAAACGACGAGTCAAGTTCATGGAGCGCCAACATCGGCGCCGTACATACACAGGCTGCAGGATGAGTTCGCCCTGACAAAATCGACTGTAACACAATTGTACCGCCCATAGAGTGTCCAACAAGAATATGCGGTTTAGGCAAATCATCCGCGAAGGTTTTGATAACAAAACTAAGATCGTCACTATAGTCGTCAAAGCTATCAACATAGCTTTTCATCGGGTCGCCCAAAATCCTCCCTGACAAACCTTGGCCGCGCGGATCAAGGACAAGAACCGCAAAACCTAGTTTAAGGAAATCCTCAACCGTTTCGAAAAATTTCTCGATGAACTCTGTTCGCCCTGGCTGCAAAATAATCGAGCCACGCGCTTCAGAGCGCACGCTCGGCGCAGTCATTACCCGCAGGCGCTGCGATCCATTATTCACATAATGAAAACGAGCGCCGGGCGGCAAATCCAGCCCTTCAAGACGGATAACTTCGCCCGGCGTTAATTCGGGTTTCATGATAGTCCTAAAATCCTAAAAGGATTACATAGAGCTAAAGAGAGACTGCAACCCCATGGCCACAGACATGTCGCCAGCAACTTTTAATTTGCCAGACATAAATGCCATCATTGGATCAAGATTGCCGCCTGCAAGCGCGATAAAATCGTCTTTGCTCACACTAATCGTGCAATCAGCATCATTGTCATCACCAGACACCTCAGTGCCCGCTGCGTGGACGACGCCGTCATCACCAAAATCAAACTTAACCGATTTATCAAGGCCACCTGCTTTTTCGACAGCTTCCTTCATCTTCGCAATAATTTCTTCATTTGTCATATTATGTTCCTCCACTCTTCATATGCACATAATTGTATATATGGGATAAGAAGGGGCAAAAGCCAGCCCCTTTTGTGATATTATTCAGGCTTGCGGAATTTTAGTGTGTAACGGTCTGACTCACCAATGGCTTTATATTTTGCGGCGTCAAAGTCTTTGGCCAGATCAGAATCTTCCTTAGGCAGCCGGCTGACAGGTGGCAACGTCCATACGCCCATTTCATAATCAGCAGTATCTTTAGGGTTCGCGTTAACCGGGCTGGCCCCGACAAATTCAAACCCAGCAGCTTCGGCCAATGCTTTAGTATAGCTAACTTGCACATAGCCAGTAGGTGCTTTGGGGTTTTGTTCTGCGCTTTCTGGCAGGCGATGCTCGACAATCCCAAGCACGCCACCAGGTTTTAGCGCCACATAAAAATCTGCGAACGCTTTGTCCGCATAGCCCCGTCCCATCCAGCTATGAACATTACGGAATGACAAAATTAAGTCCACATCTCCAGCGCCCATCGGGCCGCTGTCAGCGCCAAATTCTACGGTGTTAATGGTACCAAATATTTCTGCATCCGCGTATTTTTTCAAAAGTTTGTCATTAGCCCCCATATAACGCTCGCCCATGCTGGCTTCAAAAACTGCTGCTACATATGTGCCACCCGTTTGTTTGCTGTAAGGGGCCAGCACTGATGTATACCAGCCGCCCCCACCCGGGAAAATTTCAACAACTTTTTGACCTGGCGCCAGGCCGAAAAATTCTAGAGTTTCTTTTGGATGACGAAATTCATCACGTTTGGCTTCTTCCTTACGCCATTCGCCTGCGATTACGCCGTCAAGTACAGGTACAACGCTTTGTGATGGCGCAGATGTTTTGTCTGCCGTTTTGGTTTTATCGCCGCCGCCACATGCGCTAAGTAATATAGCTGCGCTAAAGCCAGCCGCTAAAAATGTTTTTAAATGTGTCATTATGTCCCTCAAAATAAATGTTGGGACGACCTTACTAATTTACCCCCACTGCGCAAGGAGTTTTACTTAAACTCTTTGTGAGCAGCAACGCCACGGCAGACTTGTGCGACATGAGGCCTGCGCAGTCTTGCCCTTGCAATCTTAAAATAGCTTCCCACGTTTAATCTTGAGGGTGCCGCGAACGGGCCCTTAACACTCAGCCAAGGATGGTCCTTGGCTTAACATTGCTTACAAAAGGATGTCACAATGATGAACTATGATTTTACCCCCCTTACCCGCTCTTTTATCGGCTTTGACCGTATGGCTGGTCTAATCGACAATGCCGCTAAAATGACCGGAAATAACAGCTACCCGCCTTATAATATAGCGCAGCTTAGTGATGACGATTACCGCATTGAACTGGCAGTTGCTGGTTTTGGAGAGGCAGAGCTAACGATTGAAACTCACGAAAATGTCCTCACCGTCACGGGCACCAAGTCCGCCAATGACGACCAACAGGGTGAGTATCTGCACCGCGGCATTGCCGAGCGCGGCTTTGAACGCCGTTTCCAGCTCGCCGATCATGTGATTGTCACAGACGTCAGCCTTGTGAACGGGCTTTTAAAGGTAGAGCTACATCGTGAATTACCTGAAGCGATGAAACCACGCAAAATCGCTATTTCCAATAGTGACGAAAATTTAATCAGCCAGAAACCTTCCCGTAAGCGAAAGGCTGCTTAAATAAAGACTATAGCGTTGAACACATTCCCTATCCTTCCCCCTGGAAACGGAATTTTCCGCTTTAGCCGCGGCGCCTTGCCCCCCTCCCCCAAGCAAGGCGCCGCGGATTTTTTATGCGTGTATCTTTAAGTTGGTGACGCACACCGTCACTTACCCTATACAAATAAAAGGCTCCGCTATAAGGAGCGTCTGGGGGTAACAAATATCATGAGCATGGACGCGCTGAACGAGATCGAATTTCATGTGCAAGCGCAGCCCCTTTTGATGGCTATGTTAGCGTTGATGATGTTCGCTGTGGCGCTTGGGCTTAGGCCTGCGCATTTTTCGTTTTTCAAAACAGACCCTAAGCATTATTTTGCGGGCGTTTTTGCCCAAATCATTGGCCTACCTTTACTAACGCTGGGAATTATTTTTTTGTTCCAGCCCGCACCATCCTTAGCGCTGGGCATGATTATAGTGGCATGCTGCCCAGGCGGGAATATATCAAACCTTCTAGCACTGTTCGCGCGGGCGAACACTGCCCTGTCCGTATCCATGACCGCGACGTCCAGCCTCGCTGCCGCTTTCCTTACACCAATATCAATTCTGTTTTGGTCATCTCTATACCCGCCCACGCAGCAATTACTCACAAAAATTGATTTCGACGCGGTTTCGTTTTTACTGCAAACCTTATTAATTCTCGCCCTCCCCATAATTTTGGGCATGTTAATGGTTTGGCGCGCACCTAAACTTGCGGCCAAACTACAAAGACCTCTCGGCCTTATCGCAGTAGGCATTATGGTAATAATCATTATCGCAGGCTTCTGGCAATATCGCGACATCATACCCAAGCTTTTCCTTTTGGTGTTTCCTTTGGTAGTGATGCATAACGCCGCAGCGCTGGGCCTTGGTTATTTAAGCGGCATTATTACCCGCGCAAATGTGCCGACGCGGCGCGCTCTGACCTTTGAAGTTGGCATTCAAAATTCCTCCCTTGGTTTTATTATCTTAGTGACGCAAATTTCTGGGCTCGGCGGGGCTGCGGCAATAACGGGCATGTGGGGGCTCTGGCATTTAGTCGGCGGCGGGTTTATGGTGTTTATGTTTAGGCTTAGAGATAGATTTGGAGGGCAACATGTTTGATTTAAAAATAACAGGTGGCGTGATTTATGACGGGTGCGGCGGCGACTCCTATAAAGCGGACATAGGCATCAAAGACGGCGTCATAACCAAAATCGGTGATTGCGCGGAGGCGGCCACACAAACCATAGACGCTAGCGGCCACATCGTTACGCCTGGTTTTGTGGATTTACATACTCATTATGACGGCCAGATTAGCTGGGACGAAGAAATGAAGCCCTCGATCAATCACGGTGTTACTACAATTGTTATGGGCAATTGCGGCGTTGGTTTCGCACCATGCCGTAAAACGGATCATGACAAATTAATTCGTCTGATGGAGGGGGTTGAAGATATTCCAGGCACTGCGCTCTCGGAAGGCCTAACATGGGACTGGGAAAGCTTTCCAGAATATATGGACGCGCTTGACGCACGTCCGCACACGTTAGATTTTTTGGCGATGGTACCCCACGATCCACTGCGTGTTTTTGTCATGGGCGATCGCGCCGTGTTTGACCAGCGCGCTACCGATGACGACGTTGCGCAAATGCGCGCGCTTACCCGCGAAGCGCTCGAAGCGGGCGCAGTCGGGTTTTCAACGGGGCGCTCTGACGCCCACCGCAGCTCTGATGGCGAGTGGACGCCGACCAGTGAAGCTCACCCGTCAGAACTTGCTGGCATTGCCAAAGCGTTTAATGGGCTGAAATATGGGGTGCTGCACGCCGTCAATGATTTTGACCAAGAGAGACCTGGCGATCAATTTGACGAAGAATTTGATGTCCTTGAAACATTTTTCCGCGCAGCCCCTGGCCACAAAGCGTCTATGACATTGATGCAGCGCGACCTCGTACCTGACCACTGGAAGAAAATTATCAAACGCGCCGAAGACCTGCAAAAAGACGGCGTTGATTTACGCTTGCAGGCTGCGCCGCGCGGTATCGGTTTATTCCTTGGCTTGCAATCAACCTTCCACCCATTGATGGCCTTCCCAAGTTATATCGAAATAGCGGCCCTATCGTTTGATGAGCGCGTCGCGCGTATGGGAGACAAAGCCCTTAAGGAAAAAATGCTGGCGGAAACACCTATAAAGCTCGCAGGTAGCGGAACATCTGTTCCGCCAATGACCGATATCATGATTGCCATGACGGAACAAATTGCAGGTAAAATGTTTAAACTGTCGCCTGATGGCTCTGGCAAAGTGGACTATGAACAAAGCTATGCAAGCTCCGCTGCGGCTGAAGCTGTGCGTAAAGACGAAACCGTTTGGTCTGTGCTATATGACTGGATGCTAGAAGACGATGGCAAAATGCTGATTTATTTTCCTATCTATAATTACACTGATATGAATTATGACGCAGTACACACGATGATGACCCATCCACTTGCTCTACCTGGACTCACGGATGGCGGCGCACATGTTGGTTATATTTGCGACGCTAGTTTTCCAACATATCTATTATCACACTGGACGCGCGATCGCAGCGATAAAAAAATTAGCATTGCGCGCGCCGTTCAGATGCTTAGTGCTGACGGAGCAGATTATTTAGGGCTGACGGATAGAGGCCGCCTCCAGATTGGTCAAAAAGCTGACATCAATGTTATCGATTATGATCGTCTTGCGTTGAAAGTCCCTGTTATGGTCAAGGATTTGCCTGCGGGCGGGCAGCGCCTTTTGCAAGACGTCACGGGCTATCGCGCCTGCATTGTCTCAGGGCAGCGAGTGATAGAAAATGACGAACTTACAAAAAACCGCCCAGGGCGATTGGTAAGGATGAAATAACCGCCAAAGTGCAGCGGGTATTATTCTACATTATATGTGAATTTAGTGCTGTGCCCTTGGCTAGCGACAGCCGCGCCGTTAACGGTTTTTGGTTCAAACTCTAGCTTTGCTACAGCGTCCATAGCCGAGCGCTCGAAATGCCGTTTGTAACGGCCTGCATCCTCAATGCCAATGATAGTTATGTTTTCTATGCCGCCTTGCGCCGTTATATCATATGAAACCGTAACAATTGTCGTCCCTTCAAGTCCACCTTGATTGGCACGGTGAGGATAAATTGGCGAGACACTTTTAGTTTTCTTTGCCTCAACAACGATGTCAGCTATCGGCTCTTTTGGGACTTCAATTTTTTCTGGGACTGGCGTAATACTAGCTTCTAATTGGGGCTTTTCCGCCGCCGTTTTAAGCGATTTGATAACAGGGTCTACCGTCACAGGCACCGCTGCGGCAACAGGCATCACTTCAGCTGGTGCAGCAAGTTCCGCTTTAGCCTGCGATATACGTGCATTTTTAAGTTCGCTTAGCAGCTCCCCCGTAATTGTTTGTGTTTCATGCAGGCCGAAAATGCGCTGAAAATCGTTCATCGCTGAGACTGTATCCCCGTCAAGAACACCCGTAACTTCGCCTTGATAAAACCCAATCTCTTTTAATTTGGTTTGCACCTCTTCCGTCACGGCCGTATAAGCCGCCGTCGATTGATCTGGCTCTGTCTTCACAGCGACACTAGCGCCTTGCGTTTTAAGTACAGGTTTTGCTTTTGGCTCAACCAAAGTTTTAGTTTGCGGCTTAGGCGTGACGGCTTTAGGCTTTGATGCAGGCGTCACAATTTCGGGCGTCGCTACACGTGTTGCAATTTTTTTTGGTGTTACCTTTGGTGTTGTCAAAGACGCATCTTTTTTTGTGTCAAGATTTGCAGGCACCCGCAGCAATAAATCACCTAGGCCCGTTTTTGACGTGGGCTTTGGCTTAGTCGCCTCTGAGGGATTAGATTCTGAGGGTTTAGTTTTTGAAGGGGCAATCTCTGGAGCCTTAACCGCAACCGTAGTTTCAGGTTCTTCCAAGATGGCCGCAGGGCTTTTCGCTTGCTCAAGCGCAGGCACTTCAATTTTCATGGCAGCGG
>Ga0209633_10001519_pt1 | contig 23710 bp, 25 predicted proteins | sample Cruoilmetagenom1_FD_187290 | JGI IMG/M metagenome (GOLD analysis project Ga0209633, IMG submission 187290) | Oil polluted marine microbial communities from Coal Oil Point, Santa Barbara, California, USA - Sample 1 (SPAdes) (version 2) | ecosystem: Environmental > Aquatic > Marine > Oil seeps ...
TTTAATGCCATCATTTTTACCACTATCTACAATAAGCACATACGACATCGACCCTGTGAGATTCTTCATCGTAAACTCTGATGATTTACGTATCTCAACTTTTTCATCAAAATAACGAATCGTATTTGAATCAACTTTTATAAAAGCCAAACCTATACCTACACAAGCTATGATCAATGAAGCCGTCACAATGATCTTTTTATCATGACGTACAATAAACGCCCCATACCCTTGAAACATAGGTTTGCTCTCTTGCTCTACTAAACCCTTAATAGGCTTTTTTAACAATAGAAGTAAGGCAGGCATCCAGACCACAGAGATCATAAACGCTAGTAACGCACCACTTGCTGTGGCTATTCCCAAAGTGGCTACAGGTACAACTTTAGAGATAGCTAGTGTGGCAAACCCTGCAGTTGTGGTAAGCGAAGTAAGGAAAATAGGTAGAAAGTTCTTCTCTAATGAACGATATACAGCATCATAGTTTACTAACCCCTCCTTTTTTCCCATCAACCAGACAGAGTAAATATGCACTGCATCTGCTATACCAATAGCCACAATAAATACAGGGATATTTGCTGTAAAGTTATTGAGCTTATAGCCTAAAAGTGTCTGCACTGCTAAAACAGATAAAAATGTAAATAATACGACTGCTAAAGGAAGTAAAGCGCCACTGACACGTCTAAATAACATAACTAAAAGTATCATAGAAACTAAAAAAACCAATGGCGTAAAGACCATGGCATCACTACCGGCTATCTGCACAAAAGCCTCTGTCATGGGAGGTCCGCCATTGAGCCAATACTTATAGCCTGTTGTATTGGTCTCTGCCTCTATCAGCGGTTTCATATACGACATCACTCTGCACTGATATCCACATCTTCATTGGCATTGGCTTCCAAACGGGCAAATATCATCGTTGTTGTGCCATCTTTAGAGATAAATCTATCTCGGATGATGCTATCTGATATGGCTATATTTTTTCTCTTATTTAAGTACTCGAGTGTAGCCTCAGACAAGTCTTCTACAATAAAGTCATCTACTAAAACATCATCAGGCTTATCTACTTCTGAATGTACATACTGATAATTAGTAATACCGTCAACTCTATCGATATGAGGCATATCCCACAGTGCTTCGGTAAGCCGTTGAATACTTGATAGTGCTTTTTTATTGAAAATCCCATTTTCATCTTTAAAAACTATGGTGATGCCATCGTCATTAGAGAATTCATCGCGAAACTTATCATAATCAGTAAGTATTTTGGAGTCTTTTTCAAACCAGATACGGTAACTTCCGTCTATTTCCAAATGTTTGAGATTTGATGCTAGTAAACCAACAATGAGTGGGATAAGGATTACTACTGCCCATCTAAATGTATATAAAAAATCAATATATCTTTTCATTAATTTTCCTCTATGAATTGTTTAAGGGTATCGATATAGGCATCAAAAGCTTTCTTCCCTACTGGTGCTATCTTTACTACCGTTTTGGGTCGTTTACCTTCAAAGGTTTTTTCTATCAGAACATAATGTTCTTTTTCCAATTTAGCAAGATGCGATGAGAGATTGCCATCCGTCACGTCAAGTAACTCCTTGAGTGCTTTAAACGGTAACTCGTCATTTGCTATAAGCAAAGACATGAGTTTCGACCGAATAGCTTGATGTAAGAGAGGGTCAAACACTTAGAGGTCCTTTTTTTGTTTCCATGCTACCAATGCAGGCAAAATGGCAAGTCCAAGAAGTACTGCACCTTGAACGACCCTAAAACAGTTTGAGTCAGTCCCTACCAAGTGGTCGTTGTATCCAGCCATAGCAAGCAGTATGATGGAGAGCACGATGTTAAACTGTGCCATCTTTGAAAAAAGTCTAATGTTCAGTACATACCACACTGCGTAATAACCCACAGAGACGAGAAATAACCAACTCAAGTAGATAGGTATATACAATTTATGCATAGCCAATGTTTCACTCAACACTATAAGAAACAAAGACATCATCATAAAGTTTTTCATGATAAAACGTTGTCTTACTGTACAATCTTCTATGTCATACGTCTTGTTTACCTTCTTAGTCATACCACCTTCAGCGATAAATCCAATGGTAATCAGTACAAACACAATCGCAGTACCAGAGGCTATACCATTTGCATATATAGGTACCATGATAAATGTTAAGATTAAAGCTATCACACTCCATACATACGTTGCGTTATAGTTATAGGGGAAAAATATCTGTTTATCTACTAAGTGATTACGTATAGCACTTAAATGCTCTAACGCCTCGTCTTTGTGCATCGTCTTATTTTCCCTATTTCTATTTTCCATCTATTTCTCCCTACTTTTCAAAGTACTTTGTTTTGAAAAGTATATTCATTATTAACTTAAGTTAACCTATTTAGACTACAATTTAGGATGAATTTAAAAGCACTAAAACCCCTAAGCATACTCTATGTAGAAGATGAACCTCACATACGCAAAAATGCGGTGGAGTATCTCTCACGCTATTGTCATAAGGTCTATGAAGCTGGGGATGGTCTGGAAGGTTTAGAGATGTATAACACACATAAACCTGACCTCATCATCTCAGATATAAAGATGCCTAAACTGAGTGGCTTAGACTTTTCACAAAAGATACGTGATATAGATAAACAAACCCCTATCATCATAGCCACAGCCCATACTGAGACTGAGTACCTTCTCAAGGCGGTAGAGCTTCAGCTCATTAAGTACATCGTAAAACCCATCACCTCAGACAAACTCAATGAAGCACTAAGTATGGTATGTCAAGTACTTGAAGATGACACACAACATAGCATAAAGTTAAATGAGACCACACACTATGACGTGCTCAACAAAACACTTCTCATAGACTATCAGATGATTAAACTCACACATAATGAGCAGCTTCTCTTTCATCTACTTGCAACCAACCACCAAAGAGCCATAACCTACAAAGAGATAGAAAATCTCATTTGGGCATATGAGGGGATGAGCATGGATGCCTTGCGTTCACTTATGCGTGGTCTGCGTAAGAAACTGCAAGGGGATTTTATAGAGAATATTTCGGGGGTTGGGTATAGGCTTAAAACCTATAGTTAAGATGTAAAGCAGGTAAAAAACCTAACTGGTCATAGGTACCATCTACTTCATAGTTATCATCATATTTTATACTCTCTACATTCTTTTTAAACATAGTCTCTTTATATTACGATTAATACTTTTTGAATGAATTTTTCGTACTCTATTTTGATTATTTTTCTAATTTAATCATCTTGATTCTCTTCCAGCATCTCTCGTATAGCCCCAATCACTACTTCAGGTTTCTCTATATGTATAAAATGTCCACTCTTCACAGATATAAGTTTACTCTTAGTAGATAAAGACAAACTCTCTTTATGAAGCTTTCCAAGAAACTCTGAAAGTGCACGTTCATCTTTATCTTCCGTTTCTCCTTGTGCAGATAATATTGTCAATGGTATATCTCCAAAACTAGCACCTTTAGAAGCCTTTGTCATTTGTTCAATCATCTTAGCCTCTACTATGGAACCTTGACTACTTTTTATTAAATATGCATTGATTTCAGACTTTAATATATCTCTATTCTTTTCATCTTTCAGTAATGTGTTTAACATACTATTTACAGCGATACGTGTCAAACCTGTATAATAAAATAATGACGTAACCCAACTAGGAGGAAGTCCCGCTGATTTCATTTTAGCTTTTATTGATTCTGGAGCACGCTCCAACTGTTCAGGGTGAGAGGCATCTATAAATACTATGCCACTTAGAGTATCTGCATACTTTTTAGCATAACATCTAGCTATCAAGCCTCCCAGTGAGTGTACTACTAAGACATACGGCTTTTGAGCCTCTACAGTTTCAAGTAGCGTATGTAACTCTTCCGCTATGTTTTCACAAGTTCTAGGCTTACTAGCGTTTTCACTTCTGAGTATCCCTGCTCTGTCGTATGAAATGGTTGTGGCAAATTTAGAAACTTTATCTTGCACTTTATACCAAGTCAGATGCCCTGAAAAATCTAAACCAGATTCAAATATAACTGTAGGAACACCCTCACCTTGTTTAAGATAGTGCATTTGATGTCCCTCTACTTCTGCATAGGTTCCATTATCTAGAAAGTTCTTTTTAGCACTATATCTTTCATACTGTTCATACATCACTGCCAATACAAATACAACAATGAGTACAATCAATAGCCATTTTACAACTAATAACATCTTGTTCATCCCTTAATCCCTCTTATTTAGTTATTCTTCATTGTTTGCTTCAAAACCTAAATGTATAGAAGCTTTTTCATGGGTCACGGAGACATCTAGTGCCATAAGACCTTTATACGTAGCATCCAAGGTTTTCCAATGCTTCTTGTCATAACTTATCCACAGATTGAATACATCAGCATAATTGCTTTTACCCCCATAGATATATGTATCTTGCTTTAATCTAACAAGAAAAGTTTTCTCTACGCTTTCCACAAATACATCTCCATTTACCTTTATGTTGAATGGTATAGAAGTTCCTGCAGGTAGGAGTGTGATATACTCTCTGTTTTGAACTTTATGTTTCTCTCCGTGTAAAACTACTGGCATCTTGGATGCTTCTATCGGCATGTTTTGTTGTGTAGAACATGCGGTAAATCCAAGCAGTGCTAAACCTAGTGTAATGTTTATAACGATTCTTTTCATTTTCTATCCTTCATTATTTGATACTACAGTATCTCAAAATTAAATGTGGAAATAATGAGGAAGTTATTAAACTAAAATTATTGATACATTTTATCTACTAATTCCATACCTAAATCAGTCATAGGATCATCATAACTGTCTGTAGGTAAATTTGAGAGTACTATGATTCCATTTCTATTCTCTTTGTCCAACATCATACTAGACCTATACCCTTGTGTAGAACCTGCATGGAAGAGAAAATCTAATCCGGTATCACTATCATTTAGAATAAACCACCCTAACCCCATCTTGATGGTATTGTTAACTTGAAAAGTAGCCTCTTGAGTCAATGCATACTCAGGTCTATCACTAAATGTTGCTAAAGTAAATTGATATAAATCTTCTACTGAAGAGAGTATGCCTCCAGCACTTTTATAGGCTAGTGGTACGGGGTCATCGTTCGGCATAAGTGCAGCTACAAGATTAGCTCCTCTGATTGTGCTACTATTATGCATAGACAATACACTAAAAATACGCTCTTGTAATAGATTTTCATAAGATTTATTTTCTATATGGGTTAACATATACCCTAATATACCGACACCTAAGTTAGAATAGTTAGCCGTATTTTGGTCATATTCTAATGATAGATCAGTTTTTAAATAACGCAATATATCACTATTGTCTAATGCATCATGCTCATTATAGTTAGTACCGTACACTTCTCTAAAGTTTGGATTACGAGAGAGTCCTGAACTATGATTGGCTAATTGTTGATAACTTATATGTATATCATTAGGTAAAGAAAATGGTAACTTATCTGCTATGTTTTCATCTAAAGTTACTTTACCATCCACTACAAGTTGTGCCAATAAGGTAGAGGTAAAAACTTTACTAATGGAGCCTATCATAAATGTATTTGTATGATTTACGATAGCATCTACCGTATTACCATCATTCAATGCTCCATAATAATGCACCTCTCCATCTTCAATCTTAGCGATAGAAACTTGTACATTTTTAGGAAATTTATCCATGTATTTATAGATAATATCTGTGCTACGTTTATCAAATCCTCTAGCTTCTACCAGTGTATTTGTCTTTGAAGTTGTACCTGAACCACATCCTATCAAGACAAATATAGTAACTATCCCTACACTTATAACTTTTAACATTCCCTATCCTTCTATTTTTGATACTCATAGTATCTCAAAATAAAATGTGTAAAAAATGAGAAGCTTATCTGAGCCCCTCGTCAAACTTAGAGTCTAAAGAAAATTTAAACTCTATCTTATCTTTTAAAAAACCCAACTCATCAGAGGGCATGATCTCTACAAAACTTATCTTCTTGTCTAATCTTTTTTTGATGCGTGCTTTAAGTCTATGCAGTACAAGTACTTCATCTACAAGTATGTCTTTTATCTCTGGACTGTTAGCTACAAATATCTTACCCTCAGTATAGGGTAAGAGTTTGGCTCTATCAATGTTTCTGTTGGCTGCTACTGAGTCTATGAAGTTGTTGTATGTAGGGGTAAGTAGTTGTTCTTTTAAGTATGCTTTCTCTTTCTCACCTACTTTTTTGAAGAAAGAGATAGGCTTTTTGTATTCACCAGAACTCAGATCATCTTCTTCTATACCAACTTTTTCTGCAAGTTTACCTATACTGTAGTGAGGAAGGATGACCCCTATGGAGCCTACCATAGCATTTTTATTTGCTATGAGTGGTTTGATGGCTGAAGCGATATAGTACCCTCCTGAGGCTGCTACTGACTGTACATACATGCTCACTGGCTTCTTGCTATTGTAATCTTTTAGATATTCACTTAGTTCTTCTGAGGCTGTAGGTGAGCCACCAGGTGAGTTCATGATAAAAAGCACTTCAGCGTAGTCTTTGTTCTCTTTTACCTCATCCATCTTTTCTATGACATCATTGACATACTTTTGTGTAACTGGCATGTTAAAATCAACTACAGCTACTTTGTCACCAAGTGGTATAGCTTTATCGAGTACCCCATAAGACTTTGCTATCCATATGATCAGTGCTACCTCTGCTACGATAGCCAATATGAACATCCATGTCTTTATCTTAGCGCTAACTAAGTCCCAGCCTGCTTTTTTCTGTTCTAAAACTTCTTTATTCTCTTTCATACCAAAACCAAATAATTTCATTACTATTTCCTTCATACTCTATATTTTCCAATGTAACACATCATCACTCTTGCACGTCTCTTTCACTGCCTTCATAAGTTCAGGAAAGAAACAAAGAAAATCATCTTCTAACGCATCTCTTTCTTTAGCTATGAGTGGGATGTAGCGTGTACATGTATCTTTACTTCTTGCCCTATCTGAAAGCCTATTGTCTATGCGTTCAAAGGCTGCCACTACTCCATCCATATGTTCATAAGAAGTGAGCTGTCGGTTAGCCACAACACGTTTGATGACATCTTGGGCTTTCTCAGGGTAATCTTCTATGGCTACAAGTGCATGAGAACGAAAATCCTCTAAAAACTTCTCTCTAGGTGTGTGACAAAACGTGTCCCAGTGTAAACTCAAGAAGTGGTCATACAGTATGTCCAGTACCACACCTTTTAAGTGCCCTCTTGGTGTGAGACTTGCCTTGCTTTGCTTGACTATGTCATGCGTGTCAGTAAAAGTATCGATGCTAAGGTGTGTCACGATGCCACGATGTACACGCTCACTGGCACCTTCCCAAGCTCTGGCTTTGAGTGGATCAGTCAGCAAGTTGCCTAGTTGGTGTTCTATGTGTTTTTCTGAGAGTAAAACATGTGCAAGCCAATTCATTCTTTCCCTAATGTTAATTTGCCTTTATTGTATCTATACAATCTTAGACTACTGTGGGGATAAGTACAAACCTACAACCATCTTTATATTCATTATCTAACCTCAAAGTATAACCATTATTTTCAGCTAAATTCCTAGCGATAGACAGACCCAAGCCAAAACCCGATTTTTCTCTGTTTTTACTTTCATCTAAACAATAAAAAGGTTTAAAAATCATCTCTTCATCTTTACTAGCAATCCCCACTCCTGTATCTTCCACTATAATATTTTTATCATATGATCTTATAGTGATACTACCTTCTTGTGTATGCTTCGTTGCATTGTGTAAGAGATTAACTAAAATATTTTTAAGTGACATACGATCAAATGATATGGTACATGTCTCTTCTATCTCACACTTTAATGTGACGGTTTTATTGACTCGTAATAATGGGCATACTTCTTCATGTAAAAATTCTTTAAGTGTTATAGTCTCTTTTTGAGCTTTATGTTCAAGTGATTGCAAGTAGTGTATGACTTCGGAGCTAAGTTCATTGATGTATGCTGTCTCTTTTTTAAGTGTAGCAATAACAGCAGGTTTTTGAGCTTCTGTAACTATGTTGTCTTCTAACTCTTCTAAATATCCTTCGATAATGGTCAAAGGTGTCTTAATGTCGTGTGAGAGTGAAAGTATCATATTGTTTAACTGCTGGTTGCTGTTTTTAAGTTTGGAGATAGACTCCTCTAAACGATGAGAAAGTTGATGTATAGAGTCATGTATGGTAGAAATATCTGTTATACTCTCTTCATGCTTGTCTGTTAAAAACTTGTCTTCACTAATCTCATTCAAACAATGACTAATAGCCGAAAGCTTACGTGAGAGACCTGTCCCAATCATATAACTTAATATACCTATGATGGGTAATGTAGCAAGGATAGTCAGAAATATTTTAAGTATCATCTTCTGCCCGATGGGAACGCCGATAATTATATAGGTCATTACAGCTGTAAAAAGCGCAATCACAATACCTGCGATAGAGTAATATGTAATCAGATATCTCTTAGCATTCATACAATGTATATCCTACATTTCTTATAGTTTTAATGATGTCATCCTCACATAATAGTGCTATTTTCTTACGGACTTGATAGATATGTGTTCCTATGCCCTCTTTATCTATATTTCCTATGTCTTCATTATACAGTATTTGAGACAACTCTTCTTTTGAAAATACTTTCTTAGGTGTCTCAAAGAGTATTTTTAAAATAGTATATTCACTTAATGTCAATGTCAGAGGATCCCCCTGTACATAAAACTGTTTTAACTGTGTATCGTGTTGAACATTTGAATAAAAAGGCAAAGGAGCATTGAGTATCTCTACACGTCTTTTGAGTAATGACTCTATTTTGAGAGCCACTAATTTAGGAGAAAAAGGTTTAGAAATGTAATCATCCGCTCCTAGCATATAAGCTTTTTCTTTTTGTTCCACAGTGTCTAAAGCAGAAATGATGAGTATCAGTGAATCTTTATACCGTGTACGTACATTCTCACACAAAGTCAACCCGTCCACATGAGGTAACATAATATCTAATGTCACCAAATCATAATAATTTGAACATATATAACCCAATGCCTCTTCACCATCCTGTGCTACTGTTACGTCAAACTTAACATTATCTATACGGTTTTGTATCAGCCTAACAATATCAGGCTCATCTTCTACGATGAGAATCTTGTATGCCATTTTAAAAAGTAGCCTGTAGTTTTGTAAAAAGATAGTCTGTCTCTTTTACTGTACTATGACAGCTTATACACCCCTGGCTACCTTTATCCCATGCGACATAGTTACCCTCTTTTTTCACAAAACGTGCATAGCCCCAATTATCGCCATCGGCATTAAAATTTTTAGAATCTTTAATCATATACTCCACCCTTTGTATCTCATCTGCTTCAAGCGCATTAGGAAAAGAAGTCATCTTTTGAGATGACCAACCTATCTTCACTATCTTAGAACCTTCTGGCATGACTTTAACGTTTTCTTTTAAAGCATTGTAACCTATGGGGTTTGCTAGTATATAACGTATCTCATTTTTGTCGGTTCTATAATGTGTGGCGACTACTCTATAGTCTTGATAACCTTCTATCATTTTAAAGGTAAGGTTACTGTCTGTCATTATTAAGTCAGGTGTCGTTGTGTCATGTATATTATAAATCTGATCAGCCTGTAGTGTAACTACCGATAAAATTGCCAAAATTATTTTTTTCATCTATACTCCATTTATTTATTATATTAAAACTTCCTATTAATATTAAATCCAAAGTGTAAATCATTATTATCTGCACCTAACGCCATTGTTCTAGCATCCATATTGGTACTATTACTCAATACTATTTCAAAATGATGAGCAAAGGTTTGAAACTTTACCCCAAAGGCATAAGCATCTTTTTTACCACTCACGCCATCTACTTTATCTATCTGAGGATAATACTCTGCAAGCAGCGACATATTTTCTGTAAATGTTAACCATGAAACATTATTTTTCATATTGACATCAATACCTAAACCCAAAGTATTATGTTCATAGTAGGCATCATATCCTGCGTTAGCGGTAAATCGTACATGGTCTAAAAAATTAGGTGTCTGGTAAGTTGCATTGATAAAATAACTTTTTTGACGACTTTCAAAATTGAAATCATCTATAGTAAAAGTATTTAGCATGACCCCTGCACTTCCATATTCAACAAAGTCTTTCGCATATTCTATGCTTACTCCATATTCACTTTTATCTTTTGTATGTTCTACCCCTATAAGTAAATTGTCCATTGCTGCATACTTTAGGGAAATATACATATTTCCCCCATCATCTGAACCTAAAAACTTTTCATAATCATCTGCTTTGCCAAAGAAACGGTGGCGAATCCCAAAAGAGCCCTCACCTTTTTTGAGTACATTAGGCGTATCTAAACTTAATTGTCCTGCTTCAAATGCCATAGCCTTTTCGGATAAAAGAGCCATACATACTAGTAATATTATTTTTCTCATCACTGACTACTTTTTTAGTGTCGCGATATAAGCACTTACATCTTTGATTTGTTGTTCACTCAAGCCCTTGGCAATCGCAACCATCGTACTATTTTTACCTGTACCATCATTCTTCATAAAGTTTAATAAGTTTTCTATCGTTTGAGCATCTCCTACTTCACCTATCTTAATGCCGCCACCAGGTGTACCAGTACCATCTTCTCTATGGCAGGATGCACAGTTAGTAAATATCTTTTCACCCGCAGTTGTATCAAGTGGTACTTCTATTTTACTTGAGTCTAATTCTACTAAATGCCATACGCCTTTCACCCAGTCACCTTTTGTACTGAGTGATTCTTTGTTATCTGGTGTAAAGTAGTAAAGCGGTTGTCCTTTATAAGTTACTTGTTGCGTCGGCTCACCTTCTTTAGCTCTCGTTACATTTCGCTCAATCACTCCAAAATCAGCTGTAGCTGTTCCTAGTGGCAATGTTCCAAGATCTGAACTATGAAATACAGGCCAAATACTTTCACACCCTGTACCTGAAGTAGGTGTAGTATCATAACAGTTACTCACACCCTCTTCATCATTATCAAATGTATAGAGTGCTCTTTGGTCTTTGTCAGTTAGGAATGTTTGTTTAATGTTCGTTTCAGAAAGTGCAGTTTGACTGTCTGTTGTACCTTCTGGCGCATGTACTAAGTGCCATACTTCCTTAACATTATTTCCAAGGACATCACCAGGTGCTTTATCATTTACAAAATAGTACAATGGATGTTTTCTATAGGCTAAGTGATCCGTACCTTCAAGTACTTTAATATCTTCACTTCCTGTATCTGCACCCAAAAATAAAGGCCATATTTCTTGACATGCTGCATCACAATTACTTGTATTTAACATATCTTTATCAAATGTATACAGGCTCATTGCATCTGTATCTACTAAATACTTGGTATTTCTATTACTTGCTTTAAGTTCTGCATTTGATGTAGCAACGCCATTATCTTTGCTGTCATTGTAGCTATCGCCACACCCTATAAGTACCAATGTAGCAATGCTCGCCATTGTGATTTTTGTTAATGTTTTCATTCTTTACTCCATATTTTAATTTACAGTTGGAGTATAAAAAAGTTTTATCAAGATAATATGAAGATATTAAAAAAGTTTACATATCCTCATTTTCTCCTCATTATATTTGGCTATAGTTTTAGCATGCAGAAAATTATTTTATTTACCATTACCATTATCACTAGCTTTTTATCTTTACTTCCAGCAGAAGAATTAAAGGACTATGCAGTTGTAAGTATCTATGAACATAAAGGTGAACATCTAGTCCATGAGTCTAACAGAACAGAGAGTGTGTTTAAGGACATTAATGTAACCTTTTCACTTCTTAAAAGTGATGATATAGCCATCAGTATAGAGAATATAAAAACATACGATAGTCGTTTTAAACCTATACCAAAAACAGAGACTTTTCAGGAGACCAATACTACTTATTGGCTCAAAGTAGATTTGGGTACTACATTTCCTTCTGGCCGTTTTGTCCACACATATGCTGATGCTGACTTTTCAAAACATACCATACTCCCTTCACAACAACTAGAAAAGTTTGTCCTAGATGGTGTACAAAATATGAAGTTCACTTACACAAACAGCTCAGACCCACAAATCTACTACTTTAAGCTTGTACCCAAACACTACCGAGTACCCTTTAGGTTTATCTATGTTTCTACCCCGGAGACCTTCTATGCTTATTTGGCCAAAGACGCACAAATACAGCTCATTTTGGGTCTTATACTAGGTCTCATCATAATGGCTGGTATTTATAATGCAGCGATGTACTATTACAATAAAGATATATCATTTTTGCACTATGCACTCATGCAATTATTTATGAGTCTATTGCTCTATAGCTATTCAGGTGCATTTGTTTGGGATGAAGAGTCATTCTTTTCTAGAAATATTCTCTACCAAAATATTATAAGTCTTACTACTGCACTCTTCGCCACATACTTTACTTTAACATTTTTGGAAGTTAAAACATACCTACCTAAACTCTATTCTATCTCTCGTATCGTTATAGTCCTCATACTTATAGACATGGTTTTGAGTCTATTTTATAAATCACTTATCATAGAGTATAATATTTTGCCATTTTTTATGCTATTACTCATTTATGGTGGGTACCAACGTATGAGACAAAGGTACAAACCCGCAAGCTTTTTTCTTGCTGGGTGGGGTGTACTAACCGTGGCAGTTTTTCTAAATATATTTAAAATGGGCTATGAATATACTATCATAGACCCTCTTTATATAGGTTCAGCTATAGAAGCCATACTCTTCTCCTTAGCACTCTCATATAAAATACGTCTTGTATCTAAAGAAAAAGAGCAACAAAAAGAACTCATGGTACACCAAAGTAAACTTGCATCCATGGGGGAGATGATAGGAAATATCGCCCACCAGTGGAGACAACCTCTTACACATATCAGCTATACATTTATGAACATTCAAGAAGCACAAAAACATGGAGAGCTAAGCCCTGAGTACCTAAATAACAAAATAGACGATGCCAATACCCAACTTACATTTATGTCAAACACCATAGATGACTTTAAAAACTTTTATGCGCCACACAAAGAAAAAGAAGACTTCTCCTTAGCCAATGCCACAAAAGAGACTTTAGAAATCATGAAAAATACCCTTAAAGACAGTGATATTGAAGTCGAAATCATTGTCAAAGAAGATAGCAAACTTCACAACTACAAAAATGAGTACAAACAAGTCCTGCTCAATCTACTCTCTAATGCCAAAGATGTCCTCAGAGAGAGAGTCACCTTAAACCCTAAAGTTACTATAACTATAGATAAAGGTATCGTAAGTGTAAAGGATAATGCTGGCGGTATCCAAGAGAATGTACTAGAGCATATGTATGAGCCTTACTTTACCACGAAAGAAGAAAACTCAGGTATAGGGCTTTATATGTCAAAAATGATAGTAGAAAAAAATATGGGAGCAAAACTCTCTGTATCAAATAGTACAGAGGGAGCAAAGTTTATAATGAACTTTACCTAATCCCTCTTGCCACTACTTCTTCAAGTTCACCAAAGGCCTTGTCCATAGCAGACACGATGCTGCTTGCCTCACTTCCTGTAGGTACTTTTGTTGAAAAGAGTCTTGCTTTGGTTCTGTGTGTTCTCATATTTTCCACTTCCCAGTTTGCATCTAGATAGACATACTCTCCTTGGGCTATAAAACGTGTGACATGTACTTTTACTTTGGTTGTAGGCTGCTTGTCTACACCCCATGGGTATGCATAGACATTTGGCTGGTTAAACTTCTTTTGTAAAAAACTGATGAGCCTCTGTGTGAGTCCTGCATCAAGATCTTCTGCCCAAGTCGCACCAGAAAGCAACACTATCTGACTTGAAGACTTTGCCACTGCTATCTCACGTTTAAACAGGTACTCAGGAACACTTACTTTTTCTACACCTATAACCTGCTGTTTATACGCATAGGTATGTGTCGGTTGTGAAGCTGTTGAGAGTACATAAAAGTTGCTAGAGAAGCAGCCATTCAAGGTAAACATGCCAAGAAGCGTTATGATGATTTTTTTAGTCCATACAGTTTGCATTATTTATCTCCAAAGATGAGCGAATTTGGTTTACGGTTAAGTAATTTCAAGAACTGTTGCATCTCAAGTGACGTTTTGGTAACCACTTTGAGTGTTTGCGCTATCTGATGTGTGATGAGAGAGTTATTGTCATATCCTTTAACTAGCTTTTTCGTAGCTTGAAGTGTTCTAGTCAGTTCTTTCATCGTCTTATTAAGTTCATCAGGCATTTTTTTAAATGCTTTGGTACCTGTCATGGCATTGAGGTTCTCAACTGTCTTTTTTAGATCAACAAGTACTTTATTCATAGGTGCCGCACTATCATCGACTACTTGATTGATGGAAGCAAGTAATTTTTCCAAAGGAAGATTATTGAGCTTTTGCAGTACTTTATCTACCTCATCCATCACACTTCCCTCATCACTTTTAAGAGATGGTATAAGTGCATACTTCGTACCTTTTGTCATATTATGTTCCGTAGCATTATGGTCAAATATCAAGTCAACAAAAAGTGATCCTGTCAGTGGGTCAGAAGGGGTAAACTTAGCTCTTAACCCGTGCGTAACCGCATGATGGAAGTCATTACTACATGTTGTGACATTTTCATCTTCAGAAGCAAAAGAAGAGGTGTCTATCTCAACGAGTACATTTCCTAGTATTTTATGGGTATCCTTATTGAAAGACAAAGTGATACCTCTTACACGCCCGACCTCATAGCCCTCATACTGTACCAATGCACCCACTTTGAGTTTAGATATATGATCTTCTGTCATAATCTCAAATGATTTGATGTAGTCTCCACCCCTTCCTACTTGCATCCCTTCTGCGATACTACCGTTTTTGTAAAGATGAAACACATACTTATCTGGTACGGTATCTGAAGCATCTTCACCACTAGATGAAAACTCTATACCCCCTTGCATGAGGTTTGATAAAGGTGCCACATTGATATCTAACCTTCCATTGTCAAAGCTGACATCTACTGCACTCTGTACCCAGAACTTAGAATCCCTATGTACATAAAGTACATACTGTTTTTTAACAAAGACTATAAAATCTATATGCTGTCCATCAAGCGCAATGTTCACATACTCTACTTGACCTACTTCCATGTTCTTCATGTAAAGAGGTGTACCTTTTTTTATATTGTATCCCGAAGGTGAAGAGAGTTGATAGTAGACACCATCAGCCGTCAAATGAAAAGCTTCATCAAGTCCATAAAACATGTCGTGAAACTCCCCGCCTTTTTCCGAGTACATATTGATATACGTTCCTGATATTAATGTATCTAATCCAGAGACACCTGAAACACCCACTTCAGGCTTTACTATCCAAAACTTAGCATTTTCATTGAGGTAGCGTTTTGCAGATTTATCCATACGTGCGATAACAGTAACACCTTCACCTTTTTTTTGTAAGACAATTTTTTTGACCGTACCTATAGAGACATTTCTGTACTTTATCTGGCTCTGACCTGCATTTAATCCTTCATTTTCAGGAAAGACTATGCGTATCTCAGGCCCAAGTTCTGAAAAGTACTGGTATGCTAACCAACCTGCGATAATAAGTGCGATAAAAGGCACTATCCAAATAGAAGTAATAAGATTAAATCTCGTAGACGCTTCAACTTTGGGTATCTGTTTTGACATTATTTATGTTCCTTTATTAAACTTACTATCATGGAACATGAACAGGCAAAGCCCTTGTCATTTTGCTGACGCTGTGTCCTGCTAAAGCTATACACTAACGATAACTTCAGCAGTGTGCTCATGCAACTTGTTGCATTTGTCATTTATGTTCCTTTATAAGTCGTTCATCAAAAGCATGTGCTGCTAAAAGTGTAAAAAATACTGATATAGCAAAAGCTGTTGCAGCAGTGCCCGCAACTATCTCTACATTGGCTAAGTGTATGAGTGCGGCCAAAATGGCAACCACAAATACATCTATCATAGACCAAGGGCCTACAGCTTCTGTCATGAAGTAGAGTTTATGCTTATTTACTTTCTTATCTTTACCTATGGGGTATTTTACACTAATAAGCAAATAAATCAAAACTAAAAATTTCATCACAGGTATAACAATAGACGCAAAAAAGATGATCGCCGCTATAGGGTAAGAACCATGTTCCCACAACATCACTACTCCACCAATGATAGTACTTCCTTCCACTGCACCAAACTGCTTAGTGATCAACATAGGATAAAGGTTTGCAGGTATATAGGCTACCATAGCTGTGATGAGATATGCCCAAGACTTTTCCGTACTAAACGTACGATGTTTATAGATGGCAGATCCACAACGACGACAGACATTTTCTTTACCTTTGTCTATGTTGACCGCTTCACAGACAGGACAGCGTATGAGTTGGTCTTCGCGTACCTCTATCATTTATCTTCCTGATCCAAATATATTCTTTTTCTTAACATCCACACTTCAGAGATATGGATCTTCTTAGTGATGTACAAGTCTAACAAGACAAATATCATCAATGCCCAAAAAGCGACCCCCATGTGTATCTGCGCGTACCCTATGAGTTTAACCAGCGCTACAAGTATAGAGATGAGAAAGATATCTGACATACTCCATGGCGTAATGTGAGAGAGTAAAATCAACAACTCTTTACTAAGCTTCTCTCCTTTTTGGATCTTCAAAAGGCTAAAAAGTGTCATATTGATGCCAAATATCATCAAGGGAAAGATAAATATAAGAAAAGCACAGAGTAACCCAACCACATAAAAGCCATTGTCAAAAAGTGCTATGAATGTCTTAGGTATCGTGATGAACTGTTCATGTCCAAGGATCTCTATCTGAACTAGGGGAAAAGTATTGGCAATGACAAAAAAGACAAAACCTGTGATACTCAAAGCCAAGCCATGTTCTATAAGCTTAGAGTCATACCGGTAAAGCACTTCACCACACTCTGAACAACACGCTTTTTTACCATCTTCTATGGGCACTTCTTCATGTAGTGTATAACACTTATGACAGATGATAAGGTTATCAAGGGCATCTTCATTTTCAAGTTTCATGGTTATAATTATAACCAAACAAAGTATAAGGGTTATGATGCAAATTCTCTCTATCTCCAAAGTGTTAACACATGATACACTCAACATCACATCTATCGAAGAAGCAACACTGTCTGTACATCCAGATATAGAGTCCTACGACTATATCATCATCAACGGTGGGGATGGTACCATAAGACGTGTCATAAAACAGCTACACACTTTAGATACCTTACCCAAAATCATACTCAACCCCACAGGCTCTTTTAATGTCATCGCTAAAATGCACCGTGTGCCTAAACTAGAAGACGTACTGGAAAAACTGGCACAAGGTGAAGTGCCAAACACACAACCCCAACAAGTCTACACCCTTAACAAAGAAGTCTTTTTGTTCTCAGCAGGAAACATGGGAGATTTACAACATATCTTCCTCTCTGAAACCCTACGCTTTGGCATACTCAAAAATGGCATTGCCAAATACTTACTGGCTGTACTCTTTCTTTTCCCCGTACACCTCATCATGACACCTTTTATGCTACTAAGCCCAAGACGCTTTTTCATCTTTACACCAGCTTCATTCATAAGTAAATTTGGAAGTTTTTATGGAAAAGTAGAAGAACCCATCACCATAGACCTAGAAAATGGGTATAACCTTATGGAGTTAGATGGAGATGTAGTTACTGTTGAAGAGTCTGTTTTGCAGATAGATGTTGTGGGTAGTGTTGAGGTTGTTACTCTGTAGATTAGTTTAAATCTAATCAATAAAAGTAATACTTAGGTAATACAATACAACTAATATTAGTTCCATCATTCTAATTTTATGATATTTAGGGTTATCAAGTTAAAAAAATTATCTCATGGGGGAATATTATCTATATGTTACCCCGTTATCTATCAGCTGGTTTACTGCTTCCCATACTATTATTTAGTAAGGAACACAATGATACAGACAATATAGGTATCAATATCACTATCTTTTTACTTCTCATTGCTATTGCTTTTGTGTCATATCAAACAATTATATTTTATAGATCAAGACGAAACATTAATATAGCTAGTGAAGAAACAGAAGAGATAGTTGGAACATCCTTTAATGAGAGCCAAGCCTTATTAGATGAAGGTAAAGATCTTATCAATTTTCTCAAGATGAATCGCACTCAAAATAAAACACATAATGAAACATATAGAGTACAAAACCTACTCAATGAAATTTATGGACTCATCGAACAAATGATTCAAAAAAACAATATAGAGTTTATTTATGACGTTGATAGTAGTATGCCTATCGAGTTAGTTGGGGACTCTCTTCTCATAGAACAAGCTCTTTATAATTTACTCTCACCTATTATAGACTTATCTACTAATGCTACTCTTACAGTTAGATTTGGAAAAAAATACCAGACTAACGAATTAATCATACAAGTATTGAACAGTAAGAACATACTTTTAGACACATCTTCTCTTGATCCAACACATACACTACTTAATCAACTCAATGCAAGTTTATCTATCAAAGATAATATCTATACCATATATTTACCATTCTTACATAGTCCTATTTACCATGAAGCTTATTATGCCCTCCCTCAGACAGTTGTGGGTAAAAAAGTCTTACTCATTGAAGATAATACACTAACAGCAAAAACAATTAGTAATATGTTTCATCACTTTGGACTAGAAGTGACTAGTGAATCAACCAATATACTTACACATTTATATGACTTCGATCTCTACGATATTATGATGGTTGATTCAAAGTTACTCACACCTCTTCTCTTACGTCAGGTAGAAGAGATAAAAACAAATCAATCATTTCACGTCATTTCCCTTGAAACACTTTATGGACAAATAGACAGACGTTTTAAACCAAATAGCCTTATAGATAAATATCTGTATAAACCGCTTTCTACTGGTATTATTTTTGCCTTCTTATATAGAATCTATGTAATGCAAGAAGATGATAAAACACTTGAAAGAGAAAAGGTAGAGGATAAAAGTAGCGAAATAATTTTTATCAATGACGTAGAAAATATTACCCGTGAGAGTTTTCAAGACTTTAACCATATTCATATACTTGTGGTTGAAGACAACAAAATAAATCAAAAGATCATTCAAAGTGTATTGGAAAAATCTAAGATACAAATCACCATTGCCAACGATGGCCAGGAAGCGCTAAACTATCTTAATGATGGGCAAAGTATTGATATTATCCTTATGGATATTAATATGCCTATTATGGATGGTTATCAAGCGACACAAAAGATACGAGAAAATAGTGCCTTTTCGTCACTGCCTATTGTCATAGTTAGTGGTCTTGGGTTTAGAAATGAGATAGAACAGATGTATCTAGCTGGTGCAAATGCACATCTAACAAAGCCTTTTAAAATAGGACAACTTTATAATACCTTTACATTATTTATAAATACAGATTCACAGATAACAAATTCCCATGACGTTCCTATAACTCAATATAGTGAAGACACAAATACCTTCGATATTCAAAAAAGATCAGCATCTGTACAAAATATTTTGGCATACAGAGATACTTTACGTGAGACTTTAACCAGTCTACAACATTCTGATGAAAAGATAAAAGAATATATTATTAAAAAAGACTTTAGCGCACTATATGACTACTGTATACGTATCGTAGCAGACAGTGAATACATCGGGGCGACAAGTTTAGCACAAGTACTCAATGAAATACTTATTATTCTAAACAAACAAGAAGAAGCATTACTACAAGACTATATGATACTTTATCGCGACGAATGGATTAAAACCAAAAGAAATATTGAACTTTACCTTAAAAGTGTAAATGCCTATTAATCTCTATACTGACTTCATAGTTTTATAATACTCCACTACCCTAGCATCTACATGTATCACACGGCGCAGATACTGTGTCAAATCCCCTTTGTTAAAGTCTAACTTTAAATGCTTAGGGTTGATAGCTCGAGATATAGCCACATAGAACTGGCTAGGTGCGAAGATGTTATCTACATTACACACGAGGTTGTCTATGCTCATGCCTTGAGACTTGTGTATGGTCACGGCGTAGGCTAGCTTAAGGGGGAACTGTGAGAGTGTGGCTTGACTTATGGTTTCTACTGTACCATCTTCTTTTACCAGCATATCAACAAGATCAAAATCGTGACGTTCTACACGTACGTACTCTTCTTCTTTTTCTACTATGAGATGGTCATCTTCTATCTTTCTAAGGATGCCTCGTTCACCGTTGACGAACTTTCCCCATTTGTTTACCGTAAAGAGTATGGGTACACCCTCTTTCAGCGTGAGTTGCTCTGAGATTGGTAGCATGTTTTTCCAGCCAGCTAGTTTCTTTTCATGTACTGAACCGAACATCTCTATGTTGGCAAAGAGTATGGTCTCTTCAGTATCGAGTTCGTTGATCTTCGCTCTGTTGGTTTGCTCTACTTCTAAGTTACGTCCATAAAGGTAAGTAGGGTCTTTCTCCATGCTATCTGTATTCCATAGCTTAGTCATATAGGCTATGATTTCTTCATCACACACCCCTTTACGTACCTTAGAAAGTATATGAGTAAACTCAGCATCTGTGGTACGCTTCATCTCGGTGAGTTCTATGACCATAAGCTCAAACCTCTCCCAAGCCATCGACTCAAAGGCGTAGAGTTTCTCTCCAAAAACGTCATTACGATTGTTTTTCTTAGCTACAGGGGGCAACTGAAAGAAGTCCCCTACAAAAAGTACTTTACCTAAGTAGCCATAGTTGTTGAGCCTATACGCGATCATGTCAAGTAAGTCCGTACTCACCATGGAGATCTCATCTATGATGATGAGGTCTGTGGCTTTAAGTACTTTTTTTAAGTCCACTAAACGTTTTTTGGCTCGTTTGTCACTTTGGTTGAGTTCATCAAAGTTTGAGGCTATGCCAAAAACAAAAAAACTATGTACCGTAAAGCCACCTATGTTCACCGCAGACACACCAGTAGAGCCTAGAGAGACTACTTGCTTTGCACGGTTACGGTAGTCTTTTATGATCTCATTGGTAATGTAAGACTTTCCTACCCCTGCACCACCGGTTAAAAAAACGTTAGAGTGTTTGAGTGCTTCAAGTACTTCTACTTTATCTGCCAAAACCAGCCTTGGCGCCAGTTTCTTTAGTAAAACCAGCCTTGTCTATGTGTCCGCCTTGACAACGACTGCGTGTTATCTTACCTTTATGAAGCAGTTTGGCTAAGTCATCACTCCCTGAACCCAAATGCAACCAAAGTTCAGTCACTAATCCCTTCTTACACTTTAACTCCACACGCTTCCCAGCTCCTACACCAAAACTTCTGTCAAAAAGATGACGTACTTGTTTGAGTGTGACCTTCTTACTTATATGCTTCTTAAAAAAATTTCCCACTTTAGAAGCATTGAGCTGTTCTACTAAGGAGATAGCATCACGAAAGTAACGGTCAGCTTCTGTACCATAACACGTACCATGTTTGACCCACTCGTGTTTATGTAAGTCTGAAGCATAACCAGGCATCACTTTAGCGAGTCTCTTTTCAGTTTCATCATCAAGTGCTAGACAAGGCAAGTCTCTCCACTGTTTATGTTTATCTGCTGCTACAAGCGCTTTGTCTACATCACAGTACAGTTTACTTCGTGGCTGAGGCCAAAGCCCATGGAGTACAAAATGCTTGTCACTATATTTTTTAGGAGCAGGAAACACCCTTTGCTTACACTCTTTTTTGTACCTGTGTGTTTCACAAAAAGCATTATGCCAGCTTAGTGCCAAGAGATTTTGTTTGGAAGTATTTACTTTTTCATATTTTTTAGTATGTTTCGAATTACTCATACTTAATGCAGCTTCTGTTAGTTCATCATTTATGTTAACAACACTGCTTTTAGCTGGACTTACATCATCTCTGTTGGTTCTTTTTTTAGACTTAGAAAAACAACTATCATCTACCCATCTTTGTGCAGGTTGCCCCCCTTTTATGAGTACAAGGTTTTGTCCCTTATGGTGTTTTAAGACTGTATATTTTGTACCGGTATCAAGATGTACACCATGCGTGTTTTTCTTATGCTTCATGTCATTAAAGGCTGGACATTCTTTGCTTGGGTATGCATCATACCGTCCCCACATCAAAGTAGTTAAAAGTAAAAGTAGATAAAGAGGTTTCATAGTAGTCCTTATATAATATCTGCTATTATACTCTATGATATTTAATAACCTTGACACCCTTGACAGCCACTATGGTAACAAACGAAAAAAACCTTGCAGTCATACACGAAAACGCTCCAACATGATGCTCAACCCTCTCAATCTCGCACACCTAAATCGTATGGATGACTCTAAAGCTGATATGATTACCCTTAACCTTGAAGATGCCATCGCTCCTAGCCGTAAAAAAGAAGCGCTACATAACATAGCCCTCTTTCTCTCACATATGAAACAGTCAAACAGTTTCATCATCGTACGTACCAACCCACTTGATCATGGCGGTGCAGAAGAGATAGCCTTTCTGAATGATTTTGGCTTTGATGCCATACGTGTAGCCAAAGTAAAAAATCAAACTGAGATAGCACAGATACTTACACTGCTTCAAGATGACAAAGAACTACACATCTCACTGGAGACAAAAGAAGCTTTTGAGAGCCTAAGCACACTTCGCATAGATACACGTCTAACCACAGCCAACATAGGCATCTTAGACTTACTTACTTCACTAGGTCTTCCACAGTCTCTTGTAAGCCTTGGTAACCCCACTGTAGACTACATCCTTTCCAAGTTTTTGGTTGATGCAAAAACTGCGGGTATCCATCCTGTCTCTTTTATGTTCCAAGAGTACAACGATACAGATACATTCAAAGCATGGTGCGAACGTGAGAAGATGATGGGTTTTGAGAGCAAAGCCTGTATGGGTCCCAAACAAGTAGAGATTGCCAATCAGATTTTTAGTATTAATAAATATGAATTAGAAAGAGCCAATCATATCAAAGAAGTATTTGAAGCACAATCATCCAAAGGTATTAACGGTTTCATGGATGAAAAATACGGTTTCATAGATGAGCCTATCTACCGAGATAGCCTACTCATACTAAATAATATATAAGGATTTAAATTGAAAAACATCAAACTACTTTTACTGGCCTGTCTCATCCCATTTTATGTGATGGCAAACGATGATAGACCTCCTATCGCCTATGATTTTCTAGCTAAAAAAGAAGTGAAAAACTTCATCTCTATGATGGTGAAAAAACACGGTTTTAAACGTAGCTATGTCACTTCTGTACTAAAGTCTGCAAAGCTAGACAGAGACACCTTAGCACGCTATAGCGGAAAGTTTAGAAAGAACACCACTGTGGGAACATGGGAGCGTTTTAAACTTCATGTGGTAAACCCAAAAACATTTAAAGAAGCAAGGACATTTAAAAAGAAGTACCGAAAAACACTGAAACGTGCCGCGAGTACCTATAAGGTTGATCCAAACTATATCGTTGGATTTATAGGTGTAGAGAGCCGTTTTGGTACCTACATGGGAGACTACAATGTTTTAGATGCCTTAGCCACCCTTGCCTTCCATCCTAACCGTATGAAGAAACTTTTTAAAAGTGAGATGAAACATCTC
>Ga0209633_10001520_pt1 | contig 23709 bp, 21 predicted proteins | sample Cruoilmetagenom1_FD_187290 | JGI IMG/M metagenome (GOLD analysis project Ga0209633, IMG submission 187290) | Oil polluted marine microbial communities from Coal Oil Point, Santa Barbara, California, USA - Sample 1 (SPAdes) (version 2) | ecosystem: Environmental > Aquatic > Marine > Oil seeps ...
GACATTTGATTGATTTTTTGGTAAATCGAATGCAAGATTTTCAAATTCTGTGCTCATAACTTATTTTTTGGGATTCAATATTTTATTCTTTAATTAAAATGTTTAAATAACATTTGATCTATTCTCTTCTCGTTACGAATCATTCATAATTAATTAAAATTTCTTATCAAACAATTCCGTAACCTTCGGGCTACTATTCAGCGTTATCTAAAAACTCTCTGAACTTATCTGCCCATTTTTCAAAAATTGACTTTCTATCTTCTTTTATATTATTGCTAATTGACGTTTCACCATCACTATTTTTGTTCTCTGAAGATAAAGTCGATTGCTTGATCTTATCTTTTTGGCGTAGTCCTTTCATCAATAAACCAACCGCGGTAGCAAATGAAGGGCTTAACAGATCTACATTAGAATCACCTGCCAAATGCTCATTTGGAAAACCTATCCTAGTATCCATACCTGTAATATATTCAACCAGCTGCTTGATATGTTTTAATTCAGCACCTCCACCGGTCAAAACAATACCTGCAATTAATTTTTTCTTAGTCTCTTCGTGACCATAATTCTTAATTTCCAAATAGGCTTGTTCTACAATTTCAACAACTCGGGCATGAATTATTTTAGATAGATTTTTTAAAGTAATTTCTTTAGGATCTCTACCTCTTAAACCGGGAATTGATACTATTTCATTTTCTTTATTTTCACCTGGCCATGCTGAACCAAATTTTGTCTTCAACAGTTCTGCTTGTTTTTCTATAATTGAGCAGCCTTCTTTAATATCTTCGGTAATAACATTTCCTCCAAAAGGTATCACGGCGGTATGGCGAATGATGCCATCTTTAAAAATGGCTAAATCTGTCGTTCCACCACCTATATCAATTAATGCTACACCGGCTTCCTTTTCTTCCTGGCTTAAAACAGCGTCTGAAGAAGCTAATGGTTCTAAGGTAATATTTGCTAATTCTAAACCAGCACTTTTAATACATCTGCCTATATTTCTGATGGATGAAACTTGCCCTACAACTACATGAAAATTAGCTTCAAGTCTACCTCCATACATTCCCATTGGTGCCTTTATTTCAGCTTGACCATCAACTTTATAATCTTGTGGTAACACATGAATAATTTCTTCTCCCGGAAGCATAACTAATTTATGAACTTGACTAATTAACTTATCTATATCGTATTCATCGATAACTTTTTCAGAATTAGGTCGGGTAATATAATCGCTATGATGCAAGCTGCGAATATGTTGTCCTGCAATACCGACAACAACATCTTTAATTTTATGATCTGAAACACTTTCTGCTTCTTCAATAGCTTGCTGGATAGATTGAATGGTTTGAGTAATATTATTTACCACTCCTCTATGAACGCCTAAACTTTTAGCGTTTCCTATACCGAGAATTTCAATTTTTCCATATTCATTCGTCTTACCAATCATGGCAACAATTTTGGTAGTACCAATATCTAAACCAACTGCTATGTTATCTTGTTCCATAATTTACTTTTTTGTACACACAACTTGATTGCTATACATCAAATTTATTTTTTTATAGGTATCGAGTATTGTATCGTTTATTGCTTTATGATAAAACACTTTTAATTTTTTAATTTTTTCATCAATTTGTTGTAAATCTCCTAATTCAATAGTTTGATTTCCTACTCTTGTCTTCAACAAAAACTCTTTTTTCGGAGTTTGAACTATGCCAACTATCTGTTTTTTTAAAAACTCGTCTTCATAAACAAGTTTTGACAACTTGTAAATTTCCTCTGAAATTTCATCGTTGTAAATTCCTTCTATGATCGGAACTCTGGCTGAATAATTATCTGACAAAGGCATTTTATTCCCTTTACTGTCAATATAATAGATCCGCCCACTTTGATTGACCCTTCCAATGGGTGTTTTTTGTTTTATAACTGCACCTAATTCACCATTCACTGACAAATAAACTTCTGCATTTTCAATCATCTGATTAGAAAGCAATGTTTCTTCTAATCCTTTCAAAAATATGTTTTCTTTTGGCTGATTGATGAGTCCGTTATAATTTTGTATTAACAATTTATTAACCATTTGATAGGTGATAAATGGGTTGTCTCCATTCTCAAATTTAATATCAATATTGTCAATTGTTTTCACCTTATTCCTATGTGCTGAAAAGCCATAAAGAAAGACCAATAAGGCTATAATCAAGACTCCTTTTATAAGACCTACATACCTATTCATCTTCTAAATTTTATATTTGACATTAGCTTCTCTACTCGTATTTTCATTTAATCTATTGATATTTTACGCTACCCTTCTATTTAATAAATTATCTCTCACTCCATTTACCATCTCACCTATATCACCAGCTCCTATCATTACAATAATAGTGGCATCTGACTCTTCAATATTTTCATTTAATTGTTCTTTAGACAGCTTTTTTTTATGTGTTAGCTTCACCTTGCTCAATAACCAATCAGAACTAATTCCTTCCATAGGCTTTTCTCTTGCCGGATAAATATCCAAAAGGATTAATTCATCAAACTTGGCTAAACTTTTAGCAAATTGTTCAGCAAAATCTTTTGTTCTACTAAATAAATGTGGTTGAAATATTGCTAGCGATTTTCGATAAGGATATAATTCTTTTACGGCATCTGCTACAGCATCAATTTCTGTTGGATGATGCGCATAATCGTCAATCAAAACCAGATTATCCGTTTTAATTTTATACGTAAATCTGCGCTGAATACCTTTAAAAGTAATTAAAGCCTTGGCAATGGCTTGGAGTGATACTCCATAATAATTCGCCATTGCCAAAGCTACCACAGTATTTAGCACATTATGTTTTCCTGAAAGATTCAGTTCTATATTTTTAATACTATCAGTTGGTGTTTGCACATCAAAAAAGTATGTCCCCTTTTTTATTGTAATATTCTTTGCATCATAATCTGCATTCTCTTCAATACCGTAGGTAATACCTTCAAGCGGCAATCCTTTTCTGACAAAGAGTTTATCTGAAACTTTATTTGAAAAATCTTTGAATGATTGCTCTAATGCTTCTTTTGCACCATAAATATCTAAATGGTCAGCATCCATAGACGTAATACATGCAATATTGGGTGAAAGTTGTAAGAATGACCTGTCATATTCATCAGCTTCTACTACACTTATTTTATCACCTCCAAGTATGAGATTTGAATTATAATTCTCTGCAATCCCACCTAAAAAAGAAGTTGCATTGAGGCCGGCTTCATTTAATATATGTCCTAGAATAGTTGAAGTGGTTGTTTTACCATGTGTGCCTGCTACAGCAAAACAAAAAGTGTTTTTAGTGATCTCACCTAATATTTCTGAACGTTTATAAACAGTATAATCGTTCTCGATAAAATAGTTTAATGCGTTATGTTCTTTTGGAACGGCAGGTGTATACACAACCAATGTTTTATCCTTGTCAAAAATTTGTTTTGGAATAGATTCCATTGAATCATCAAAACGGATAGAGATTCCTAAATTTTCTAAAGATCTAGTAATTGGAGATTCTGTTTTATCATATCCGCTTACATGAAAATTATTAGCATGAAAATATTTGGCCAAGGCACTCATACCGATTCCGCCGATGCCAATGAAATATATGTTATGTATATTTTTTAAATTCATTTCTTCTTTATAATCTCTATTCGATCTTCCTAGTTACTCAGGAAGAGTTTATTTAGGTTTCGACTCCGCTCAACCTGACATTCTATTCATTAATAAGCTTCTCTACTTCGTTTACTATATCTTCTGTTGCCTTAGGCAAAGCCAACAATTTGATATTTTTACTTAATTCCAACTGCTTTTCTTCATTAACTAATAAATTTTCAAATTGTTCTTGAAAATCTTCTAATTCGGTTTCTTTAATCAATATGGCTGCGTTTTTATCTGTAATGGCCATTGCATTTTTAGTTTGATGATCTTCAGACACATTAGGTGATGGAATAAAAATAACCGGCTTCCCCACAATGCATAATTCTGATATTGACCCTGCGCCTGCTCTGCTGATAATTATATCAGCTGCAGCATACGCTAAATCCATTTTATTTATAAATTCAACCACTTTAACACCCTGCAATTCATCTAAATGTTTATACTCTTGGTAATACAACTTACCGGTTTGCCAAATAACCTGAATTTTATTATCGACCAACCATTGAATTTGACTTTCAATTAATTTATTAATGGCTCTGGCACCCAAACTACCACCTAAAACCAATAGTGTCTTAGCATCGGCGATAACTTCAAAAAAAACTTGAGCTTCATTTTTTTTATGGCTAATTTCTAAAAGGTCCTGACGAACGGGGTTTCCTGTTTTTACAATCTTACCAACCGGAAAAAATCGTTCTAAGCCATCATATGCCACACAAATTGTGTTCACTCTTTTACTTAACAATTTGTTAGTAATACCCGGATATGAATTTTGTTCTTGCACCAATGTTGGTATCCCTTTTCTATTTGCCATTTGTAAAGTTGGTCCAGAAGCAAATCCACCAGTACCTATTACTACATCAGGTTTGAATTTTCTTATGATTGTATTTGCTTTCATTAAACTACTTATCAATTTGAATGGAAATAGTAAATTTTTTAAAGTCAATTTTCGCTGAATACCAGAAATCCATAGACCTTTGATGTCATAACCTGCTTGTGGCACTTTTTCTATCTCCATTCTATCTTTGGCACCTACAAACAAAAAATTAGCATTCTCATGTCGCTTTTTTAACTCATTTGCAATGGCTATTGCAGGATAGATATGTCCACCAGTACCACCACCACTTATCAATATGTTTAATTGTTTTTTAATTGTTTATTCTATTATCAATGTTCTACATTATCCTATTGCTTCATGCAATATCTCCAAAGGGTTTTCTTCCTTCTTTTTCCTCTTATCAGCCGCCAATTCGGCTTCTCTCTTTGCGCTCACACTCAATATTATACCTATTGCAAAACAGGTCATCCAAATTGATGTTCCTCCAGTACTAATTAATGGTAATGGTTGCCCTGTAACCGGGAATAATCCCACAGCAACAGCCATATTTATCAATGCTTGAAATATGATTGGAATACCGACACCAAGCACCAATAAAGTGCCAAATATGGTTTCAGTTTTACTAGCCACGATTACGATTCTAAAGAGTAATCCTAGATATAATATTATTAAAACTAAAGCACCAACTAAACCAAATTCTTCTACAATTATGGCATAAATAAAGTCTGAAGAAGATTGAGGTAAAAAATTCTTCTGAACACTTTTCCCTGGGCCCTTTCCTCGAATTTCACCCGAAGCAATTGCCAATTTTGCTTTTTCTGCCTGATAATTTTCTTCTTCATTTGCGCTTGAAAAATTTTCTATCCTACTTACCCAGGTATTTATCCTACTGTTCTTAAATGTATCAGGAAAAGCTTTTGCTGTTAGGATAAATAAGGCAAAAATCAAGATCCCGATTCCAATTATAACACCTATATATTTTAACGGATATCCTCCTAAAAAGGCAATTAATAATACCATTGAAAAAATGATTGCTGTAGTTGAAAAATTAGCAGGTAAAATGAGTGCTAAAACCATTCCTATAGGAATCCATAATTGCACAATACTCTCTTTAAAAAATATTTTTTTTTCTTTATTTCTTGCCAAATATCTTGCCACGTACATCATAACAACTACACTTGCCAATGTTGACGTTTGAAAACCTATCCCTACAAATGGAATACTAATCCACCTACTTGCATTCACACCGCTTATAGTTTTCCCTTGAAACAAGGTATATGCCAATAAAACGAGCACTACCGGAATCAATAAAACAGAGAGACCACTAAAATATCTATACGGAATTTTAGCAGTTGCATAAATAATTACGAAACCAAGTGTTAATAACATAGCGTGCTTGAGCAAGTACCCTAGCGTGGTTCCTTTACCAACAACACCCACTAGATTGGTACTTGCGCTATACACAGGGAGAAAGGAAAATATTGCCAACACAGCAATAATTGCCCAAATGGTTCTGTCACCACTTATATTTCGTAATATTCTTGTCATTTACAAGAGTCTAACTGCTTCTTTAAATTGTCTTCCTCTGTCCTCATAATTTTCAAACAAATCAAAACTTGCACAGGCAGGCGACAATAAAACTGTATCCCCTTTTTCAGAAACCTTATAAGCCACTTTTACCGCTTCTTCTGCACCAGCCGTTTCACAAATAAAGTCGACCACATTACCAAAAGTTTCAATGATTTTAGTATTGTCTAAACCCAAACAAATAATGGCCTTTACTTTTTCTCTTACTAATGGCAACAAATCAGTATAATCATTACCCTTATCGATGCCTCCTACAATCCAAATAGTTGGTGTTTCCATGCTTTCTAAAGCATAAAAAGTAGCATTTACATTGGTAGCTTTTGAATCGTTTATGTATTGAACTCCATTAATCTTAAATACCGGTTCTAAACGATGCTCAATACTCTCAAAATCCTCTAAACTTTCTCTGAGAGCTTCGTTTCTGATGCCTAATAATTTAGCTACCATACCTGAAGCCATCGCGTTTTTTGTATTGTGATTTCCTTGTAATGCTAATGCTGTTATGCTCATTTTAAATGTGTTGTTTGATTCGGTTGTTATTATTATTTCTTTCTCTTGTATATTGGCTCCTTTTTCAAATGTTTTCTTTAATGAAAAAGGAAGTAATTGTGCTTTCGTCTTATTATTTTTTAACCAATTTGCTATAGCTTCATCATCTGCATCATATATCAAATAATCAGAAGCAGTTTGGTTCATTGTTATTCTGAATTTAGAATTGATATAGTTCTCATAGTTATATTCATATCGATCTAAATGATCTGGTGAAATATTTGTTATTATTGCTATATGCGGAGCAAATTTTACAATTCCATCTAATTGGAAACTGCTCAACTCTAGCACATAGTTTTGATAATTTTCATTTGCTACCTGTAATGCAAAACTATCGCCAACATTACCAGCAACTCCAACATTTAAGCCTGCGTTTTTTAGGATATGATGCGTTAGTAAGGTGGTGGTAGTTTTTCCGTTACTACCTGTTATACCTACTATAGTTGCATCAGTAAATTCTGCAGCAAATTCAATCTCAGAAATTACTGGAATACTCCTTTTTTGTAACTCTTGAATTAGTTTCACCTTATCGGGAATTCCAGGGCTTTTCATGACTACATCTGCGTCAAATATTTTATTTTCTGTATGCTTTCCTTCTTCAAAAAGAATGTCATTATGTAAAAGAACTTCTCTATATTTTTTTGCTATTGTTCCACTATCAGAAACAAAAACCTTATACTCTTTTTTTTTTGCCAGTATCGCTGTCCCCATGCCACTTTCGCCAGCTCCCAAAACAACCACCTTCTTCATTCTACCTCACTTTTAATGTTAGAATTGACAAGACCGCCAGCATAATTCCTATAATCCAAAATCTGGTTACAATTTTACTTTCATGATATCCTCTTTTTTGATAATGATGATGTAAAGGCGACATCAAAAAGATTCGTACGCCTTTACCGTATTTCTTTTTAGTAAACTTGAAATAACTTACTTGTAACATCACTGATAAATTCTCAGCTAAGAAAATTCCTGCTAAAATGGGAATCAATAATTCTTTTCGCACGGCAAAAGCCAACACTGCTATAATTCCTCCAATAGTTAAACTCCCAGTATCACCCATAAAGACTTGAGCGGGATAAGTATTGTACCATAAAAACCCTACCAATCCTCCAACGAAAGCACTTATGAAAATGGTCATTTCACCAGAATTTGGTATATACATTACGTTCAAATAATTGGCAAAAATGATATTACCCGAAACCCATGCGAATACACCCAATGCCAGCACAATAATCGCTGACGAACCTGCAGCCAGCCCATCGATTCCATCAGTTAAATTGGCCCCATTAGAAACCGCAGTGATAATAAAAACCACAACCAACATAAAACCAATCCAAGCATATTTTTCTGCACCATCACCCATCCAACTCACCAAATCTGTATAATCAAACTCGTTATTCTTAACAAAGGGTATGGTTGTTTTTAATGATTTATGCTCATCACCAAACAATCCTGTAGTAGTTGATAACTGATTTTGAGCCGTTAGAATTGGTTGGTTTGGAAGTTGTTCTTTTACAACAACTTGTGGAGAGAAATAGAGCATCAGACCTACAAAAATTCCTAGACCTACTTGACCAATAATTTTGAACCTTCCTTTTAACCCATCCTTATTTTTCTTGAATACTTTTATATAATCATCTATAAAACCGATCAATCCCATCCAAAAAGTAGTTACCAATAAAATGATGATGTAAACATTATCGAGTTTTGCCAATAACAAAACAGGCAATACTGTTGCCAATATAATTATGAGTCCACCCATAGTAGGAGTTCCGGCTTTTTGAACCTGACCTTCCAAGCCTAGATCTCTTACTGTTTCACCTATTTGAAGTCGACTTAACTTATCAATAATTCTTCTACCAAAAATGGTCGAGATCAACAAAGAAATAACAAACGCTAATGCAGATCTAAAAGAAATATACTGAAACAGGCCTGCTCCGGAAAGCTGGTAGTGTTTATCTAAATATTCAAATAAGTAATATAACATCTTATAGCGTCAGTTTTATTTTTGTAATTCTTTTAGTGTTTCTGTAATAATCTTATAATCGTCAAAATCGGTTCTAACTCCGTTTATTTCTTGATATGCCTCATGGCCTTTACCGGCTATCAATAAAATATCTCCCTTCACGGCTAACTTACTTGCCGTTTTTATTGCTTGTTTTCTATCAACAATTGATAGATATTTTTTAAAATTTTGTGGTTCTACACCAGCTTCCATTTCTTCAATTATCAACTCAGGATCCTCGGTTCTAGGATTATCAGAAGTAAAAATGGCCTGATTTGAAAGTTGCGAAGCTATATGCCCCATTTTAGGACGTTTAGTTTTATCTCTATCACCACCACAACCGACTACAGTTATTACTTGTTCATTGTGAGTTCTTATAGTATTGATCGTTTCTAACACATTTTTTAAAGCATCAGGTGTATGCGCATAATCAACGATAGCAGTTATACCACTATCTGAAATAAGATATTGAAAACGCCCACTTACACTTTCTAAATCGCTTAATAATCTTAAATTTTCTATTGGTTCTATGCCCAATAAATCTGCAGTAGCATAAATTGCCAATACATTGTATGCATTGAAAGTGCCTATCAATCTTATCCACACTTCATTATTATTGATAGTGAGTAACAATCCGCTAAGTTGATTTTCAAGAATCTTTGCTTTATAATCTGCGACTGTTTTTAGCGCATAAGAATATTTTCTGGCTTGCGTATTTTGCAACATTACCTGACCGTTTTTGTCATCAATATTTACCAATGCAAAAGCTGATTTAGGTAATTGATCAAAAAATAGTTTTTTTACATCTCTATATTCTGCGAAAGAATTATGATAATCTAAATGATCATGAGATAAATTGGTGAAAATCCCTCCCGAAAATTTGAGTCCTTCTGTTCTTTTCTGGTGAATACCATGTGAACTCACTTCCATAAAACAATATGTTACACCACTATCTACCATTAATCTTAAATAATAATTTATAGTGAGAGAATCAGGTGTTGTATGAGTTGCTTTAAATTCTTTATCAGCTACTAAAATTTTTACTGTAGAAAGCAATCCTGCCTTGTATCCTGCATTTCTAAACTGATCAAAAAGCAAAGTCGCTATAGTAGTTTTTCCATTTGTACCGGTAACACCAATTAATTGTAAATGCTGAGATGGATTATCATAAAAATTATCAGCCATTATTGCTAATGCCAGTTTAGTATCCTTAACTACAATATAGGTGACATTTTGTGTTAAGGTTGTAGGTATATTTTCGCAAACAATCACAGTGGCTCCTTTTTCAATAACATTAGCGATGTATTGATGGCCATCTGTCACAACACCTTTTATCGCTATGAATACATCATTACCTACAATTTTACGAGAATCAAAAACAAGCATATTTATAGCAACATCAGTACTACCATGTACTGACTCTACCGCTACTTTATACAAAATGTCTTTTAAATTCTTCATGAAAGTGTTAATACTATGATGATGTCTTTATCTAACTTTTTTCCTGGTTTAACAGATTGTGCTTTTACTTTACCGGTGCCTTTAAATTGAACTTTCATTCCTAGGTTCTCTAATAATGCTACGGCATCCATTCCACTCATGTTTTTAAGGTTTGGCATCTTATTAGTTTGTTCTCTCGCGACTTTATAATAAGTTTCAAAATTTGAGTTGATTGCCTTAGGGTTTTCTTTCAATCCGATAACCTCATCCAATAATGGTGTTTCTGTATAAATTTTATGTGCAATTTGTTTAAAAACAGGTCCTGCTACATCAGCACCGTAGTATCCTATTTCTTTCTTAGGTTTATGGATAACAACAATGCAAGAATACTGAGGATTATCAGCAGGAAAATATCCAGCAAAAGATGAAATGTATTTTGTTTTGCCGGTCCAATATTCTGTTTGGCAAGTACCTGTTTTACCGGCCAACTCATAATTCTCATTATAAATATTTGTTGCGGTACCCTGTTTTACCACATTCTTCATCATTGCTTTTACCTTATCAATAGTTTCTTGAGAGCATATTTTAGGGTTGATCACTTCTTTTTCAAATTTTTCAATAACTCTATCTTGAGTTCTTATCTCTTTAATAAATCTGGGTTTTACCATTTCACCATTATTGGCAACGGCGTTATAAAAGGTCAATGTTTGCATGGGTGTAAGTGACACACCATATCCATGAGTCATCCAAGCCAAAGAAGTACCATACCAATTTTTTTTATCTTTTGGGTTTGGTAATGTAGGAATACCCTCACCTTTAATAGGAATGTCCAACTTTTTACCAACTTCCATACGTTGCAATCCGTCAATAAATTTTTGTGGATTTGTGCTGTAATATTTTTCTATGATCTTTACAATACCCACGTTTGATGAAACCTCAAAAACTCTAGCTGCTGAAATTTCACCATAGCCTCCTCTGTGTGTATCTCTTACAGTTCTGTCATATACTTTATATTTCCCTTTTTCAGTATCTATTATTGTGGCTGTATCGATAACTTTATCTTCTAAAGCCACCATCATACTCATTAATTTGAAAGTAGACCCCGGTTCATGCGACTCTCCAACAGCATAGTTTAAGCGCTCATAATATTTACCTTCCCTATTACGCCCCAAATTCGCAATTGCCTTAATTTCTCCTGTCTTGGTTTCCATTACCACTACAGTACCATGATCTGCTTCGTAATTTTCAAGCTGTCTCAATAAGGCATGATGTGCAATGTCTTGTACATTTAAATCTATAGTTGTAATAATATCCTTACCATCAATAGGTTCCACTTCATTATTATCATTGAGTGGCTTCCACTGACCTTTAGCAATTCTCTGTTTGAGTCGTTGCCCATTTTTGCCTTGTAAGTACTTATGAAAATTCCCTTCTACACCAACCCTACCTCTATAATCGTCATAACCAACAGCACGTTCGGCTATCTTTCCTATCGGATGTTCTCTAACAGTTCGTTGCTCCGCAATAAAGCCACCCTTGTAAACACCCAAATTGAAAATTGGGAACGATTTTATTTTGAGATAATCATTGTAGCTTAGATTTCGTGTAATAAATAAGTATCTATTCTTATTTTTTCTGGCTTTACGGATGTAATTTTCGTAATGACCTTCAGACTTCCCTAACATCTGAGACAATGCTTTGGATAGTCCTCTTATGTTCTTTTCGAAATTCTCATATGATACAGTTACTACATCCATCCTGATATCAAATTTCGAAACTGAAGTTGCCAACAAACTACCATCGGCAGTATAGACATTACCCCTATTTGCCTTTATTTCGAAAGTTTTTACGGTTCTTTCTTCAGCTTTTTTACGGTAAAAATCTCCTTTAAGGAACTGTATATCAACTAGTTTATACATTATAGCCGTCGCAAATAAGAACATAAACGCTGTTAGTAAATACAATCTGTTTTGTATGTTCTTTTTTTCTATTGCCAATTTTTACTCTTTAACTATAATTTTTTGTGGTGGGTTTTCTGCTACATACAGCCCATCAACTTCTAATTTCTTTCTGATTGACGATTCCATTTTAAGCTTCATCAAATCAGATCTGGTTGCTACAAAAGCAGAGCGCAACTCCCTCATTTCTTTATTTAATACTGAAATTTTTTGAACTTTTCGATCAATACTATGTGAACTACCAATCATTATCAATGCTAAACTTGCCAAGAATATGAGCATACCCCAATTTTTTGGAGCACCCTCATCAACTAAAAACTTTCCTTTTAAGACATTGTAAATAGTCTCTTTTACTTTAGCCATTATACGCTTACCTATTAGAGTTTGGTTGCTATTCTTAATTTTGCACTTCTCGCCCTATTATTAGTTTTAATTTCTTGTTGTGATGGTGTTATTAGTTTTCCTTTTTTAAATGGAACTTTTATATTTCCGTAAAAATCCTTCTCAGGTTCACCTTCAAACATTCCACTTCTTATAAATCTCTTTACCAATCTATCTTCTAAAGAATGGTATGAAATAACACTAAGCTTACCATCTTCATCTAACAACTCTTCAGTTTGAATTAAAAATTCTTTTAATGATTCTAATTCCTGATTCACCTCTATTCTAATAGCCTGAAAAATTTGAGCTAATATTTTATGTTCTTTGCTTTTTGGTAAAAAACGCTGCAATACCTCTTTTAACTCAAAACTTGTTTTAATTGGCTGCTTATCACGACTCTCTACTATTTGTTTTGCTAAGGCTCTTGCATTTCTTAATTCGCCGTACAAAAACAAAATATTACTCAGCTTTTCTTCCCGATATTTATTGATAACTTGAAAGGCCGATATTGTTGCTTTTTTACTCATACGCATATCTAAATCTGAATCAAAACGTGTGGAAAAACCCCTACTCGCTTCATCAAATTGATGGGAGGAAACACCCAGATCAGCTAAAATTCCGTTTACTTTATGTACACCGTAGAATTTTAAAAATCGTTTTAGATATCTAAAATTTTCATGTATTAGAACAAAACGATCATCATCAATTTCATTTTCTAAAGCATCCTCATCTTGATCAAAAGCAAAGAGTTTTCCATCTGGGCCTAGTCTTTTTAATATTTCTTTAGAATGTCCACCACCACCAAAAGTTACATCTACGTAAATTCCGTTTGGAATAATTTCTAAACCATCAACACTTTCAAAGAGCAAAACCGGGTTATGATAACTCATCTGGGATGTCATTATCGTGACCCATAACATCTTCGGCTAATTGTGCAAAATCAACAGTAGCATCATCTATCGCTTTTTCATAATTATCTTTATCCCATATCTCCACAATATTAACTGCAGAAGACAATACTATTTCCTTAGATATTCCTGCAAACGAGTGCAAGTCTTTCGGTATTAATAATCTGCCAGAGGCATCTAACTCTACTATTTTAACTCCTGCAGTAAAACGCCTGATAAAATCATTGTTCTTTTTAACAAACCTATTTAGTTTATTCACCTTTTGCATTAGCATATTCCATTCACTCATCGGGTATAATTCCAAACAAGGTTGAAACACAGCACGCTTTAAAACAAAACCGCCTTCCAATACTGAATTTAGCTGCTTTTTAAGCTGAGAGGGCAACATTAACCTTCCTTTAATATCAGCTTTACATTCATATGTTCCTATTAAATTTACCACTTCACATTAATTACAATTACAAAAATACAATTTTTTACCACTTTTTACCATTTTTTACCACTTTGTTAATAACTTTCTATATTAACATTTATTGTACTGATTAACAAGTATTTGGTTTTATGGAAAATAATTTCGATTGCAAAGCCAATATCATTTTAAAGAAAAACAGTACATTCACACAAATTGATTACTTTTGCTTTTGGCAAAAAATATATTTGTAAATGAGCGAATATTACAAAAAGGACGGAAAATTTAAATACCTAGAAGCTGGCGAAGGAAGGTCTATTATAATCTTGCACGGATTAATGGGTAATCTGAGCAATTTTGACGGTGTTTTTGACTATTTTTCAAAAAGTGGATATAAGGTTATAATGCCAGAATTGCCTATTTACACGATGCCCTTATTAAACACTAACGTAAGAAATTTGGCAAAGTTCCTTAAAGAATTTACAGAGTATAAAGGTCTGGAGAACTATATGCTTTTAGGAAATTCTTTAGGTGGACATATTGCATTATATTATACAAAACATTATCCTAAGAATGTTGCCGGTCTTATTTTGACAGGTAGTTCCGGTTTATATGAAAGCGCTATGGGTGAAAGTTATCCTAAACGTGGGGATTATGAGTATATTAAGAAAAAAGCACAAGATGTTTTTTATGACCCTGAAATAGCTACAAAGGAGGTTGTTGATGAAGTTTATGACACCTTAAATGATCGAAGCAAACTGATACGAACACTGTCTATCGCCAAAAGTGCTATACGACATAATATGGCCGATGATCTGCCGAATATGAATATGCCGGCATGTTTAATTTGGGGAAAAAATGATATCGTTACTCCGCCTGTAGTTGCTGAAGAATTCAACAAATTATTGCCAAATTCTAGCCTCTATTGGATTGATAATTGTGGACATGCAGCCATGATGGAACACCCGGAAGAATTTAATGTGTTACTTGAAAAATGGCTTATTAAAGTTAATCTTTAATTTATACAAAGTAGGCATTTGAATATTGAATCTTCATAAATTTTAAAGACGTGAAAATTAAATCGGCTGAATTTATCATTAGCAATACTGATGTTACTAAGTGCCCTAAGGAATCGCTACCTGAATATGCTTTTATTGGTAGATCTAATGTAGGAAAATCGTCTTTAATTAATATGCTGGTAGGTCGTAAGAGCCTAGCGAAAACTTCAGGAAAACCAGGAAAGACGCAACTCATCAATCATTTTAAAATTAATGATAATTGGTTTTTAGTAGATCTTCCAGGTTATGGCTATGCGCAGATTTCTAAGACCAAAAGAAAAACATTTCAAAAATTTATTACCGATTATTTCTTTCGCCGTGAACAATTGACATGTACATTTTTATTGGTTGATAGCAGGCATGAACCTCAAAAAATCGACTTAGAGTTCATGCGGTTTTTGGGTGAAAGCGGAATTCCTTTTTGCATTGTTTTTACAAAATCTGATAAATTAAACGCCTCAGATATTAATAAAAATTTAGAAATCTATCACCAAAAAGTGTTAGAATCTGGATGGGAAAGTATGCCACAATCTTTTGTCACCTCGGCTACTTCAAAAGATGGCAGAGATGAACTGTTGAATTTTATTGATGAAATAAACGAGAAAGTAGGAAAACTAGAAAAAAAGTAATCGGAAGTTCTCAAAAAAATAAATATTGCAATCCACTAAAGATAATTTACAGATTTTATTTGAAGACAATCATATTATAATTGTCAATAAACGAGTGGGTGATATTGTACAAGGTGATAAAACAGGAGATATTCCATTAAATGAAATTGTAAAACAGTACATCGCTAAAAAATACGATAAAAAAGGAAATGTTTTTTTAGGAGTTGTTCACAGATTAGATAGGCCAACAAGTGGCATTGTTATTTTTGCCAGAACTTCTAAAGCATTAGAGCGATTAAACAAAATGCTCCGAGATAAAGAAATACAAAAAACATATTGGGCCATTGTTAAAAATAAACCAACAATAGAAAAAGACACACTGATACATTATCTAAAAAAGAACCCGAAAAACAATAAATCGACGGTTTTTAGTAGAGTAACTGAAGGTAGTAAAAAAGCAATACTACATTATACAATTATCAAGGAGTTAGATAACTATTTTGTTTTAAAAATAGATTTAGAAACAGGGAGACATCATCAAATTAGAGCACAGCTTTCTGCAATTAAATCACCCATAAAAGGCGATCTAAAATATGGTTTTAATAGAAGTAATCCGGATGGTGGTATTTGTTTGCATGCAAGAGAAATTCAATTTATACATCCGGTAAGTAAAGAAAGTATTCATATTGTTGCTGATACTCCCAATACTAGTATTTGGAACAGTAGTAATTAATTTGTTTTAAATAAAAAAAGCCTACCACCTTGTCCGTAATTACGGATCAAGATTGGTAGACTTTGAATTAAAAAATTTAACTAGTATATATTAAATTACTTTTACATTTACTGCGTTTAATCCTTTTTTACCTTCCTGTAAATCAAATTCGACTTCATCGCCTTCGCGAATTTCATCAATCAATCCAGAAATGTGAACGAAATGTTCTTTGTTTGAACCTTCTTCAGTGATGAAACCAAATCCTTTGGCATCATTGAAAAATTTTACTGTTCCTTTATTCATTTTAAAAATTTATAATTAATATCAACTGAATTACAAAGATGATGCCAAATATCTATATTATTCATTATCAATAAATTATAAATATAAACTCAATTTTCATCCTGTAACTATCTCTTCAATTCTAAAAACTTTTCTTGAATAATTTGAGCTACTGGTCTATTCTCTATTTTACTTTCTAACCATGATAAAATATCTAAATACAAAAAGGCTCTCCTCTCATAAGGGTCATTTTCAAAAGTTTTTAGTTTGGCATGAAGTTTAATAAATTCTTTTTTTAACTGATGCGGATAAATATCACCCAACCCTTTTAAGAATTTTATCATTTCTTTTTGAACCTCATGTAGATCATTCATTTTAATTAAAAACTTGTACGTGCTTTTTAATTGAACATCTAAATGATAATCAAGCCCAACTTCATAATGCGCTACTAAGCTCAAAATTCTTGAAAAGCATAGTAGATCTTCTCGCATTTGCAATGACTTATTATTGATAATTTTCTCTAAATATTCAATACATTTCTTACTATCTCCTGCACCGAAATACAAACTAGCAATCTTATAATACAGTACCATAATATGATGTTCGTCTATTCTATTCTGATACTTTTTAATTCCATTCAAAACTTCATCAACTAACGGCAAACCTTCTTTAAAAGTTCCTTCCAAAAAATGCAAGTTCAATTTATTATTAGTTACATATAAAAAGCTTAGCACAGTTACGTTATCACCACTAGGCAGTAAATCCGTTTGATCAATAATCCGTTCTAGTTTCCCTAAACTTTCTTTGAATTTTGAATGATATTTAAGATAAAAAAGCGATTCTAAAAGATAATTATTTCCTTTTAGATAGAAAACGGGGTTCAACGTTATCATACTCTCATTTTTATAGAACATCTCTACCCATTTATCGGCATACTTATAGCATGATAGAAAATCTTGTACCAAAAAACTATACCAAAGGTGTGATTTATACAACCATAGTTTTTCTCTAAACCCTAGATCTACAAAGTCAAACTTTGGCATTCTATCGTTAAAATATTTAGTGATCCTTTTATATTCTTTATCGTTTTTTACATATCCGGTTTTTAATAGTATTCCATATAATTGTAATGACAAATTAGAAAGCTTACTTGTAATAGTATTTTGAATACTTAATGATTTTGCTTGTTCGGTCAACTCATCTGCCCTATTGCTTATACTTCTCGTAATGTATTGTGATTCTATTACTTTCTCTAACTCTACAATTTCAAAAGCGATATTTTTTTCTTCATTCTCAATGGCCATATTCTTAGCCTTATCTAAGATTTTTAAACTTTGTTTGTATAATCCTTTATGATATAAAATAGTGGCAAAATCGAGCTGTTCTCTAACCTGAACTCGAATATTTTGATGTAACGGGTTTAAGCGTAAACTAATTAATACCTGTTTATATAAATGCGCTTTTAAATTAGATAATTGTGCTTTCTTAACAATTCCACTTTTTAATATTGAAGGTTCATCATATTTCTTTAATTTATCTAATAAATTAAATAATGCCAAAAATTTAGAATCTGTATTACCACCTAATCTACCTACATAGAGTTTAAATTGCCTCTTCTCAGATTTAGAAAGTGATTTTACTAAAACAAATAAGTTATCTTTTTGCTTGCTTGTCATTGTAACAAAAATTGAGTTAACTGACTATATTTCAATTATATAATCTATTAAAATTATTGTTAAGCATTGTAAATAGGCTTAACATAATACACCTTAAAAGTAAACCAAAATATAAATTCGTAATACAATAAAGAAATATATTTTTAAATAATGAGCGAAAATAATGTCCAAATATTTGACACCACACTCAGAGATGGGGAACAAGTGCCTGGTTGTAAGCTAAATACTAATCAAAAAGTTATCATTGCAAACAGACTGGACGAATTAGGTGTTGATGTAATTGAAGCCGGATTTCCTATTTCAAGCCCCGGCGATTTTAGCTCTGTCAGTGAAATTGCTAAAGTTGTAAAAAATGCCACTGTTTGTGGATTGACACGATCGGTAAAAAAAGATATAGAAGTTGCTGCCGAAGCATTAAAATTTGCGAAAAAACCAAGAATACATACTGGTATTGGCACCTCTGACTCTCATATTATTCATAAGTTCAATGCCACCAAAGAACAAATTATTGAACGCGCAGTTGACGCTGTTAAATATGCGAAATCTTTTGTTGAAGACGTAGAATTTTATGCAGAGGATGCCGGAAGAACTGACAATGAATTCTTGGCTCGAGTCTGTGAAGCAGTTATCAAAGCAGGTGCAACTGTATTAAATATTCCTGATACCACCGGTTATTGTTTACCAGAAGAATATGGCGCAAAGATGAAATATCTTAGAGAAAATGTTAAAGATATTGATAAAGCCATTTTATCATGTCATTGTCATAATGATCTTGGCTTAGCAACAGCAAATTCGATAGCGGGCGTAGTGAATGGAGCTAGACAAATTGAATGTACCATTAATGGTATTGGCGAACGTGCCGGAAATACTGCCTTAGAAGAAGTGGTGATGATCTTAAAACAACATCCTTACCTCAATTTAGATACCAATATCAACACGCAGCTTCTATACGATACCAGCCAGTTAGTTTCTGACAGTATGGCCATGTATGTACAACCAAATAAAGCAATTGTTGGTGCCAATGCATTTGCACATAGTTCTGGAATTCATCAAGATGGAATGATAAAAAATCGTGAAACTTATGAAATAATAAACCCTAAAGATGTTGGTGTAGATCACGCTTCAATTGTTTTAACAGCGAGAAGCGGGAGAGCAGCATTGGCATACAGAGCAAAAAAAGTAGGATATGAATTAACTAAAATTCAACTAGACAAAGTCTATAGTTCTTTCTTAAATTTTGCTGATAGGAGAAAAGAGGTTTGTGATGATGATATACATATTATTATAAAATCATGCAAAATTGGAAATTCAATTTTTATATAAATCCACAATAAAGTGAAACTTACTATTGCAGTTTTACCCGGTGATGGAATTGGTCCTGAGGTAACAAAAGAAGCTAAAAAAATATTGGAGGCGATTGCCCACCAATTTGATCATACTTTTATTTTTAAAGAGGCTCTTGTTGGTGCTGTTGCAATTGATAAAACAGGAGAACCTTTACCTGATAAAACATTAGATCTTTGCTTAAAGTGTGATGCAATTTTATTTGGTGCAATTGGCGATACAAAATATGACAACGATCCTAATGCCAAGGTAAGGCCTGAACAAGGTCTTTTACAACTAAGAAAATCATTAGGTTTATTTACTAATATTCGTCCTGTTAAAGCCTATGATCAATTGGTAGAACAATCTCCATTAAAAAAAGAAATTATTCAAGGTGTAGATTTTACTATATATAGAGAACTAACAGGAGGTATCTATTTTGGAGAAAAGAAACTAAGTGAAGATGGTAAAACCGCCACTGATGTTTGTACTTATACCGAAGAAGAAGTTGAACGCATTTCGCATTTAGCTTTTAAAACTGCACAAAATAGAAGGAAAAAATTGACTTTAGTAGATAAAGCCAATGTTTTAGAATCTTCTAGATTATGGAGGAAAGTTGTTACTAATGTTAGCAAAAATTATGAAGACGTAGTTTTAGATTTTCTATATGTTGATAATGCCGCTATGCAAATCATTTTAAATCCAAAACAATTTGATGTGATTTTGACTGAAAACTTGTTTGGCGATATCATTTCAGATGAAGCCAGTGTAATTGGGGGTTCGATAGGATTATTGGCTTCAGCATCGACAGGTAAAAAACACGCAATGTTTGAACCAATTCATGGATCTTATCCGCAAGCCAAAGGCAAAGGAATAGCAAACCCTATTGCATCTATTTTGTCCGCCGCTATGTTATTAGAACATTTTGGCTTGTATGAAGAAGCCGAACTAGTTCAAAGAGGTGTAGAAAAATCATTAAAACTTAAAATATCTACTCCAGATATCAATACTGAATATACAAATATTACTACTGGCAAAGTGGGTGACTTTATTGCTGACTTTATTAGTTATCCCGAAGATTCCAATATGAATTTTCACAATATTCACCTTGGTCAATCAACAATTATTTGAATTAATTGGTTAATTGTAAAGCCTGCCTTTTATTATGGCGGGCTTTTTAATTAAGGATTAATAACTATTCCACAAATTTCAACTTCTTTCAGATTGATAATATCAAGTTTATGATCTTGTTTTTCAAAAATATTCCTAAAAAGAAGTAGATGTTTTCTTCAATTATAGTAAATGGAATAGTGAACAATATGTCTTGCGCAATTCTTTCTCAATCGTCATAAATGTCATTAACTGAATAAGTTTTCGATTGAATGTTTTTTGTTTTTACTGTAACAAATAGCATGATTAAAACGTCTATAATAATAGCTGGTAGTACCAGTCTATTTATTATAAATAAAATTTACATTCTAGATGTTCGATCTCGATCGCTGGCAAGAAATATTTAATACCATACGCCAAAACAAGTTACGTACGTTTCTAACTGGGTTATCTGTAGCCTCGGGTATATTTATTTTGGTTATCTTATTAGGATTCGGTCAAGGGTTTCAAAATGGTATTAGAAAAGAATTTGAAGCAGATGCTATAAATCGCGTTTGGGTATGGACACAAGTCACTACCAAAGAACATAATGGTCTAAACCCTGGAAGAACCATTCAACTTCGTAATTCAAATTATGAATACACAAAAAAAGCTTTTGCAGAAGACTTAGAATATAAATCCGGAATATTTAGGGTTCGTGGTGTTTCAATAAACTATAAAAAAGAAGCTGGAGCCTATGGAATATGGGGAGTAAGTCCTGACCTTCAACAAATTGAAAATACAAAACCGGTAACAGGTCGTTTTTTGAATCAGATAGACATGGATAAATTCCAAAAAGTTGTCATTATCAGTCAAAAAATAAAACGTGAATTAATGAAAGAAGTTGAAGATCCGTTAAATGAGTATCTTCAATTATCAGGAATTAATTTTAAAATAGTTGGTGTATATGCTGACGCAGGTGGAGAACGAGAAGAAAATCGAGTTTATATACCTAGAACCACAGCACAAAGTGTTTTTAATGGTGAAAATAAAATGGCTAATCTGTCATTCACATTAGCTCCTCATGAAAATTTTGACGAAGCTGTTTTTGCATCTAAAAAATTTACCTCTAAGCTTAAGAAATATTTGCAAACTGCACATCAAGTTGCACCTGATGATAATAGTGCAATTAATGTACATAGCGCACTTGAAGAAGCAAAACGTTTTTACACTCTAACAAATAATATCGCCCTATTCTTTTGGTTCGTGGGTATATGTACCATTATAGCAGGGGTAGTAGGTGTCAGTAATATTATGCTTATTGTAGTCAAAGAGCGTACTAAAGAAATTGGAATTAGAAAAGCATTAGGTGCCAAGCCATGGTCAATCATTGGAATGATTTTACATGAGGCAGTTTTTGTAACTGCTTTTGCAGGGTTCGCCGGCTTGATTTTTAGCATGGGACTCTTAGAAATTGTAGGACCCAATGTAGAGGTTGATTATGTGTCAAACCCTACGGTGAATTTTTCAATTGCCATGACAATGGTCATTTTATTAATTATAGCGGGCGCACTAGCAGGTTTTTTTCCTGCCTGGAAAGCGGCAAGAATTCAGCCAATAGAGGCATTAAGAGATGAATAATTATGTTTAGCAGAGATCGTTGGAACGAAATAATAGAAGTATTATCAGGCAACTGGTTTAGAACCATTTTGACAGCCTTTGGCGTATTTTGGGGTATTTTTATACTTATTATTTTATTGGCGGCAGGTAAAGGATTTGAAAATGGTGTAAATCTTGATTTTGGAGAAATTGCTACTAATACTATGTTTATGTGGACTCGTACTGCAACCAAAGCTTATCAAGGAATGCCAAAAGATAGACGCTTTAATTATCGAATTAGTGATGTAGAAGATATACGGCAAAATGTTCCTGATCTTCGATACATTTCACCAAGAAATCAATTAGGCGGATTCAATGGAGCCAACAATGTTGTAAGAGGATTAAAAACCGGGGCATATGATGTGTATGGTGATTATCCGGAAATTATCAAACAAGAGCCTATGGATATTACTTCCGGGAGATTTATCAATTATAATGATATTAATAAAAATCGGAAAGTAGCTATTATTGGTCAAGGAGTAAAAAGTGGTTTGTATGAAAAAGAAGAGGACGTATTAGGAAGCTATATAAAGATACAAGGTGTTAATTTTTTAGTAATAGGTACCTATAAGAAAAAATCTTCCGGTGGGGATGGCGAGGAAGACCAAAAGCAAATATTTGTTCCATTTACTGCATTTTCACAAGCCTTCAATATGGGGGATCGTGTAGGTTGGATGGCAATAACGGCCATTGACAGAACACCAATAACCACTATTAAACAAAGAATTTTCAATATTGTAAGAAAGAATCATAAGATCCATCCGGACGATGAAAGAGCAATTGGTCATTTTGATCTATATAAAGAATATAGTCGTGTTCAACGTCTTTTTACAGCTATTAGGGTAATTGCCTATTTTGTGGGTACATTGGTGTTATTATCAGGAGTTATTGGCGTAAGTAACATCATGCTTATTGTGGTTAAAGAACGCACGAAAGAAATTGGAATTAGAAGAGCATTAGGTGCCTCTCCTTGGAACATAAGAGGTCAAATACTAACGGAGTCGGTATTTTTAACCATTATTTCTGGAATGGCGGGAATTGTCTTTTCATCTTTCCTTATTTATTTAATCAATATGGCAATGGATAGTAATGGCCCAGTAGATATGTTTGCGAACCCTAGTGTTAACTTAGGTGTTGTTACTGCAGCCCTTACGATTTTAATTATTTCAGGCTTACTCGCAGGTTTTATACCAGCACAAAACGCCATTAAAATAAGACCAATTGAGGCACTAAGAACAGAATAAACTATAATAAAATAATAAAAATACAAATGAAACGAGCATGCTAAAATTTTTCACACTAAAAGAAATGATTAATAGCGAACAGCATGTGACCGTTAAAAAACAATAAAAATAAACCACATGAAAAAATCAGCAACTATATTTACATTAGTTTTTATCGTAATTACTTTTTCGGGAGCGATGTACTACTTATATTCGAAAAATGCAGAAGATCCAGTAGTATATGAAACCGAAAAACCTTCAACAGAAACTATCATCAAAAAAACGGTTGCTACAGGTAGTATTCTTCCGTTGGAAGAAGTGTTGATCAAGCCTAATA
>Ga0209633_10001521_pt1 | contig 23702 bp, 22 predicted proteins | sample Cruoilmetagenom1_FD_187290 | JGI IMG/M metagenome (GOLD analysis project Ga0209633, IMG submission 187290) | Oil polluted marine microbial communities from Coal Oil Point, Santa Barbara, California, USA - Sample 1 (SPAdes) (version 2) | ecosystem: Environmental > Aquatic > Marine > Oil seeps ...
AGTGATGTTTATTTTCAAAATGATAATAAAAGGCTCCTTTAGTTAAGCCTACCTCATTAATTATTCTATCAATACTTATAGCATGGTAACCATACATATTGATCAATTCATAACCTTTATCAATAATTGATTGACGCGTTAATTTACGCTTAATTTCTTGTGTCATTTTAGTTTCTCTTTATAATTCTTACACTTATATAACACTTTTAATACAGAAATTCCTACGCATCATTAAATACTAATCGGTTCTTTTCAAATTTAAAAACATAATTATAATACACCCTTAACGTCATAAAAACATTGTGTTTCTTAAAGAGAATAAATATAAAACCTACCTATTGGTTTGTTTTTTATCTAGTAAATATTTTTAGAAATTACTGAAGTTTAGTAAAATTTAGGGTGGTTTATAAAGAATGAACAAAGCAAAGAATAATGGCTACGGAATTGGTGCCATTTCAAGAGATGCTACCATGAAACCAATAGTGTTGAGGGATTGGGGAGGTAAAAGAATACCTTCAAGCCCTATTCCAATTCCGGACAATGAACTTGATGAGTTGATAAAAGTAGATGCGTTTGAATATATCAAAGGAAAATATTTAAAGGTAAAAAAGATTAACGATACGAGAAATTGGTATAGTATAAATGAAAAAGCCAAGGCAATTGACAAAACAATTAAAGAACAGTTTTACATTTGGTCAAAATAACAATACCCAAATTAAGAAAAGCAAAACACAATCTTAATGATTAACTCTAAGGTTATGTAGTTAATTGATATTCCTAAAAATAATTCTTTTAAAACTCTTCCTACACTTTATCAATTGCCAAAGGTTATACCTCACTTTTAATGGGTATTAATTCTGAGCCCGACATTAAATCAGCTATTAGTTTAGTCTTTGGAAATTGTTCTAATATTATTTTGATAAATACAGTTATAGGTATGGAAAGTATCATACCCGGAATACCCCAAATAAATCCCCAAAACATTAACATTATCAAAATGGTTATCACGTTAATGGAAAAAGATTTACCCATAAAAATAGGTTCTAAAATTCCGCCCATAATTACTTGAACCAAGGTTATTACAAGAATAAAAAAGAGTAAGGTTCCTGTGGTGTTTAGCTCTACAAAAGCAAATAACGATAACAATACAACCGAAATTACAGAACCAATCATTTGAACAAAGTTGATTACAAACGCAAATAAACCCCAGAAAATTGGAAAACTTACATCGAAGTAATAACAGGCAAGTGTAAAGCCTAAACCTGTAAAAAAACTGATGAGAAATTTTACTTTTATAAAAGTAATGATGTCTTTTTCTATTCGCATAAAAACTTTGACTGATGAGAATTCTTGACGAAGAATAGTACTATTTAAAATTTTTTGAATATTTAAAGATTCAGCCAGTAATAAAATCGCGAAGAAAAATGTCATTAAAGTCATGGTTATTGTATTACCTATGATGTCTAATGTTGAGCCAAAGGTTTTACTTATATCTATGGCTTGAAAATAATGTAAAGTAATACTTTTACCCTCAACTCTTTCAATTCCAAAAAAGCTTTCTAAAGGAATTATTAAGCTTTCTAATTTTAGTTCTACCTTTTCAAACAAATTATTATCAGATGCTAAAATTTCTTTACTAGATAAATGTATTACTTCACCGAGCAGCTTAAAGAATACAGCAATAATTACAATAACTACAATAAGGCTGATTATTTTTGACACGTTCTTCTTTCTCAACCATCGCATTAAAGGCCAAAACATCAATGCAATAAACAATGAAAAAACAAGCGGTATAAAAATAAATGACAATAGCTTTAGCACATAAAAAAATACGGGCAATACTATAATCAATAACATTATATTTGTATTTCTTCTTTCGTTCATAAGTTAATCTAACCTTCGTTTATATAAATTTTATTTGTTAACCTTAACTTACTTCCAGTATAAAATAGTTCTTTTTACCACGTTGCAACAAAATATATTTATTGCTAGTCAAGTTGTCGGTATTCAATTCAAAACTTTCTGTTATTTTTTCTTTATTCACCGAAATTGAGTTTTCTTTTAAGGCTCTTCTAGCTTCACTATTAGATTTTAAGAATCCTGATTTTTCATTTAAAGCATCTATAATAGCAATACCCGTATTAAGGTCATTAATAGAAATTTTAGCCTGTGGTACACCTTCAAAAACATCTAAAAAGGTTTTTTCATCTAAAGTTTTTAAATCGTCTGAAGTTGATTTCCCAAATAATATATTTGAAGCCTTTATAGCGTTTTCTAATGCATCTTTAGCATGTACCATTGTAGTAACTTCTTTTGCAATCGTTTTTTGCAACAGACGTAAATGCGGTGCTTCTTCATGTTCTTTACTTAATTTTTCTATGGTTTGCTTATCTAAAAAGGTAAAAATCTTAATATATTTTTCAGCATCCTTATCAGAAGCGTTCAGCCAATATTGATAAAATTTATAGGGAGATGTCCGTTCAGCATCTAACCATATATTTCCGCCTTCAGATTTCCCAAATTTTGATCCATCTGCTTTCGTAATTAAAGGACAGGTCAAAGCATAGGCTTTGCCTTGAGCTTTTCTTCTTATCAATTCTGTACCTGTGGTTATATTTCCCCATTGGTCTGAGCCTCCTATTTGAAGCTTACAATCCTTTTCATTAAATAAATGTAAAAAATCATATCCTTGGACCAATTGATAGGTAAACTCAGTAAAACTCATTCCGTCCTTTGATTCAGCACTTAAGCGTTTTTTTACCGAATCTTTTGCCATCATATAATTTACAGTAATATGTTTGCCTATGTCTCTTGCAAATTCTAAAAATGTTAAATTTTTCATCCAATCGTAATTATTCACCAATTGAGCGGCATTAACCGATTTAGCTGAAAAATCTAAAAATTTTTCTAATTGATTTTTAACCCCATTTACATTCTTAGTTAGTGTAGTCTCATCTAATAGATTACGTTCTGTGGATTTTCCTGAAGGATCTCCTATCATACCCGTTGCTCCACCTATCAATGCAATAGGTTTGTGGCCGTGTTTTTGAAAATGCATCAATAAAATAATTTGTACCAAACTTCCAATATGTAATGAATCTGCGGTAGGATCAAAGCCAATATAGGCTGTTGTTACTTCTTTTAGCAACTGTTCTTCCGTTCCCGGCATAATATCGTGCAACATACCTCTCCAACGTAATTCTTCAACAAAATTATTTTTCATTTTATCTCCTTATTTTGGCAAAGATATGTTTATAGTTATTGAATAACAACTTGAAAGTATAATTTTAAGTAAGATGAATTTAGTCTTTAATATTCTCGCAATCCAACTCAAATTCTTAAGCGTATTGAGAACTCAATATTTGATAGTTCAAATTGTTATTGATACAACTTAAAAGTTAGTTTTAAAACCATTTTAAATACTTACTTTTAACCCATGATTTTAGTTACAGGAGGTACTGGTTTGGTTGGTTCACATTTATTATTTCATTTGGTACAGCGTGGTGAAAAAGTTGTAGCTATACATAGAAAAAACAGTTCAATGGAAGCCGTTAAGCGTGTTTTTTCTTATTATACAGACAGCTATTCACAACTTTTTTCATCAATTACTTGGATGGAGGCTGATATTACTAATATCCCTGCTCTTACCATAGCTTTTAAAGACATTAGCTACGTTTATCACTGTGCCGCGTTGATCTCTTTTAGTGATAAAGATTATAAAAAAATGCGAAAAATTAATATTGAAGGCACAGCAAACATTGTAAACCTGTGTATCGTAAATCAAATTAAAAAGTTGTGCTTTGTGAGCTCTGTCGCTGCTGTGGGTAAACCTATAACTGGCAAAAATATTACGGAAAATAACGAATGGAATGTTGCTGATAATAATTATGGATATGCGATTACAAAATATGGTGCTGAAATTGAAGTTTGGAGAGCTTCTCAAGAAAATATTGATGTAGTGGTAGTGAATCCTGGAGTGATTTTAGGTGCTGGGTTTTGGCAAAGTGGGTCGGGTAAATTATTTGATAAAATATATAATGGTTTTCCATTTTATACTAATGGTGTTACGGGTTTTATAGATGTGGTTGATGTTGTAAAGGTCATGATACAACTAATGCAAGGGCCAATAAATAATGAACGTTTTATTTTGGTAAGCGATAACCACTCCTTTAAAGAAGTTTTTTTTAGCATAGCAGATGCATTAGGTAAAAAAAGACCCTATATTAAATCAAATAAATTGTTAGGTGAATTGGCTTGGCGATTTGGATGGTTATTTAGTAAAATTACCGGAACAGATCCATTGATAACAAAACAATCGGTACAATCATCTCAAAAGCATTATCATTATTCTAATACAAAAATTAAAGAAGCTATTGATTTTCAATTTATGCCGTTAAAAGATACTATACATAATGTTTGTGCAGATTATTTGAAAGCTAAATAAAGATGATCCTATTTTTAATCTATATCCGCTATGTTACTCTAATGCTGTCCTAGTTTTATCAATAATAGAATCTAATTTGGTTTTGGGGTCGTAAATTTCTTTCATTTCTTTTAGTCGTTTTTCGACTTCCAAAAACATTTTTTCGTAATCATCTATTTTGGAAGTATAATACAAATTACTTTCACTAAATGTAAGACTGTCTAAAGCATATTTTTTAAAAACCAAAGGTAAATAGTTGATGTCTTTTCTTAATTTTTTTGTTTGAATTGTTTTTGCACCTTTCGCTATGTAAATATCAGTCCAAATATCTATCATTTTTTCTTTTTCAATAAGGTGATCCGGTTTTTTGTAAATGGTTCTACTTGTGCAAGATACCATCATCATAACGATAAACAATATGTAAATAAATTTTTTCATTTACCTGTTAAAAGTTAATTGCATGCCTTTGTTTTCATCATCAAACTTACCTTGATGGTACATTAAATTTCCATTAACAAAAGTATGTGTTATTTCTGAATTGAAAGTGGAGCCTTCAAAAGGGGACCATCCACATTTGTATAAAATAGAATCGTTAGTAACTACTTGTGGTGATTCTAAGTCTACCAAAACCAAATCTGCATAATAACCCTTTTTTATAAATCCTCTTTTTTCAATCTGAAATAATATAGCCGGATTATGACACATTTTTTCCACCAATTTTTCTAAAGATAAAATGCCGTGATGTGTGGCTTCTAACATGGCCAACAAAGCATGTTGTACCAAAGGGCCACCACTAGGTGCTTTTGTATATACTTGAGATTTTTCCTCTAAAGTATGTGGAGCATGATCTGATGCAATAACATCAATTTTATCGGTTAATAAGGCTTTCCAAAGACCCTTTTTATCCGCTTTGGTCTTTATCGCAGGGTTCCATTTAATCAAGGTTCCTTTCTCTTTATAAAAAGAGTCGTCAAACCACAAATGATGTACACAAACCTCTGCCGTAATTTGTTTCTCTTCTAAGGGTATATCGTTTCTGAATAAAAGAGTCTCTCTTTCTGTGGAAAGGTGAAAAACATGTAGCCTAGCTCCAGTTTTTTTTGCCAATTCTATGGCCTTAGATGACGATGTAAAACAGGCTTCTTCACTTCTAATTTTAGGATGTAACTCTATAGGAATATTATCACCATAAATAGCTTTAGCACTTGCCAAATTATCCTGAATAATAGTTTCATCTTCACAATGTACTGCAATAAGCATTTTGGTTGAAGAAAATATGTTTTTAAGTACATTTTCATCATCTACAAGCATATTTCCAGTTGAAGAGCCTAAAAATAATTTAATTGCTGCTACTTTTTTAGGGTCAGTTTTTAATAACTCCTCTAAATTATCATTGGTTCCACCAAACATAAATGAATAATTGGCATATGCTGTTTTTGCCGCAATATCAAACTTATCTTGTAGCAATTTTTGTGTTGTTGCTTGTGGTACGGTATTTGGCATTTCAATAAAAGAAGTTATACCTCCGGCAACAGCGGCTTTACTTTCCGAAGCAATAGTGGCCTTATGTGTAAGTCCCGGCTCTCTAAAATGTACCTGATCGTCAATTACACCTGGTAATAAATATTTACCTAAGGCATCAATAATTTTTGTATCTGTATTAACTGCGTCGATCTTCCCTACTTTGGTAATAAAGTGACCTTCAATTAGTACATCGCCAATACCAATTACACCTTCGTTAATAATTTTTGCATTTTTAATGAGCGTTTTATTCATTGTGTTGATTTTGGTAAGCCTTTAAGTTTCATTTTAATCACCCCGAAGATTGCTTCTCCTATAATTGAACTGTCCATTTTTGATTCCCCTAAGGTTCTATCTGTGAAGATAACTGAGACTTCTTTAATATTAAAACCGTGTTTCCATGCTTTAAATTTCATTTCAATTTGAAAGGCATAGCCTATAAACTTTATTTTATCAAAATTTATAGTTTCAAGTACTTCGCGTTTATAACAAACAAAACCTGCAGTGGTGTCATGTATTGGAATTCTAGTAATAAAACGAACATATTTACTTGCAAAATAAGACATTAAAACCCTATTCATAGGCCAATTTACAACATTAACGCCTTTTGAGTATCTAGATCCTATTGAGACATCGGCTCCAAAATCATTACATGCTCTATAAAGTCTAATTAGATCTTTGGGATTATGAGAAAAGTCGGCATCCATTTCAATGATATAATCATATTCTTTCGATAAAGCCCACTTAAAACCATGTATATATGCGGTACCCAATCCGTTTTTATTCTTTCTAACTTCTAAAAATAACTGATTTGGATATTCTGTTTGCAATTTTTTAACAATCTCAGCAGTACCATCAGGTGAATTATCATCAACCACCAAAATATCAAATGATTTTTCTAACGAAAACACAGCTTTAACCATATTCTCAATATTCTCTTTTTCATTATAGGTAGGTATAATAACTAAGGTATCTTGCATTGATTATAATTTATTTGACAAAGGTAAAACAAAATATTACTAATTTTGTGTTAACATTTTTAAGTATATAAAATACTTAACATTTAAAATACTATATTTTTACACCATGTTAATGATCTTAAATTTATTCATTATAAAATGAACGAAGCTACGGAACGTATGTTTGTATCACAAGATTGGATTACAATTACTTTAATGATTGTGCTTACGCTTTTGCTATTAAACAGAATAAAATATGGTGAACGGTTTTATAAGTTACAATATCTATTATTAAACAATACATATATTAATAGTTATGCTAAAGCGAGTCCAACAATTTTTAACATCTTTAATATTATATTTTATGCAGTGGCTACTATAATTATCTCATTTTTAGTATTTGTTGCTCATAATTTATACAAACCTGATCAAACCTCTTATGATTTTATATTTTTCTTAAAAATAATTTTTTATGTAAGTATTTTTATAGTCGTTAGAATTATTATAGGTTTTTTAATTGGTATTTTATTTGAAAAAGAAAAAGATCAACAATACTTTACTTTTTTAAAAATTAGTTATTTAGGTAATTTTAGCTTAATCATATTGCCTTTTTTAGCCATAAATTTTTATTTTAAATCTGGTGTTTTTTCATATATTTTATTGATTATTAGTGTAGTTTTATTTCTATATTATTATATATTAATTATTAAAAATAATCAATCTTTAATTTTTGGTCGATCATTTTATTTTATTTTGTACCTTTGCACCCTCGAAATCGCCCCATTTGCAATAATTATAAATATACTTATTACGTAATGGGATATAAATAAAAAAGTATTTATGAAAATAAAAACTATTTTAGTCTCGCAACCAGCACCTAGTACAAAACAATCTCCATATTTTGATTTGTCAGACAAGCAAAAAGTAAAAATTGACTTTAGGTCTTTCATACATGTAGAAGGGGTTCCTGCAAGAGAAGTAAGAAATCAAAAAATTGATTTTTCTAACTTTACTGCTGTTATTTTTACCAGTAGAAATGCTATTGATAATTATTTTAGATTGGCTGAAGAAATGAGGTTTGTTGTACCCGATGATATGAAATACTTTTGTCAGTCTGAGGCTGTTGCCTATTATTTACAGAAGTATGTAGTGTATAGAAAGCGTAAAATTTATGTTGGAGTACGTACCTTTGATGATCTAATCAAACAAATAAAAAAGCATAAAACAGAAATATTTTTATTACCCTGTTCTGATAAACTAAAAACAGAAGTGCCTAAATCTCTAGCTGAATTAGAATTAAAATGGGAAAGAGCTATACTTTATAGAACTGTAATAAGCGATCTATCTGATTTAAAGAATGTTTATTATGATGTATTGGTGTTTTTCAGTCCGTCAGGTATAGAATCCTTATTTGAAAATTTTCCTGATTTTGAACAAAATGAAACCAAAATAGCAGTTTTTGGCAATACTACGATTAAAGCTGCCGAGAATAAGGGATTACGAATAGATATAAAAGCTCCTAGTGAAAAAACGCCATCAATGACAATGGCTTTAGAGCATTATATTAAAAATGTAAACAAAAGATAAAAAAATAAAAGAGGACAAAAATTTGTCCTCTTTTATTTTAATTCTGAATTCTACTACAACCTTTTTTAGTCATTAATAGCATCAGTAATTTTAATTTCTAATTCTTCGGCTAAATCTGGATTATCCTTTATTAAAGATTTTACAGCATCTCGTCCTTGACCTAATTTAGTATCTCCATAACTAAACCAAGAACCACTTTTTTTAACAATTCCATATTCAACACCTAGGTCAACAATTTCTCCAACTTTTGAAATTCCTTCACCATACATAATATCAAATTCAGCCATTTGAAATGGAGGTGCTACTTTATTTTTGACCACCTTCACTTTTGTACTATTACCAATTACTTTATCACCATCTTTAATTTGCGTTCTTCTTCTAATGTCTAAACGGACTGACGCATAGAATTTAAGAGCATTACCGCCTGTTGTTGTTTCTGGATTACCGAACATTACACCTATTTTCTCTCTCAATTGATTGATGAAAATAACTGTACAGTTTGTTTTACTAATTGTACCTGTTAATTTTCTCAACGCTTGAGACATTAACCGAGCATGTAAACCCATTTTTGAATCTCCCATTTCACCTTCTATCTCACTTTTAGGTGTTAAAGCTGCTACTGAATCAATAACCACGATATCAACAGCACCGGAACGAATCAAATTTTCAGTTATTTCTAAAGCTTGCTCACCATGATCTGGTTGAGAAATAATTAAATTATCTATATCTATGCCTAAATTTTTAGCATAGTAGCGATCAAAAGCATGTTCAGCATCAATAAATGCAGCTATACCACCTGCCTTTTGAGCTTCTGCAATTGCATGTAGGGTTAGGGTTGTTTTACCTGAAGATTCAGGACCGTAAATTTCAATCACCCTACCTCTAGGATAACCACCAACACCTAAGGCTATATCCAAACCTAATGATCCTGAAGGAATAGCTTCAATATCTTCTGATACATCATCACCAAGTCTCATCACTGAACCTTTTCCGTACGTTTTATCTAATTTATCAAGCGTTAATTGTAATGCTTTTAATTTTGCTGTTTTTTCTTTGTCTTCTGCCATAATAAGTATAAAAGTGTTTTGTAAAATAAGAGAGGCTAAAGTACAAAAAAAGTACTTGACTTTTGAAGTGTAAATTCTTATTATTTTAAAAAAAACTAATTCCTAAAATTACATAATTCCATTGATTCTGATATATTGTAATAATAAAATAGTTTTAGCATCTTTAATTTCTCCATTATTGATCATTTTTAATGCGGTATCAAATTTATATTCTAGTACTTCAATCTCTTCTGTTTCTGATGCTAAACCTCCTCCATCACTTACCTTCATTGTGTCATTATATTCTGTAATGAAATAATACAATTTTTCAGTCATAGCACCTGGAGATGAATAGACTTCCAACACTTTTTTTACAGTATTTATTTTATAACCTGTTTCTTCTTCAACTTCTTTTATTATACAGGTTACAGGGTCATCATTATCTAATAATCCCGCACAAACTTCGATCATCATACCATCATTATCTCTATCTATATAACTAGGCATTCTAAACTGTTTAATTAAAATAATCGTGCTTTTAACTACATTATATAATAGAATACAGGCTCCGTCACCGGTAAAATAAGATTCTCTATCTTGATTTTGCCATATACCATTTTTAATTTTATAATTAAAATTTACTCTGTCTAATCTATTCCAAGCATCAGATAAATTGGTAATAGTATTTATTTTTACTCTAGGGTTTTTCATCTCTTATCATATATATATGTGGAATTCCATCTTCTAAATATTCTTTTCCAATTTGTTGAAACCCAAAAGATGTATAGAATTTCTTTAAATAAGTTTGAGCTCCAATTTTAATAGGAACATTACCAAATAATCTTTCAATTTCAAGTATAGAATTCTCAACCAATTGTATACCTACTTGTTGTTTTCTAAAATCACGATGAACCACTACTCTACCAAAGGCAGCCTCCTTATAATAATTATTAGGTTTAAAAATTCTAGTATATGCGATAATTAGATTATGTTTATTTTTACAAAAAAAATGATAGGCCAATTGGTCTTTATTATCGAGTTCAGGATAAGGACAATCCTGTTCTACTACAAAAACATCAATACGAAGTTTTAATATTGAATGAAATTCTTCTAAACTTAATTCATTAAATGATTTTAAAATCCAATGCATAATCAAATTAAGAACACACTATTTTTTCAACTCTATTCTTATGTCTACCTCCTTCAAAATCAGTATTTAAAAAGATATCTACAAAGTTTAAAGCTTGTTGTTCAGAAACAAATCTTGCAGGTATACTTAATACATTAGCATTATTATGTTGTCTAGCTAAAGCAACCAATTCATTATTCCAACATAAAGCAGCTCTAATATTTTGATGTTTATTAGCAACCATTTGAGCACCATTACCACTTCCACAAATAGTAATGCCAAAATCCACTTCTTTATTTTCAACGGCTTGAGCAACCGGATGAATAAAATCAGGATAATCTACACTTTCATAAGTATCTGTTCCAAAATTAACAATAGAATAACCTCTTTTTTTTAAAACTCTTACAATCGAATTTTTATATTGAGTTCCGGCATGATCATTACCTATAGCTATTTTCATTTTTTATAAATTTTATAATTTAATGTTCAAATTTACATTTAAAATTGTTTATGAACATAATTAATAGCCATTGTTAATTAATATTTATAATCATTTCATAATTAGACGTATAATAAAAAAACTAAATGTTAATGATTTATCAATTAAAATTGATAACATTTATTTTTATTTTAAAATAAAAAGACTACAGTAATTTTAAAATATATTTTCCTAAAAAACTTATATATTTTTTATATAAAATTATAAACACAAAATTAGACACTTCTTAACTAAATAATAAATATATTTATGAATATAATTGGTTAATAAAATATATTAACAGATTGTTTATTACTTAAGTTATATTTCTGATTTACAGATAAGTTATAGTTGTAAATGTTATTTATAAATTGTTTATTAATTCTTAAGAAGTTAAATTCAAAATTTAAATCCTATTTTTTATTGCTACTATTAACAAGCTATAATAACAATCATTTTATTTTTTAAAAATTTAATAAAAATATATATCTAATTATAAATGTTAACAACTATCATTTATTTGATCAATAACCTTACTAATGTTAAACAAAGCTTTTTTATTAATTTTTATTACCTTTATTCAAAATATTGTAAATTAGCGGACTAAACTATGAATTAAGAAATTTAAATCCCTATGTTATGAGAAAAAATTACATTTTATTATTATTTATTTTTAGTGTATATATTGCACAAAGTCAAACTATTACCACTATTGCCGGAAATGGATCTTCAGGATTTTCTGGTGATGGAGGATTAGCTACTACTGCTAAATTAAATTTACCTTTTAATCTAACTTTTGATAAATCTGATAATATTTATATTGCAGATACTTATAATAATAGTATTAGAAGAGTAGATAATGAATCGGGTATTATTACTACTGTTGTTGGAACAGCTGATAAAAAAATTGGAAGTGATTTAAAAACACCAACTGGTTTAACATTTGATAATTACAATAATTTATATGTTGCAGATTTAGCCAATTTAAGAATTAGAAAAGTGAACTTAGATACAGGTAGTGCCATAACATTGGTTGGTGAAAAATCTGAAACAGAATTTCCAAATATTAATGCACAATTAGGTGGTCCATTTAATGTGGTTTTTGATAAGATTGGAAATTTATATATTTCTGTAAATAGTGATAGTAAAGTAGAAAAAGTTGATTTTTCTACTGGAAAAGTAACTACAATTGCCGGTACAGGAGAAGTAGGTTTTTCTGGAGATGCTTCTTTAGCTACTACTGCAAAATTAGCTAATCCTACAGGTTTAGCTTTAGATGGAAAAGGAAATTTATTTATTTCTGATAGTGGTAATGAACGTATTAGAAAAGTTAATTTATCAACCGGTATCATAACTACGATTGCTGGTACAGGAGAAACAGGATTTATTGGTGATGGTGTTGAGGCTACTAAAGCTCAGTTAGCAAATCCATTAGGTTTAGCTATTGATAATAATGGAGATTTATATGTGGTTGATAGAGGTAATAACCGTGTAAGAAAAATTAATATGTCAACTGGATCAATTAGTACTGTTGCCGGTACAGGAGAATCAGGATTTTCTGGTGATGGCGACTTAGCTAAAAATGCTCAATTGGCAAATCCTACTGGTTTAGCTTTTAATGCAGCTGGAGATTTATATGTAGTAGATAGAGGTAATAACCGTATTAGAAAAATTTCTGGACTTGCTAATACAAGTGCTTCAGAAGATTTATCTTTGGAGGCTAGTATAAATATTTATCCAAATCCCAGTACGGATAAAATTACAATTGAATTAAAAAATAATCTTGAATTAAAAAGTGCAACTTTATTCGATGTAACTGGTAAACAGGTAAAAGTAAAAATGAATGATAAAACATTAAGTGTTTCTAAACTACCTAGAGGTATTTATGTTCTTAAATTAGCAACATCTAACGGATCATTTGAACAAAAAGTAGTACTTGAATAATATAATTATAAAATATAAAACAAAAAGCCTCGATAAGTATCGAGGCTTTTTTTGTTTTTTTCTAATAAGTAAGAATTAATAATGTCAAAGAAAAAATTTCAACGTAAAAAAAAAGGTAATGTAATTAAAGACTTATCAGCGAAAATTTTAAAAACCTTAAATAAGAACTCACAACAATCTATTAATTACAAGCAAATAGCTGCAAAAATTAACATTATTGATGCTAATGGAAAACAACAAATTCTGCAGAAATTAGAAGAGTTAAAATTAAAAAAGAGAATAGAAGAAACGGAAAGAGGTAAATATAAAATTATTCAAAATGAGCATTACCATATAGGTATATTAGATGTTACTTCTAATAAAAATGCATATTTTATAACGGATAGTTTAGAGCATGATGCTTTTATACCTACTATTAATTTAAACAGAGGATTAGATGGAGATACTGTAAAAGTATATGTTTATAGAAGAAGAAATAACGATAAATTTGAAGGGGAAGTAATAGAAATAATAAAAAGAGCAAAAACTGAATTTGTTGGTGTTTTACAAATGAGCAAAAATTTCGGATTTGTAATACCTGATAACAATAAAATGTATGCTGATATTTTTATTTCTAAACAAAATATTAATGGTGCAAATGATGGTGATAAAGTTTTAGCCGCGATAACCGATTGGCCTGAAAATTCTAAAAACCCATTTGGTAAAATCTTAACTGCCTTAGGTAAGCCGGGTGAACATGATACAGAAATTCATTCCATTTTATTAGAGTATGGATTGCCATATAAATTTCCAATAGAAGTTGAACAAGAAGCTGATAAGTTATCAATAGATATTTCATTAGAGGAAATATCTAACCGTAGAGACATGCGTAAAACAACAACTTTTACCATAGACCCTAAAGATGCTAAAGATTTTGATGACGCCTTGTCTTTTAAAACCTTAGAAAATGGCAATTATGAAATAGGAATTCATATTGCCGATGTCTCTCATTATGTACAGCCTGACACAATTTTAGAAGAGGAAGCTTATCAAAGGGCTACATCTGTGTATTTAGTGGATAGAGTAGTACCCATGTTACCAGAAGTATTATCAAATGGAGTTTGTTCTTTACGTCCAAATGAAGAAAAGTTAACCTTTTCTGCTGTTTTTGAAATGGATAATAAAGCACATATTATTAATCAATGGTTTGGCAGAACAGTTACTTATTCAGATCAACGATTTGCTTATGAAGAAGCTCAAGAAATTATTGAAACTAAAAAGGATATCATTCCTAAAGAAATTTCTATTACAGGAGAAAGTTATACTGTTAAAAAAGAGATAGTTGAAGCCACCTTAAAATTAGATGAACTAGCTAAAAAATTGAGAAAACGAAGGATGCAACAAGGTGCAATAACCTTTGATAGGGTTGAAGTAAAGTTTAATTTAAATGAAGAAGCTGAACCTGTTGGAGTATATTTTAAAGAATCTAAAGATGCCAATAAACTTATTGAGGAGTTTATGTTATTAGCCAATAAAAAAGTAGCCGAATTTATTGGAAGAAATAAAAATGGGTCTCCTACAAAAAACACTTTTATTTATAGAGTTCATGATGATCCGGATACGGAAAAATTAGCTGGATTACAGCAAATCATCAATAAATTTGGATATAAAATTGACACTAAAACCAAAGAAACCACTTCAGATTCTTTGAATAAATTATTGAAGGACGTGCATGGTAAACCTGAAGAAAATATGATTGAAACCTTAACTATTCGCTCTATGAGTAAGGCGGTTTATACTACAGATAATATAGGACATTATGGATTAGCATTCGATTATTACAGCCATTTTACATCGCCAATACGTCGTTATCCTGATGTAATGACACATAGATTATTACAGCATTATTTAGATAGCGGTAAGTCACCTAAATCAGAACCTTATGAAAAGAAATGCGAACATGCGAGTGAACGTGAAATGATGGCAGCAAAAGCAGAAAGAGATTCTATAAAGTATATGCAAGTTAAATATATGCAAGATCATCAAGATCAAGATTTTAAAGGTGTAATTTCAGGAGTTACTGAATGGGGTATTTATATTGAGATTATAGAAAATAAATGTGAAGGTATGGTGAGAACTCGTGATATTAAAGATGATTATTATATCTATGATGAAAAACAATATGCTTTGGTTGGACAAGCCACTAAAAACTTATTGCAACTTGGAGATGAAGTAACCGTTAAAGTTAAAAACACCGATTTAGAACGTAAACATTTAGATTTCTATTTAATAAATGATTATTAGTAAATGTTTATATAGTTTTCTATTATTATCAGCATCCGTTTTTATAGTTTCTGCACAAACGGATTATCCAAATTTGGATGAAATAGTATCTGATCAGGCTCATATATTTTCTATGGCTCAACGAGTAAGTTTAGGTGATAAATTAACAAAATTTGAATCTGAATCTAGCAACCAGGTTGTTGTGCTAACTATTGATAATTTACATGAGGAGCCCATTGAAATGTTTGCTTATAAGGTTTTTAATAAAAATAATTTAGGACAAAAAGAAAAAGATAATGGACTGTTAATTTTATTCTCAAAACAAGATAGAGAAGTCCGCATTGAAGTAGGAGAAGGGTTAGAGCCTTATATAACAGATGCTTTTGCTCGAAGAATTATAGAAACCATCATGATTCCTGAGTTTAAAAATGAAAATTACTACAAAGGAATTGATAAAGCCACTGATGTAATTATTCTATTAATAAACACTAGTGATGCAAGAGAAGAATTTAGGCAACAGATAGAGAATGAGTCTAAAACCCCATGGTTCATTAGATTAATTTTTACTCTTTTTACTTCGGTTTTTATTGTCTTTGGTTTTTATTTTTTTTACAAAATCTATGCTAATTTTATTGAAATTTTTAGAGGAATATTTATAGGTAAATTAAGTCTTGTTAAATCAGTTTTATTGATTATTTCTGCAACATTTTCTTTGTTGATGACACTGCCTTTTATTTTTATGCCATTCGCCGGCATGGTATTAATTAATGAAATAGATACTAGTCATTTCAGTTTTTTAATGGACGATATTCAATTTACCATAATAATATTTCTTAACATTCTTTTAGGATTAGCTTTAGTATTAGCCTTGATTAAAATATTAGTAATAGGAAAAGAAAATTTTAAGCTCTCTTTTTTCAATACAGATGATGCATATTACAGTAAAACATTTTCGTCAGGAGGTTCACATTCAATGTCATCCGGCAGTGGTTCATCTTCTAGCTCTAGTAGTTTCTCAGGTGGTGGTGGAAGCTCAAGTGGTGGTGGTGCCAGTGGTAGCTGGTAATAATCAAGTTTAACATTTTGTTATTTATACCCATTAGTTGTAAATTGCATTAAAATTAAAATTATGAAATATTTATTATACATATTTATGCTTTCTAGCTCTGTTTTGTTTGCCCAAAACAGAACACAAAATTTAGGAGATTTTGACGAATTAAAAATATTTAACGGATTAAGCGTAAATATTGAAAAGTCAGATAAAGCATCTATAGAAATTTCAGGAGAAAAAACCAATGATGTTGTTGTAAAAAACGTGAATGGAATACTTAAATTATCATTGAGATTTCCGGAAAATTTTAATCCAGACAAAGTAAAAGTAAAAGTTTACTACAATCAAGATTTAGCAATTTTAGACGCCAATGAAGGTGCTGCTATTTTCTCGGAAGATACCCTTAAACAAGAAAGTTTAACAGTTAAAACCCAAGAAGGAGCCTATATTCGCTTATCAATTGAGGTTAAATATTTATCTGCAAAGGCAGTAACAGGAGGAAACATAATGCTAAAAGGAAGTACTGTAAATCAGGATATTGATATTACAACTGGAGGTGTTTATGAGGCGTATGATCTAATTTCTGAAGATGCTGATATTATTGCAGCATCAGGAGGTAATGCCCAAATAAATGTGTCTAAACAGTTAGAGGCTAAAGTTCGTTTTGGAGGTAGTATTTACTATAAGGGTAACCCCGAAAAGGTAAGTACTAGAAAGATAATGGGTGGTACTATTATTAATAAAGGGTAGGCTTTTGTTATTACTATAATTATTTAATTAGTACCTTTGTTTTTTAAAATTTAATAAGATGATAGCAACAACAATATTTTTAGGATGGTTAGGCGGACAAGAAGTTATTATTATAGCTATAATAGTTTTACTGTTGTTTGGTGGAAGAAAAATACCGGAACTAATGAAAGGCTTAGGTGGCGGAATAAAAGAATTTAAAAAAGCCAGTAAAGATGAAAAATCCGAGGAAGAGAAGGATAAAATTACAGATTAATTTAGAATATTCATCATTATAAAAAAGACGCATCACATAAATTATATGATGCGTCTTTTTTGTAATTTAACGAGGCATTATTCTTCCTTTCCTTTTTTCTTATTTTCTGCTTTTTTCATAGCCTCTCCAATTTGATTACTTGCTGTAAATGATGCCACCATATTATTTAACATATCACTACCTGCTTGTGGTGAATTAGGTAATAAAATTAAATTAGAATTTGTGTGTTCACCAATTGATTGTAAGGTGTCGTAATGCTGAGTTACTACAATTAGTGCTGAGGCTTCTTGAGAGTTGATACCAACTTTATTTAGTACTTCGACAGACTCTTCTAAACCGCGAGCAATTTCTCTACGCTGATCTGCAATACCCTGTCCTTGTAGTCTTTTACTTTCGGCTTCAGCTTTGGCTTTTTCTACAATTAAAATTCTTTGTGCATCACCTTCATATTGTGCGGCAGTTTTTTCACGGTCTGCAGCATTAATTCTATTCATTGCCACTTTTACTTGAGCATCAGGATCAATATCAGTCACTAAAGTCTTGATAATATCAAAACCATAGTTCAACATGGCATCCTGGAGTTCAGTTTTAACGGCATTGGCTATATCATTCTTTTTTACAAAAACATCATCCAATTTCATTTTTGGTACTTCAGCACGCACTACATCAAATACATAACTTGTAATTTGATCATGCGGATATTCTAATTTGTAAAATGCTTCATAAACCTTATCTTTAATAATAACATATTGCACAGAAACCTTAAGTTTTACAAAAACATCATCTAGTGTTTTAGTTTCAACGATTACATCTAATTGTTGAATTTTTAAACTTACTTTACCTGCAATTTTATCAAAAACAGGAATTTTTAATTGAAAGCCCGAATGTCTAATACTTTGAAATTTTCCAAACCTTTCAACTATAGCAACAGTTTGTTGTTTTACGATAAATATTGATGCAAAAAATATTAATAATCCGATAAAAATATAAGGCATATAACCTAAGTACGCTTCCATAATTTTTTAGTTTTTAATTTATTGACTGTTTTAATTTTAAGTTGTTAAAGTTAATGATTAAAAAATATATTACTTAATTTTGATAAAATTAGTTTTATAAAAATGAAAAAAATAATAGGTATTATTTTATCAATAATTACGGTTATAATTATTAGTTATTTTTTATTTGTGTATTATGCAACTTTCAGTGATGGATTTAGGTCTGGAGAATTGATTAAAATAAGCCATAAGGGGGTATTATTTAAGACTTGGGAAGGAGAAATTAGTCAAGGCGTATCAGAATCTCAACGTTTTAGTTTTTCTGTAGAAAGTTCAGACAAAGAGGTTATCGATTTATTAATAGACCTACAAGGCCATCAAGTAAAACTAACCTATAAAGAGCGTTTTGGAACATTTCCCTGGTTGGGAGATACTAAATATTTCGTAACCAAGGTTGAAAGAACGAAGGTAGAATAATTCTTTAGAATTGCAATACGAGTTTTTTAATAAAAATACCTTTGTTCGTCTTTAATTTTAAATAATACAAGCCAGCACTGAACGATTCTAAAGCTAAATGCTTTTTGTTAGATAGATTGGTAAATTCTTTTAATTTTTTACCATTAACTGCATATATTTCAATTTTTTCTAAGCTCAGATTTCCTGTATTATTTAAAAATATTTTTCCAGTACTTGGGTTTGGGTAAATTGAAAAATTATTTTCAATATTTTGATCATTTACATCAAGTACTTGTTGAAGTGAAAATTTAAAAGTTCCAATAAATTGATTTGAAAAAGGAGTCGTATTTTCTAAACTACTAATGTTTTGTGCTGGGCTGGTATCGTCATTTCCTGATGCATAAGTTGTACCGTTGTCGGTCCCTGTGTCTGTGGCATGTACATCTATTGTAACCGACTGTAGCCAATCATTATTATTATCCGTCATTTTTATATTATTTACTTGAGCCACCCAATCCGGACTAGGTGCAATCATTGTAATTAGGCTAACCAAAGGGAAATTCATATCAAACTCAACATCATTAATAGTAATTGTACCCAGACCGCTACTTAAACCTGACCCTTCAATAATTTTATAAGTGTTGGCATTAGAGATACTTGCATTTATTTCTTGTGTAATAGATGTGTTACTCCCACTTTCGGCAACTTGTTCTACACCATCTGTAGCTAGTTGTCCAATTTCAAAAAAGGAAACAGCATTGTTATGACTTGCACCAATTAATGCTGACCAATGGGCCGAACCTGTAGGATAATCAGTCGGGTGAGTGGTGCTACTCCAATTGCTTATAAATTCAATTTTATAAATTGCTTTTTGTGCGTTAAGAGGAGCTAAGAAAAGTAAAAAAAGTGTGGAAGAGATTAATTTTAGTATCATAGTTTGAATAGTTAGGGGTATCTATCTGATAGTAGACGTACTAACTTTCAATTACTTACAAACTCTATCGTCCTGCAAGGATTTTAAAAATTTATAAGGTTTTAAAGTGTTCAAATTATACCTACAAGGTCTTTTTATGACCTTGAAGGATAATTCAGTTAATATTTAAAGGCTCTCAATAGCCTTTTCAATTCTTTCAATAGTTTCCGTTCTACCAATCAATTCCATAATATCATACAGGTGAGGCCCTTGCATGGCACCTACCAAACTTAATCGCAGTGGTTGCATTACTTTACCAAAGCCTAACTCTTTAGATGTAATCCACTCTTTTATAATACTTTCCAAATTTTGGGATGAAAAATCCTCAATTGGTCTTAATACCTCAACCAATTCATTTAATATTGAGTCCGTTTCTGTTTTCCATGCTTTTTTTACAGCTTTCTCATCATAAGATTTAGGCGATTCAAAAAAGAAATTTGATAAATTCCAGAAGTCAGAAATAAAAGTTGCTCTTTCTTTGACTAAGGAAATGATTTTTATAACATAGTTCATTTCAAGATGATCTTTAGACACTTTCAAGGATTCTAAAAATAAATCAGCCAATTCTTGGTCACTTTTTAATTGTAAATATTGATGATTAAACCACGTTGTTTTGTCAGGATTAAATTTAGCTCCGGCTTTACTAACATGTTCTAAACTAAATACTTTAATCAATTCTTCTAAGGAATATATTTCTTTTTCAGAACCCTTACCTTCATTCCACCCTAATAAAGCTAACATGTTTACTACTGCTTCAGGAAAATAGCCGCCCTCTCTGTAACCAGGTGAAACATCATCTTCGTTTTGCCATGCTAATGGAAAAACAGGAAACCCTAATTTATCACCATCTCGTTTACTCAATTTACCCTTACCTTCCGGTTTTAAAATCAAAGGTAAATGTGCAAATGCTGGAGTTTTCCAGTCGAAAGCTTTGTATAATAAAATGTGTAAAGCCAGTGAAGGAAGCCATTCTTCACCACGAATTACATGACTTATTTCCATCAAATGATCATCTACTATATTAGCCAAATGGTAAGTGGGCATTCCATCTGATTTGAAAAGAATTTTGTCATCTAATACATTGGTATCAATAGTAATTTCTCCTCTAATAATATCGTTTAATACTAATGTTTCATTTTCGGGTGATTTAAATCGTATTACAAACTTTTCTCCTGCATTTATTCGTAGTTGGACTTCATCCGTGTTAAGCGATAAAGAATTGTCTAATTTTAATCTGTTATGCCAATTGTAAATAAAAGTTTTGCCTTTAGTTTCATGATCCTTTCTATGAAAATCTAAATTTTCAGCAGTGTCAAAAGCATAATACGCTTGGCCTGTATTTATCAATATATCAATATATTTTTTATAAATATCCTTGCGTTCAGACTGTCTATAAGGACCAAATTCACCTCCAATATTCGGGCCTTCATCAAAAGGTATATTTAACCAGTTTAATGAATCTACGATATATTGTTCTGCTCCTTCAACATATCTATTTTGATCTGTATCTTCAATACGCAAAACAAAAGTGCCTTTATGTTTTTTAGCGAATAAATAATTAAATAATGCCGTTCTAACACCTCCAATATGTAAAGGACCTGTTGGACTGGGAGCAAATCTTACGCGTACTTTGTTAATCATTTTGTTAAAATTAGAGTGCAAATATAGTATTTGACAATGAAAATAGTATTTTTAGGCTTTATAAATGACGAACAACTTTAACAACATACAACATAAATTACAAGAGTTCATTAAAAAATACTATACTAATGAACTCATTAAGGGCATAATTCTATTTTCAGCTTTTGGCCTGTTGTATTTTATTATTACCTTATTTATTGAATATTTTTTATGGTTAGCTCCCAACGCTAGAAGTGTTCTATTCTTCCTTTTTATAGGTGTTGAGCTAGGATTGCTCATTAAGTTTATAGCCATTCCTATTGGTAAATTATTTGGTCTGCAAAAAGGGATAACAGAAACAGAAGCTTCTAAAATCATTGGCAATCATTTTTCAGAAGTAGATGATAGACTTATCAATGTTTTACAATTGAACCAAAATAAAGAGCATTCAGAATTATTATTGGCAAGTATTGAACAGAAATCGGCTGTATTACGGCCTATTCCCTTTAAGAATGCTATTAATTTTAAAAGCAATATAAAATATTTAAAGTATTTATCTATTCCATTGTTGATTTGGTTGTTTGCTTACCTTACAGGGAACAATTCCATTTTTAATGAAAGCTTGCATAGGGTAGTTAATTATAAAACGGCGTATGAACCTCCCGCTCCTTTTTCATTTCTGATATTGAATGATACCTTAGAAAGTATTGAAGGCCTACCTTTTAATTTATTAGTAAGGACTAAAGGAGATTTTATTCCTGAAAACATAAACATAAATTTTAATAATGAAAAATATCTATTAAAGGATAATAATGGGCTGTTTTCTTATGCATTTGGAAATTTAAAAGAACCCATTTCTTTTTATTTGGAGGCTAATGGCGTCCAATCAAAATCGTATCAATTAAATGTGATGGAAATACCGTCGGTTATCGGTTTTGAAATGCAGATGAATTATCCAGCTTACACTAATAAAAGGGATGAACGGATAAAAAATACTGGAAACGCGGTAATTCCTGAAGGCACGGAGATAACTTGGAATATTACTACAAAAGCGACAGATTCGATGAGGTTTGTGAGCGAAGGTAATGAGGTGATAGGTTTAAAATCGGATCATATTTTTTCAATTACAAAACAGGTTAAAAATAAATTGAATTACCAGGTTACCACATCAAATATAAATTTAAAAGATTATGAAAAACTGAATTATACTATTGACGTTATAAAAGATGAACATCCAAAGATTACCATAAAATCAGATATAGATTCTGTAAGCAGAGGAGCGGTACAATTTGCTGGGCAGTTGAGTGATGATTATGGATTACAAAGATTGCAATTGGTTTATTATTTTGAAGATGATAAAGAAACGCTAATTAAACAACCTATTAAGATTAATCGGTCAACCTTTGAAGAGTTCTATTATGTTTTTGCACCTGAGAATTTAAAAATCGATCAAGGAAAAGCCTATGAGATGTATTTTGAGGTTTTTGATAATGACGGGGTTAATGGAAGTAAATCTACTAAAAGTAAACGGTTTACATATTATAATAAAACCCAACAAGAAATTACAGATGATTTGTTAAAAGAGCAAAAGAAAACGCTTGAAGAATTAAATAAGACGACCAAAGACACAGAAAAGTTAAGTAAGGAATTGAATGAATTCTCCAAAAAAATTAAAAAGAAACCAGAACTGAATTGGAATGATAAAAAAGAATTAGATCAATTTTTAAAACGACAAGAGCAATATCAAGAAATGCTTGAGAAAAATACTGAACAACTTAAAGAAAATTTAGACGAACAAGAACTGAAAAATGAAAATACTTCTATTAAAGAGAAAAAAGAAGAACTTAAAAAACGGATAGAAGAAGCACAAGAGTTACAAGAAAAGAATGACTTATTGGAGCAATTGAAGAAGATGTCTAAAAAATTAGATAAAGAGCAAATGTTAAATAAGCTAGATAAGTTAAGCGAACAAAATAAACAAGAAAAACGCTCTTTAGAAAGGTTATTAGAATTGTCTAAGCGGTTTTTTGTAGAAAAAAAGGCAGTTCAAATTTCTAAAAAATTGGATTCATTATCTAAAAAACAAGAAAATCAATCTGAAAAGGAGCAGAATAAAGCAAAAGATCAAGAAAAATTAAATGAACAATTTGATGACATAAAAAAGGATCTTAATGAGTTGAATAAGCAAAATAAAAATTTGGCTCAACCCATGACTTTTCCAGACACAAAAACAGATGAAAAGGCTATTGAAGAAT
>Ga0209633_10001522_pt1 | contig 23698 bp, 19 predicted proteins | sample Cruoilmetagenom1_FD_187290 | JGI IMG/M metagenome (GOLD analysis project Ga0209633, IMG submission 187290) | Oil polluted marine microbial communities from Coal Oil Point, Santa Barbara, California, USA - Sample 1 (SPAdes) (version 2) | ecosystem: Environmental > Aquatic > Marine > Oil seeps ...
TTCGACTCCACATCAATACGAATTTTCTCGTTTAAATGTGAATTACACCGTCACCAGTAAACGTAAACTAAAAAGTCTGGTAGATGAGGGCATCGTAAATGGTTGGGACGACCCACGAATGCCAACGATTTCAGGGATGCGTCGTCGTGGTTATACTCCAAAATCTGTTCGTGATTTTGTGGATAGCACGGGCGTTACGCGTAACGATGGTGTGGTGGATGTCAGCCAACTTGAATTTGCGATTCGTGAAGATTTAAATAATAACGCACCTCGTGCAATGTGTGTTTTAAATCCACTTAAAGTGACTTTAACGAATTATCCCGAAGATAAAACAGAAGAAATGACAGCGCCTGGTCATCCAAACCGTGATAATTTTGCTTCGCGTACTTTGCCTATTTCTCGTGAAATATTAATTGATAAGGATGATTTTAGGGAAGAGGCTAATAAAAAATATAAACGTTTAGTGACGGGTAAACGGGTGCGTTTACGTAACGCCTATATCATCGAAGCGGACGAAGCGGTTAAAGATGCAAACGGTGAGATAATTGAAGTGAAAGCACGCATTATTGAAAATACAGTAGGTAAAAATCCTGAGGATGGTATCAAGGCAAAAGGCGTGATTCATTGGGTTTCTGCAATCAATAATGTGGATTGTGAAGTACGTCTTTATGATCGCTTGTTTACAGAAGAAACACCGGATGCAGGCGGAAAAGATTTTATGGATTGTATTAATCCCGATAGTTTACAAATAATAACAGGCTGTAAAGGTGAAGTGGGATTGATTAATGCGACGACTGATATAGCTTATCAATTTGAGCGTGAAGGTTATTTCTTTGTAGATGCGAAAGATTCAGGCTCTGAAAAGCTAGTTTTTAATAAAACGATTGGTTTGCGGGATACGTGGAATAAGTAGTTTGGCAAAAAGATCAGAATAAAAAAGCCCCGAAGTTCGGGGCTTTTTGTTACAAATTTTTAATGAGTTTAATTACTCTGGAATAACATTAACTGCTGCAGGTCCTTTTTGACCATCTTCAATCTCAAATGTTACTTTTTGATTCTCTTCTAATGATTTATATCCATCAGTGGTAATAGAATTGTAATGAACAAAAACATCATCTCCGCCATCATCTGGTGCAATAAATCCAAATCCTTTTTTGTTGTTAAACCATTTAACAGTGCCTGTAGCCATTGTGTTGCCCTCTTGAAAACCCAGCTAAAATTATATCAGTTGCTTAAAACAATACTGCTGATAAAAAATATTAGTGCAAGATCATATCATATGAAATGATAAAGACATTAGTTTTTTGATTCTAATTATTAATAACTTAGAATAAGTAAATATCAGAACTTATGTACCCTTTAGTATACACTTCGCCCTTTCAGATAGCGTAAAGAATAGAGTACATGGCACGTAGAAGAAGAAAGCAAAGACTCCCTCAAGAACCGGTTAAAGTCACTATTGAATCACTCAGTTTAGAAGGGCGTGGTGTGGCTCATATTGATGGAAAAGCAACGTTTGTGAGTGGTGCATTACCCGATGAAGAAGTAACGTTTATTTATACCTCTAAACGACGTAGCCATGATGAAGGTAAAGTAGAAGAAATTATAAAAGCATCGCCCGATCGTGTTGAACCTAAATGCGAACATTATGCTATTTGTGGTGGCTGTTCGTTGCAACATTTGAGTGTGGAAGCACAACGTCGTTATAAGCAGCAATCCATGTTGGAATCTTTAAAACATCTGGGAAAAGTCGAGCCACAAGAAATATTTGAGCCAATTGTGGGCGATGTGTGGGGTTACCGTCGTAAAGCACGTTTGGGCGCAAAATATGTGATTAAAAAAGACAAAGTACTGGTTGGTTTTCGAGAACGCCATGGTGGATTTCTAGCAGAAATTGAAAGTTGTGTGGTGTTGCATGAATCGGTTGGTACTAAACTTAAAGCGTTTCAAGAAATGATGTACGGTATGGAATCCCGTGATACAACGCCCCAGATAGAAGTAGCGGTGGGGGATGAGGCAACGGCTTTGATTGTTCGCCATCTAAAACCGTTGGCAGAGGCAGAACAACAACAGTGGATTGATTTTGCAAAAAAACATGATTTTCAGTTGTATTTACAACCCAAAGGCCCAGATACGGTACATTGTATTTGGCCGGACCCGTTACAGAAACAGCTTGATTTGTTTTATGAACATAAAGCATTTGATACGAAAGTGCATTTTGGTCCGCAGGATTTCTTTCAGGTAAATAGCAGCATCAACACGCAAATGGTGCCTCGTGCAGTGGAGTTATTACAATTAAAAGGCGATGAACGTGTGCTGGATTTATTTTGCGGTCTAGGTAATTTTACTTTGCCTATTGCACGCAAAGCAGGGCATGTAACCGGTGTTGAAGGTGATCTTGTAATGGTTAATCGCGCGCGCCAAACCGCTAAAGATAATGGTATTGAAAATACCGATTATTTTGCCTGTAATTTGATGGGTACAGCGTTAGAACTTAAAACACAGCCGTGGTTAAAAAAGAAATACGATTGTATTTTGCTTGATCCGCCACGTTCAGGCGCAAAAGAAATTATCGAACACTTTTCTAAATTAGGCGCAAAACGTATTGTATATGTGTCCTGTCATCCTGCAACCTTGGCGCGTGATGCAGGTGAGTTGGTTCATACGCATGGTTATAAATTATTAGGCGCAGGGATTATGGATATGTTTCCACATACAGCGCATGTTGAATCTATTGCGGTGTTTGAAAAGAGACCTAAATAAAGTGGCTTATAGAGCACCTCTAGTAAATTTAAAACCGTTTAATCCCAGTTTTCTACCAGTTAAGTATCCTGTCTCGTGATTATTGGCGTATATCCAACCTAGCATGTATTGCTTTAATAATTACTGTTAATGTGCCTATACGTTTTGATTGGTTTTTTAGTTTGTTTCTTCTCTGGTCAAAACAAGTTAATACTTGGTTTGATCCAAAGGACGAGGTAAAAATGCTTTTTGTTCGCAACTTTAATTGCTGTGATAGTTAAATAAATAAAAATCACCACAAAATCATTTTTATCTCGACCTTTGGGTCGTGCAAAGTCAAATTATAAAAATAAAACTAGATTGATTGAAAAATTATGGACACTAAAATCTATCGAATAGAAGATATTGTATTCACTGAACTTTCCCGAAATAAAGGCTCTATTGAATATCATCTTATTGACTCTATTAAAAATAAACGAAAAGTAACGGGTATAGCCAAACTTGGTTTAAATCGTAAGATTAAATCGGTTAAAGCGGTCTATCATCGTGAAAAACCGTTAATAGATGCCTTGGTAGAAGCGGACGTGGATCAACGTATCTCTGTTGATTTTACTGAGTTTAATAAAATATCACGTGTTAGAACTAAACAAATGCCTAATATAAAAGCTTCAACACGAGCCAATGGTGAAATTAGTGCAACGATGGTTTATCAAGAAATTTACGATGATATATATTATAGTGAAAAAGTTAAAAATGTGTTGCCTGATATGTCTCGTTTAGGTGTTTGGGCTGTATTTTTATTTGTTATATGGATGGCTTTCATGGCGATCAATCAGTTTGCGAAATTGGTATCGTGAGTAATATCGAATAAAAAACTATTGTACAAAAAATAACCACTAATACGTTACTTTCCACCTGTTAGTTATTTAAGACGAACAGTCATACCTTCTTTCTTATAATGAGTGAGTTATATTCGCGTGTTTGATATGTTTTAAGCATGAACGCTAATACAACCCCCGCCATAAACATGAAGAAAACCTTTACGGTCACCGATATTTTATATAATAAATTATCGCGTAAAAAGGGCACAATTGAATATTACCTAATTGATGAGATGGGTAATGACAGAAAAATTACTGCAATGGCACATTTAGGCTTTGGTAAAAAGATCAAAGCGGTAAAAGCATTATACAAACGCGAAATACCTTTGGTAGCAGCGTTAGAAACAAAAGAAATTGATCAAACATTTACGTTAGATTTCACTCAATTTAATAAAGATCAACGTCTTTGTAAAAAAGCATCAAAATGCTTTGCTGAAAAAGCATATGCTCAGAACTTTAGTAGTGCTATGCCGGATTCCTCACGTTTCCCCTTTTTATTTGGGATAGCGATGCTGGGCACGCTAATTATTTTTTTGTTGGGTGCTTTTTAAGGGACTTCTTGAATATTCTCACTACTATTTGTTCATATTTGGTTAAGTAGTTCCCCCTTATACTTTCTGTAAAAAATAATACTTAATTACGATCGCTAATTTTTATGATTAACGGTAGTAGTTGCTAGATCACGTGTATAGTGTTCATTGTAAGTCACTGTATAATAATAAAAATAATAAAATAGTATCTTCGAGAAACCTACATGTCCTGGATTATAAAATTGCGCCAAAATGCAATATCGTTTTTGACTACAGCTACTTTGTTAATAACGTCAATCATGAGTGTTTTTGTTGTGAGTAGTTGTTATGCCCATCCAAATGATCCTTTATCATTAGATGAAATTAACAAGGTCGTTTCTTTAACACAGCCAAAAGCAGTGGCCCGATCAACAAATGTTTCAAACACTACCGAAAATAATGCGAAAGAAGTTTTATTGGTGGAACGTCATCAGCAAAAAAATGCACCCACTGGACAACGTTTTGCAGATGTTTTTACGTATGATTATGCGACCAATGAATTAATCGAATCAGTGGTTGATCTAAACACATCAGCAGTGATCAGCAGTCAGCGTAAAAAAGGTGTGCAATTACCGCTAACTGAAAATGAATTAGAACGTGCAAAACGTATCGTCTTTGAAGATGAGGACGAACGTCAGATTCTAGAAAATGAATATCACCGCATTACGTCTCGTCCTTTAACGGATACCTCCGAACTCAATATCAAAGCATTTACCTTTACTGCGGATAGTTTGCCTAATCGCGTCAATGAGGCAAGTAAACTCTGCGGGTTTCATCGTTGTGCGCAATTGATGCTGTATACCGGTGAGAATATCGTATTTGAGATTACACCAATTGTGAATTTATCCAAGGGTGTCGTGACGCAAAGAATTGGTTTTTAATATGAAAAAAATAACGTTTAAATCAAGCTTAGCATTACTATTTTTAGTTTTAATTAATTTAAATTTTAGTATCGCCCAAGCTCGCCCAAATGGTACTTCGTGTCCGGCGGGACATACTATTTCTAAAACATTTTCTTCGGGTGCAAAGTGGGATTTATGTTGGCAAGTGCGCGATGCAGAGGGTGTTGTACTCAGTGATGTTCATTATAAAGCCGTTGGAAAACCCCGTCGTCGTATCTTGGGTGAAGCAGGTCTTTCTCAAATACAAACAGATTATGATGATGGTTCTGCCAGCGAGTTTTTAGTTACTGGTGCGGGTTTAGGTGGTAGTCATTTACAAACATTAACCTCCGATATGTGTGACGGTCAAATACACAAAGATGCGGGGCGCAACGTTGTTTGTGAATCGTATGGTTCTGCGGGTTATATTTATCGTTATAAAAATAACACACGACGTCAAGGCAGCAAGTTGGATATTTATAGTGTGTCTGCGGCAGGTGCTCGTGAATTTATTGTGCGTTGGCGTTTTTTAGAAAATGGTACGATAGAGCCAGCAGTTGGTTTAACGGGTCAATTTACAAAAACGACCACAAATGACTCAGCAGGTTGGAAAGTAACAACACAAAATAAAATAGCGACAAGTTTTGTTGATCACTATTTTTGGCGTCTTGATTTTGATATTGAATCAATCAATGACAATGATGTAATTGAGCAAATAAAAAGTGTGCCTTCTTCAAGTCGATTGACTAAAACGAAACAGACACAAACAGTTTCCAGTGAATTAGCCGCTTCTTTTGTACCAGCGGAAAAGAAGTTTTGGCGTATACGAGATAATAGCGTTAGAAACAGTGCAAACAAGTTCATTTCATATGAAATGGTGATGCTTAATTATGCTGAGCAAAACAAAGGTAATACTTCATCGCCCTGGTTGAAAAACGATGTTTATTTTACTAACTATAAAGCATGCGAGCGTTTCGCCGTTAAAAATTCTACCAATAATTGTGGCGCAAATGTAAGCGAGTTTGTGAATGCAGAAAATATCAACGCGAAGGATATTGTAGTTTGGTATCGCTTAGCTCATCACACACTCCCAAGAGATGAAGATTTTTCTCCTGCTGCACCGCAATGGAGTAGCTTTATTTTATTACCACGTGATTGGACTTCGACAACCCGTTTATAAGAATATGAATAATAAAATGAAAACTATTACTACATGCAAAAAACAAAATGTAATGCGCGATGGGTTGGCATCTTTTTTTACATTACCATTGTTTGCTCTTACGCTGGCTTTGTCTGTACTAGTTTTTCCAATTTCAACTGCAAGTGCGGCTGAGCATTGTGATGATCGCTTTTATGTAGATGAAACCCTGCCAAATGGTTCACGTTGGGATATGTGTTGGGAACATCGCAAACGCGAAGGTATTATTTTTCATCATATTTACTATACACCTAAGAACCAACCACGCCGCATGGTGCTAAATCATGCCGCCGTCGCCCAAATCCACGTGCCTTATGATGATAATGGTGCGCGTTACCATGATATTTCTGATTATGGTATTGGCGAACGTAATATGCTGGATCTTCAAGCAGATGAATGCCCAAGCGGTACTCGGTTAAAGTATATTAATAAAAATGTTTTGTGTAAGCAGATAACCAAACGTGATTTTGCATTCAAAAGTGGCGCTAATAGCCTGAAAGGTAATAATTTAAGTTTGTTTAGTGTGTCTCCTGTGGGGGCTTATTATTATATTCCAACGTGGCGTTTTATGGATGATGGCACTATTGAGCCGTGGATTGGCGCAACAGGTGCATTACAACGTTTTGGTGGTAATTCAAGTCGTGGTTGGGAACTGGGAGATGGGCGCACGGGTATTTCGCATTTACACAACTTTTTTTGGAAACTTGATTTTGATTTAAATAAAACACAGGCTAATGATGTCGTTGAGGAAATAAATTTCCCCTTAGTGAGTGGAAAGCGTAAAAGAGAAATCACGGTATTTAATTCTGAATCATCGCGAAAAGTGAATCCAGATACCATGCGCCGCTGGCGAGTACGAGATAAAGCAATCAAAAACGCAAATAATCATGCTATTTCATACGATATTGTTTTAGGTGAAACAGGTCATCAAGATATAGGCCCTGCTAGCGAGCCTTTCACACACAATGATTTTTATGTAACAAAACAAAATGACGCAGAAAAATTTGCTTCACATAACCCAAGTGGAGGAAGAAATTTAGCGGAGTTTGCAAATGGAGAAAGCATAACAAATCAAGATATTGTTATTTGGGCTGGAGTAACTTTCTACCATATGCCACGTTCTGAAGATGCGCCGCATATGGATGCACATTGGAGCCATATGCAAATTATTCCACGTGATTGGCATGCATCAAATCCCTTGAGTTCTGGTGCGGTGGTTACCAATACACCGCCCACTGTTTCTACTCCGGCAAACCAAACATCACAGACAGGAACAGCGGTAAATTTAGCTATTCAGGCAAGCGATATAGATGGTGATACACTTAGCTATGCAGCAACCGGACTTCCTGTGGGACTAAACATTAATTCAAATACTGGTGTAATTACGGGTACTTTAGCTACTGCTAGTGCGGGTAATCATTCAGTAGAAATCACAGTCAATGATGGTCAAGCAAATAGCGCTGTACAATTTAGCTGGACGGTAACCACGGTTAATACAAACCGCCCACCGGTACTCACAGCTCCTAGTAATCAGTCTGGTTTAGTGGGAGATAGCATTAATCTACCTGTTCAAGCAACAGATGCTGATGGCGACAATATTAGCTTTAGTGCAACGGGTTTACCTACTGGATTAACCATTAATAGTAGCACGGGTGCAATCACCGGTAATTTAACAACCATTGGCAATTACACGGTTAACTTAAAAGCCAGTGATGCAACAAGCAATGCGACAAAAAGTTTTACTTGGTCTGTGACTGCACCTCCGACTGGTTCGATTTCAAATCAAGTAACAAATAGCCGTTTTACACTGGATGGTCAGATCAACGATTGGAGTGCTATGCGCTTTTTTGCCAACGACCCCGATGATGTGAGTGGTGTAAACAATCAAATAGATTGGTTAAAAGTAGCCGTTGCACATAGTACCGATAAGGTCTATTTGGCGTATGAAAATAGACAAAATGTTGACCCAAGCAATCTATCAGGAACGTCTATTCCGTGGGGATGGCAAGGCTATCTTGATACTGATAATAATCCGGCAACGGGTTTTCAAACAGATGGGATCGGCGCAGATTATATTATCGAAGGTGCTAGTGTCCAACGTTATACAGGGACAGGGTCGAGTTGGTCTTGGGAAAATGTAGGTCAAGCTCAATTACAGTATCGAGCTAAAACAGTTGAGATGAGCTTTTCTCGTGCCTTTATTGGAAACCCTCAAACTATGCGAGCAGTTTTTGAAGGAAATAACGCCGCATTTAATGGTACGACGACAGACCGTTATCCAAATGCAGGTTTTTTAAGTTATACCTTTAGCGGAAGTAGTAACACCAATACGCCACCCGTTGCCAATGGACAACAGATATCAGTCGGAAGTGGTGCTTCAATTAGCGTGATTTTGAATGCAAGTGATGTCGATGGAAATGCATTGTCATATCAAGTAACAACTCAACCAACGCATGGTTCATTAAGTGGTTCTGCGCCGAATCTTGTTTATACGGCTAATGATAATTACACCGGTGCAGATAGTTTTAAATTTAGAGTGAACGATGGAACAGTAAATAGCTCTGTTGCAACAATAGGTATAACGGTTAGCTCTGGTCAAACAGGTGGTGCGGTTTCTAACTTCATCAATAGCACAATTACGGTGAATGGTAATGCGTCGGACTGGAATGGATTAACCCGTTTTTCTGATGATGCAGATGATGCTTCCGACGTGATTGATTGGCAAAATGTCACTTTGGCGCATACGGATCAATACTTGTATATGCTGTATACCAATAGAAACAATATAGACCCTGTCAGTACATCAGGTTCTTATTTAGCATGGGGCTGGCAAACGTATATTGATGCGGATAACAATATCAATACGGGTTATAAAGCAGGCGCATTGGGCGTTGACTTTATAATCGAAGGGAATCAAATATTACGTTACACTGGCAGTGGTAGTAACTGGAGTTGGCAAAGTGAAGGGCAAGCGCAATCACAATACAGTGGAAAAATAGCAGAATTAGCGTTACCACGCAGCATGATAGGAAACCCTACTTCTATGCGGGTTGCATTTTCTGGCAATAATGAATCATATCAAGGTACTGGAACTGATTTATATCCTGATGGGCAAAATAGCACGTCTGCAAATTTACGTTATTTCGATTATGAATTTTCGGGTGATGGCGGATCAGATAATAGACCGGTAGCATTCACACAAACTGTGGCAGTAACGTCCGGCGAGCGCGCAAATATTACATTAATTGCAACTGATCCTGATAATGATCCATTAGCTTATACTATTGCTGCAAATCCTTTGCACGGTACTTTAAGTGGCTCAGCGCCCAGTGTTGTTTATACGCCGGACACAGGGTTTGTGGGTCAAGATAGTTTCCGTTTTAATGCTAGTGATGGAAACACAGATAGCGCAACAGTAACGGTGACTATTAATGTGACTGGATCACAAACAGGTGTTATTTCTAATTTAGTGAGTAGTATCAGTGTTGATGGTAATCTCGAAGAATGGGGTTCGCTTACTGCGTTTGTAGACGATCCAAACGATGTATCAGGCACTAATAATATTATCAACTGGCAGCGTGCGGCGATAGCTCACAATGCAGATACGCTCTATTTCATGTATAAAAATCACGGTGCTATTAGTGTTGATAATAATAGCGGTTCATATATGAACTGGGGTTGGCAAGCGTATTTAGATTCCGATGAAAATGCAAGTACTGGATATGGTATAGGTAATATTGGTGCAGACTATATTCTTGAAGGTGCACAACTACAGAAATATACAGGAACAGGTAGCAATTGGAGCTGGGGATCAGCCGTAACCGCTACACTTGAGTATAATGCAGATACGGCAGAATTTAGTTTTGCACGAAGTGTGGTTGGAAATCCAAGTAAAATTCGTGTTGTTTTCAGAGGTGATAACGGCGCTTATGGTGGAACCAGTCAAGATAATTATCCTGATAATCAAAATGCTTTCGAATATAAATTGAGTGGTGGTAGTCAGCAATCTGCTACGAGACCAGTCGCAATTGCCCAACAGGTTTCTGTTAATAAAAACACCAGCAAAACATTGTCATTGTCAGCAACCGATGTAGATAATGATACGTTAACGTATCGTATTGTAAGACAACCCGTTAATGGTGTTATTACAGGCTTTAACGATTCAGGGCAAAATTTCAATTACCGACCAAAAACGGGGTTTGAAGGCGATGATAGCTTCAGTTATGTAGCTAATGATGGCACTTTTGATAGTTCCGTAATAACGGTATTGATCAAAGTAGGTACGGGCTCATCTGCTGCGATAGAAGCCTCAAACGGTGGTGGTGGGTCGCTTCCTTTTGAATGGTTGTTGCTATTAGGAATTATTGGTTTATTTAAAATCAGAAAAAGCCATAAATAATTATATGTGATACCCGCGAAGGCGGTATCGAGTGTTAAGACAAAATATTTTTAATTTACGGTTCTCAGGAAAGCTCCTATTTGAGCTGTTAAATATCAATGAAAACTATAAATAAGTCTTTTACTATGCATGTCTTTCTACTAATAAAAATAAGATAATATGATGAAAAAACTATTACTTCTCTTTCCTTTGTTGTTTGCGGGTCATTTGTGTGCAGATACGAATGCCTTAAAAGAATCATCAAATAATACTTCGCAATCTCCACAATGGAAAATGAAACATCAGTCAGAAAACAAACGCTTTGATGCAAACTTAGTTTGTTCATCTGCGCCCAGCGTGGGTACTTTTCAAGAGTGTCAGCTGAGTATTTTTACATCAAATATTAAAAAAATTACTACTGGGGAATTATCTAAGAAGGAAGATGAAACCGATTTAATCAAAAATGCAAAAATAATGCTAGAAGGCGGTATGCCTGCGCATCATCATGGTTTACCTACGTCTCCCATTGTTAATTGGTCTTCAACAGAAAATGTCTATCAAATAAAAGGGCTGAAATTTAGTATGCCGGGTGATTGGTTTTTGCGTTTTCATGTAAAAGAGACTGAATCAAGTCCAGTTGATAAGGTTGAGTTTAAATTTTCAATTTAATCAATTATAGATAGAATGCGCGCTTTCATTCCGATAATCTTACTGTTCCAGCTTGTGATAATGTTTTCGCTTCAAGCCGAGGAGTGGTCAAGCACAGAGCGACAAATACTCAATCAGTTTTCATTTAAGCATATTCCTCATTACAGTCGCGACCCTTCCAATAAACTTCTTAATAATGCTAATGCGATTAAATTAGGCAAATCATTATTTAATGATGTTCGCTTAAGTCATAACAAAAATATAGCGTGTTCCAGTTGTCATATAAAAGCATTGGCGTATACCGATAATAAAAAATTAGCAAAAGGCATGCGTGATGGAAATCGTAATACGCCAAGTTTACTTAATGTTGCAGAGCAGAATTGGTTTTTCTGGGATGGAAGAAAGGACAGCCTGTGGGCGCAAGCATTAGGGCCCATTGAAAACCCAGCCGAACATGATTTTACGCGTGTTGAAATATTTCATTTTATTGCTACTGATCAACACTACCGTAAAAATTATCAACAAATTTTTAGTCAGAAGGATCATGCGCTACCTACCTTGGATGAATTAAAATATTATCCCAAAAAAGCAGGGCCTGAATCGTCACTTGATCATGTTATTGCGTGGAAAAAAATATCAAAAGATCAAAGAAATCGAGTTAATCGTATTTTTAGCAATATTGGTAAAGTGATAGCAGCGTTTGTATCAACTATCAAAAATAAGCCATCGCGGTTTGATCGATTTATTGATGAAATAAATACCAAGGGAAAATCCACTGTTTTGAATGAATCAGAACAAAAAGGTTTAAAGCTGTTTATTAGTCAGAAAACGGGTTGTTTAAATTGTCATAGTGGCGCTTTGTTGAGTAATAAAGAGTTCCATAATATTGGCACCGGAATTCGCGGCATGGATAATGGTCGGTCAGAAATAATTGATGCCGTCATTCGGGATCCGTTTAATTGTTTAGGTCAATACAGTGATGCCAAACCAGAAGAATGTTTAGAACTGAAATTTGCAAATAAAGATAGGCATGTATTAACGGGTGCTTATAAAACACCTTCATTGCGTAATTTATCTAAAACTGCACCGTATATGCATGATGGTCGTTTTTCAGATTTGAAAGAGGTTATTAACTATTATATGAGTATTGATCAAGAAAAAGCGAAAGAAACAGACCTGCCTGCAATGAAAAAATTAAGTAAAGTAGAACAATCGCATTTACTAAATTTTTTATTAACACTGTAGTTGAACTTGTTGAATTAGTCGTATTGGAAAAATCAGTTGTGATTCATTTGTCTCTCATGCAAAGATTCCTAATTAATCTGTCTTGTCACACACAACGTGTTAAGCTTATCGGATGGATACCACTCACTTAAGTACACTTCGTTTTTCTGAACTTGATCTATTGCCTGAGATTCAATCTGCTATTGATAGCGCAGGTTTTGAATTTTGCACACCCATTCAAGCAAAATCCTTACCTATTAGCTTAGAAGGGAAGGATATAGCGGGTCAGGCACAAACAGGAACGGGTAAAACAGCCGCTTTTATGTTGGCTGCTTTCCAACATTTATTGACAAATCCATTGGCAGAAAACCAAAACCAACGTGTAACTAATGTTCGTTGTATCGTTTTAGCGCCAACGCGAGAACTGGCGATCCAAATTGCAAAAGATGCGGAAGTATTAGGTAAAGATACCGGACTAAAAATTGCTTTAGCTTACGGAGGTACAGGCTACGATCAACAACAAAAATCAATAGAGCAGGGTGCAGATATTTTAATCGGCACACCCGGTAGAATTATTGATTTTTGGAAGAAAAAAGTATTCAGTCTAAAACGTTGCCAATGTTTAGTGCTAGATGAAGCCGATCGCATGTTGGATTTGGGTTTTATTAAAGACATCCGTTTTTTATTAAGACGACTGCCAGAGCCAGAAAAACGTCTAAACATGATGTTTTCAGCTACATTGTCTCATCGCGTGATGGAGCTTTCATATGAACATATGAACAGCCCCGTAAAAGTAGAAATTAAGGCAGAGGCCGTTAATACCAAAAAAATTGCACAATTTGTTTATTACCCATCTAACGATGAAAAAATTCCGCTGTTATTAGGCTTGATTAAAAAACTAAACCCACACCGTGCCATTGTTTTTGTTAATACAAAACGCAATGCTGAAACAATTGATGATTATATGCGTGGTAATGACATCAAAGCGGTGATGATCTCAGGTGATGTTAGGCAAAATAAACGCCAGCATCTATTAAAAGAATTTTCCCAAGGTAAACATCAAGTATTGATTGCTACTGACGTTGCCGCACGTGGATTACATATTGATGACGTATCGCATGTATTCAACTACGACTTGCCACAAATTGCAGAAGATTATGTACACCGTATAGGGCGAACTGCGCGTGCAGGTGCCTCCGGCCAGGCGCATAGTTTTGCGTGTGAGGATACCGCCTTTTATTTACCCGAAATAGAATCTTATATTGGTATGACAGTGCCGATGGAAAGTGTTACGTCAGAGTTGTTAGCAGATGTAAAAAAACGAGTGCGTATTCAACGTGATCGTGTGCCGCATCATGGTAAAGGAGGGAAGCCGAATCATAAGCGTCCTTTTAATTCACGCAATAAAAATAGAAACGGGAACGCAAAGAATTATTCAAAAAATAATTCAAATAAATCGTCTAGTACTACTACGCGTCGTGGTTCATCGTCACAAAATAAGACTGCATCTTAATCAATCGTTAAATTAAATTAATCGTCCTAACTGTAATGGGGTAAGTATGGAGAGTGATCTTGTGCTATTTACTCCCACCTTCGCATTGCGGTGAATCTGCCACTTTACCCGCCTTTTCAAAATATTCATCCGGTGTCATGGTGTGTAATGCCAAAGCATGAATACTATTCAGTTCTTCTGCTAGCGCGCTATTAATCATTCGGTGGCGTGCAATTAGCATTTTACCTTCAAATTCCTTACTCACTGCGACGACTTTAAAATGAGATTCGCTTGCAGGACCACTGTGCATATGGCTTTCGTTGGTGATTTCCAATACTTCGGGCGTAAGGGCGGTGTTTAGTTTTTCTTCAATTTGGGTTTGCATATTCATGTTTGAGTTTGTACCAATTTTAGTAGGATAGCTAATAATATGAGGTTAGTATCGGATTAAGCAAATACAATCATCTTTAAAAGTAGATAATTTAAACGGTTTATTACCCAATTTTCTGAGTAACTTCTCTATTAATTAAATGGCGATACTTCATTAAAGAAAATCTAGTTGGATGATATGAAAATAGTCACTCAATAACGGATGGTGTTTGTAGATCATTAAGATAATGTGAAAATATCTGAAGCTGAACCTATTTGATCAGGACTTAAAGTTTTTTTAATTCCTCTAATGAATCCGCAATAATGTCTCTAACTTCCTCATCAGTATCATCTTTTCCAGATTCTAGAATAGGAATTGCTTGTTTATCTGCAGTCATACCTAAGTAGTGATACACATCGGCGCGAATACGAACGTCTTTGTGCTGGCTTAATTTAGCTAAGTCTGGAATTAATGTTTTGAGTAATTCGCTACCAGAAAATTCTTCAAATACGACACCTATGCCAATTCGTGTACTGAGTACAGTGCCAGAGTCTCTGAGTAATTCCATGATTGATTGAATACTGGATTCGTCTTTCTTGATAGCTTCGACTACTTTGTTGACTTGTCCATCAGATAATAAGAAATCATAGTCAGCTGTGAGGTTATTCTCTTTTAAAGCCCATTGTGCGCGTTGTTGTAACGCTTCTAAGGTTTGCGCGCCACTTAATTCATGTTTGCCAATGCGAACCCAAGGAACAGAACGGACTTTAAATTCTTGCATGGCTTCGGGGTGTTGTTCCAAATTAATCACTCGTAATGTGCCGATGTCGCCTTTTTTAATGAGTTTACTTAATGAATCCAATACGCCAGGGCAATGCGCGCAATGACTGCTTAATAGCATCAGTGCCTCTGGCGCACTAGGTGATGTGTTATTAGTTTGATCATTCATATTTAATTGCCATTTTTTTGGGAATCAAGTCTGCATCCCAATTTTGAACCGCCCATTTCCATAAGTCATCTAAATTTTCAAAATCATCGGGGTGAGTGATGGGTTGACCTAAAAATTGCAGGGTTTTAATCAGTTGTACACGTTTATTTTTGTTGGTTATTTCTGGAGAGCGATTTTGTTTACTGAGTTTTTTACCATCTGCACTGACAGCAACAGGAAAGTGTAAATAAAGCGGTGTATCGTATCCGAGTAATTGTTGTAAATAGATTTGACGCGGGGTGTTATCAAATAAATCAGCACCCCGTACAACGTGAGTAATGCTTTGTTCGGCATCATCAATCACAACAGCCAATTGATAAGCAAATAAACCATCGCTACGCTTGAGTATAAAATCCCCAATATCTTGTGCAATATTTTGACAAAAGGGTTTTTGATTTTGGCATAAATCGTTAAAACAGATTGGGTCGTTATTGGTTTTAAGGCGAATGCTAAATTGTGTTGAATCAGGGTTATTAGGTGCTTCTCGACATAAGCCAGGATAAATATAACCAATGTTTAGGTCATCGGTTAAGGCGCTGAGTTGTTTTCGGGTACAACTGCAGGGGTAAGTGTATTTATTTAGTGAATCGAGTGTATTTTGATAGATTTGAGTACGTTTACTTTGATAAATAATTTCATCATCCCACTGAAAACCAAACTGTTCTAGCATATGAATAATAGATTTTGAGTATTTAGAGTGAGAACGTTGCGTATCAATATCTTCGATGCGCAACAGCCATTTCCCATGTTTGTGCTGACGTGCGCAAAGGTAGCTAGCAGTCGCGGCAATTAATGAGCCGAAATGAAGGTGTGCACTGGGTGTTGGGGCAAATCTACCGACATAAAAAAAGGAGCTGTCAGATTTTTTTTCTGAAGCTCCCATTCTAAATATTTCTTTGGTTTTTAATTAAGCCATTTGTTTTTCTTTGATTTCCTGAGTGGTTTTACAATCTATACAAAGATCAGCCGTTGGGCGAACTTCAAGACGTTGTAAACCAATTTCGATACCACAAGCGTCACAATAGCCATAATCATCATCGTCAAGACGTGCGATTGTTTTATCAATTTTACGCACTAATTTGCGCTCTCTATCACGAGTACGCAATTCTAATGTAAATTCTTCTTCTTGAGTGGCGCGATCTGCTGGGTCAGAAAAGTTACTGGCTTCTTCTTGCATATGGTCTACGGTGCGGTCAACTTCTTCCATCAATGATGTTTTCCATGCAAGCAGAATCTTACGAAAATGTTCTACCTGTGGCTCGTTCATGTATTCTTCGCCCGCTTTGCTAACATACGGTTCAATACCATCAACGGGTAATGCAGATTTTCTAGTGATTGAAGATACTTCAGTTGTCATTGTCTTTCTCCTAAGCTTTTTATAAGCTTTTTAAACTACTTTTTAACTACTATGTAACGGCCCTTTTAAACCTAGGAGTTTTTATGATTCCTAGATTAATTCAATTTAATGCGCCTTGAAAATTTGCGCAGTATTATATCATGAATTTCAATATAAGTACTTATAGTTTTAGTTAGATAGAATATGTTTAATTTTTCTCTGCATACTATTAAGCAACCTTCTTTAACAGTATTATAGGAATATGATACGAAGTAAACGAAATTTCAGATGAATAGTCCCATTCCAACTAAAGTTAAAAATAAAATCAAACAGTTACACCATGATTTACATTATCATAATCATCGCTATTATGTGCTTGATGATCCTGAAATTCCTGATAGCGAATACGATAAAATGCTACGCGAATTACAGACAATCGAGGAAAAATACCCACAAGCTTTAAGCAGTGATTCTCCCACCCAACGTGTAGGCGCAATGCCGCTAGATTCATTTAGTGAAGTAAAGCATATTGTACCTATGCTTTCGCTCGGAAATGCATTTTCAGAAGAAGAGGTGAACGCATTTGAAAAGCGTTTATTGGATCGTTTGGACTTAAATAACAAGAATGAGCATACAACACTCGAATATAGCGTAGAACCAAAGTTAGATGGGTTAGCGGTTAGTTTACTTTATGAAAATGGGGTTTTAGTGCAAGGTGCAACGCGCGGTGATGGCGAAACAGGCGAAAATATTACTGAAAATGTGCGTACCATCAATTCTATTCCACTAAAGCTCACAGGTAAGAACATTCCCACACGTCTTGAAGTGCGTGGCGAAGTGTTTATGCCCAAAGCATCGTTTGAAGCTTTGAATAAAAAAGCGCGAGAAAATGATGAAAAAACCTTTGTAAACCCAAGAAATGCCGCCGCAGGTAGTTTGCGCCAGCTTGATTCACGAATAACCGCATCTCGCAATTTAGCGATGTATTGTTATGCCACGGGGCTTGTTGAAGGAAGCACTCTGCCAGACACGCATAGTGCTGCTATACAACAATTAGCTGATTGGGGTTTTAGTACTTGTCCAGAAAGTAAAACAGTTAAAGGCGTACAGGGTTGTTTGGATTATTATCAAGAAATAAGTGAGAAGCGAGAATCCCTTCCTTATGAAATAGATGGGGTCGTGTATAAAGTTGATCAATTTGATCAGCAACTAACTCTGGGTTTTGTGAGTAGAGCACCGCGATGGGCAATCGCACATAAATTTCCTGCACAAGAAGAAATGACAGTGTTAAAAGAGGTTGAGTTTCAAGTGGGTCGCACTGGTGCATTAACGCCCGTTGCAAGACTTGAACCTGTGTTTGTAGGTGGAGTTACCGTAACCAATGCGACCTTACATAATATGGATGAAATTCGTCGTAAAGATATACGCATTGGCGATACGGTAATTGTTAGGCGGGCAGGGGATGTGATCCCCGAAGTAGCACGTATTGTTCCTTCAAAACGTCCTAAAAATGCGCAAGAAATTCACATGCCGTCAACATGCCCTGTGTGTGGTTCGGCGGTAGAACAATTAGACGATGAATCAGTTGCGCGTTGCTCAGGTGGTTTGTTTTGTAGTGCTCAGCAAAAAGAGGCGATTAAACATTTTGCATCACGAAAAGCACTAGATATTGATGGCTTAGGTAATAAATTAGTTGAACAATTATTTGATGAAAAATTAATCGAAACGGTTGCCGATTTATATCAATTGAATGTTGAGCAACTTAGTCAATTAGAACGCATGGGAGAAAAATCTGCGCAGAATTTGGTGGCAGCACTTAATGACAGTAAACAGACTACATTAGCGCGTTTTATTTATGCGTTAGGTATTCGAGAAGTAGGGGAGACAACCGCAATATCTTTGGCAAATCATTATCGTTTTCTGGATGCGCTCAAACAAGCTGATGAAGAAAGCTTGCAGAAAGTGGATGATGTTGGTCCCATTGTCGCAAGTCATGTGGTCTATTTTTTTCAACAAGCACATAATCTAGAAGTGATTGATGCATTGTTACAAGCCGGAATCGTCTGGGAAACACCAGAGAAACAATCAGATGCCGAACAACTCCCGTTAGTAGGCAATATTTACGTACTGACAGGTAGTTTGCAACATTTAAAACGCAATGATGCAAAAGCACAGCTCGAAGCACTGGGTGCAAAAGTTAGTGGCAGTGTATCTAAAAAGACGACGGCGGTATTTGCTGGAGAAAAAGCAGGGTCTAAATTAGCGAAAGCTGAAAAGCTAGGTGTTACGGTTTATGGTGAAGATGATTTAGTTTCACTGCTAAATGATAAATAGTTAGTATTTGTGGTGAAGGATGCTTGACAGTTTATAGTCTGAGATTTAATATACGCGCCTCGTTGAGAGAGCTCTAGTGGCATGAGTTTCTTTATGACACGTTTTGCGGGAATAGCTCAGCTGGTAGAGCACGACCTTGCCAAGGTCGGGGTCGGGAGTTCGAATCTCCTTTCCCGCTCCAAATTTAGTGAGCTTGCGTTTTTGTTTTTTAAAAACGACAACTCAATTATGCAAAGCTTAGTACTAGCTCGCCTGATAAGGCGAAACTAGGACTTAGCGTGTATTAGTAAAAAGTCGCTTAATTTTAAGCGACTTTTTTATGCCTGTTTTTTATATTTCTGTATCCTTAGATTATCTATAAATAGACCCTTTTCTAATCTGTGTTCATCTGCGTAATCTGTGGTTTAGGTTTTATCCTTTTAGTTATTTAATTATTAAGGAGATCCTGATTAAGTCGATTAGATTTAAGCGCAGAAAAAACTGTCGCTATTTTTGACGAAGTGAGCTGGAATGGTTACTCCCTTGTAGCGATCTTCGTGGAAAATATCGGCAGTTTTAGCAAGCTTAAAATAATTGGGCTTGATCAGGATCTCCTTAGGTAATGATCTTATAACAAGGCACATATTCCGTGCCCGGCAATTTCATACGTTGTTGCTCTACAAATGATTTAAGTAGCGCGTCCATCTGTTTCATAATTTCAGGGTCGCCTGAAATCTCAAATAATCCGTGTTTTTCAATTGATCGAATACCATCATCTTTGACATTACCCGCAACGATACCAGAAAAGGCACAGCGTAAGTCAGCGGCGAGTTTGTGTGCTTCTTGGTCTTTATGCAATGCCAAGTTTTTCATGTTTTCGTGGGTAGGATCAAAGGTTTTTTGAAACTCGGGTGCTATTTTCAACAACCAATTAAAATAATAGGCATCACTATTTTCGCGCCTAAAATCTTTCACTTTCTTCATTTGTTTTTTGATCTTCTTAGCCACGCGTTCTGGATCACCGATGATGATTTCGTAACGATCTTGTGCGGCTGATCCCAGTGTTGATGCGATAAAATCATCAATTTGTTTGAAATAATCTTTGGATGTTTCGGGTGCGCTAAAAATAAGTGGAAATGGTAATAGCTTATTTTCTGGGTGAAGTAAAATACCTAAAATGTATAATATTTCTTCACAGGTACCTGCGCCTCCAGGGAAAACGATAATTCCATGGCCTGTGCGTACAAAGGCTTCCAGACGTTTTTCTATGTCAGGTAAGATGACTAGATCATTAACAATAGGATTGGGTGATTCGGCTGCGATAATACCAGGCTCGGTAATTCCAAGGTACTGACCGTCTTTGATACGTTGTTTTCCATGTCCAAAAGTGGCGCCTTTCATAGGTCCTTTCATTGCGCCTGGACCACAACCGGTACATATATCCATTTCTCGTAAACCGAGCTGATAACCCACTTCTTTCGTATATAGATATTCTTTTCTGGAAATGGAATGTCCACCCCAGCAAACAATTAACTGAGGATTGGAGCGAGGTCGTAAGATGCCGGCATTTCGCATGATATGAAATATCGCATTTGTAACGCCGTCTTCATTTTCAAGATCGAATTTTGGATTATTAATAATTGAATCGTAGGAATAGACAATATCGCGTAACACAGAAAATAAAAGTTCGTTGATTCCCTTGATCATTTTTCCATCAACAAAGGCACTGGCGGGAGCACCTTTGAGTTCTAATTTGATCCCACGCTCTTGTTGAATCACACGAATATCAAAGGATTTATGACGTTCTAATAATTCTTTAGCATCGTCGGTGTAATTCCCGTGACTTAATACAGCCAGTGAACAATTGCGGAATAGGGAATATAACCCTCCTTGACTGCGATCTAGTAATTTACTGACTTCTAGTTTAGATAAAATATCAAGGTGTTGAGAGGGAGTAATTCGTGCATCAATTAAATGTTCTTTCATTTTTATTTGTCTTTATATTTGTATATATTTAAGTGTGTTCTGAAATTTACTTGAAAATTGTTATGAACTAGGAAGTTCACGATGTTGAATAATAATACTATTATCTTCATTTTTTTCACGGAAATAAGCTGCCAGTTGTTCCACCAAATAGACAGAGCGATGGTGTCCGCCAGTACAACCGATGGAAACGGTTAAGTAAGCACGTTGGTTGGCTATAAAATGTGGAATCCAATGTTCTAACATTTGGCTTAGATCTGTTTCCATCTGTTTCACTAAATCTTGAGAGCCAAGCCATTCAATTACAGGTGTTTCTAAACCGGTATGTGCGCGCAATTCAGGAATCCAGTAGGGATTAGGTAAACAACGCACGTCAAATAAATAGTCAGAATCTCTAGGGGTGCCGTACTTGAAACCAAACGATTGAAATACAATGGATAAGGACTGGTGTTGGGTATTGCAAATTCTATCTTTGATTAAGGCTGCAAGTTTATAGATATCCATGGTGCTGGTATCAATCTGTAAATCAGCGATTTCTCTTACAGGTGCGAGTACCTCATATTCTTGTAGTATCGCTTCACGTAAAGTGGTTGTGGCATCTGAAAGTGGGTGTTTTCGACGGGTTTCATCGTAACGTTTGATTAATACTGACTTGCCCGCGTAGAGATAAATAATATCTGTTTTGAATCTGTTTTTGAGTAGAGAAACGGTTTCGGGAAAAGTGGAAAGGTGCTTTTTTCCACCGCGAACATCAATACCTATGGCTATTTTATCTCTTTTAAGCAAGCGTTCTGTTTTAAAAATCTCTTCCAGAAATTCTAGCGGAAGATTATCGATACAATAGTAACCTTGATCCTCTAATGTAGCTAAGGCTTGTGATTTTCCGGAACCTGACATTCCGCTAATAATTACAACGTGCATTAAGAAATCACCTTTTTTTGTTTATTCTGCTTATTTTTTTTCTCTGTGGTAAAGAGCGTGTCAAAAAAATCAATTAATAACTGAGGGTTTTTATGCTCTGAAATATCTTCAATAATAGACTGTTTTGCGAGTGTTAAATTAATTTTTTGTATCATTTTAGTGTATTTATCACATTCATTTTCGGGTAGTAGTAAAGCTAAAAACAAGTGTGTGGGTTTTCTATCAGGTGAATTGAGGTGGATGCCTTTTTTTAAGAAAACTAATGCGGCTCTTGGACGCGTGATGTTGATGCTGGCACGAGGAATGGCTATACCATTGCCGAGAACAGTATTGCCTAGTTTTTCTCTGGCAATAAGCGCATCAAAAATTTCATTTTTGGAAACATTTTTTTGTCCCGACGTTAATAGTTCTGACAAAATATCGAAGACACGTTTTTTGCTGTCACTTTTTTTTATAAATTTAATTCTTTCTGGAATCAATAAGAGGTGACGTTCTTTGGATGAGTCTTTGGAAGAATTTGTTGTTGGTTTGCTTGAGCTGATTGGTTGAGTTGACATTAAATGGACTGAGTTTGTGGAAACAGGATGCCTCGATTTGTCAGCTTATAAGCTGTTATATTTGTTATTTGCTTCGCAAAGGAAGAACAAATATAGCGGACGAGGCATCCATAGTCTAGCTAGAGAACTTCACATTATATTAATGCTAGCGAAGCACTCATTTATGATCAGGCTACCTGATCAATGTGGTTATTACGATGGCTACCTTCATTACGATGGTGACTACGTATTTTTTCTTTATGTTTGAGAATCTGTCGATCCAGTTTGTCGGCTAATAAGTCAATTGCCGCATACATGTCATGCCCCGTTGCTTCTGCAAAAATATGGTTGCCGCTGACATTCAAAGATGCCTCGGCTTTATTACTGTGTTTTTGCACTTCTAGAATAATATGGATATTGAGCACTTGGTCAAAATGTCGTTTTAATCGCGTCACCTTATCTTCAATATAATCGTTAAGTAATGGGGTTACGTCTACATGATGACCAGTAATATCTAATTGCATATTGTTCACTCCTTTTCTTGGGTTAAACGAGTTCAGAAAAGCCCTCCTCACTCGTGTGTGATGCACCTTTAATTCTCTTATTTCATGCAAATACCTTTCTATCATGAGAAGAGGGTATCGCCAGTGCTTCACGATATTTCGCGACCGTACGTCGCGCTACGTTGATCCCCCGCTCTTTGAGCAGGTTAGTCAATTTGTTATCACTCAGTGGTTTGCCTGGGTGTTCTTCTGCAATCAGCTTTTTAATCATGGCGCGAATGGCGGTGGCGGAACATTCGCCTCCGGTTTCAGTGCCAACATGGCTGGAGAAGAAATATTTGAATTCATATACACCACGCGGTGTATGCATGTATTTTCGGGTAGTTACACGAGAAATAGTCGATTCATGCAGTCCGAGTTGATCTGCAAGGTCTTTAAGCACCATGGGTTTCATGGCTTCATCACCGTATTGGAAGAAGGCTGATTGACGTTCAATAATTGCTTGAGCAACATTGACAATAGTGCTGTTTCGATTTTCGAGACTTTTTATAAACCAGCGTGCTTGCTGAAGATTGTCTTTGATATAAGCAGATGTTTCTTTGTTTGCAACCGCTGAATTTGCAACTGATGATTTCGATGTTGCAGTAGAGTCAGAAGCCATTGTTTCTGTTTTTTTTGAAGAATCTGTTTTTGTAGAAGAAGCTAGCATACTTGCATAATAATCATTAATTTGTA
>Ga0209633_10001523_pt1 | contig 23673 bp, 21 predicted proteins | sample Cruoilmetagenom1_FD_187290 | JGI IMG/M metagenome (GOLD analysis project Ga0209633, IMG submission 187290) | Oil polluted marine microbial communities from Coal Oil Point, Santa Barbara, California, USA - Sample 1 (SPAdes) (version 2) | ecosystem: Environmental > Aquatic > Marine > Oil seeps ...
TGATCAAAGCCGGAGCCGTGCCAGTGCCGCTGAACACGTTGCTGTCGACCCAAGTCTACGAAAACATCCTGAACGACAGCCGCGCCTCGATCCTCGTAGTGTCCGAAGCCCTGTGGGAAACTGTGAAGCCCGCCGTGCAGGGCAACCGGTATCTACGCGCTGTGCTGGTGATCGGTGATGCGCCCGAGGGCACCGAAAGCTACACTGCTTTCACGAAGGGGGCCGAACCGGTCGAGGCAGTAGAAGCGCATGAAGACGAGTTGGCATTTTGGCTATACTCATCAGGCTCCACCGGTTTGCCCAAGGGCGTGCGCCATGTCCATTCCAGCTTGAGGGCGACTGCGGAGTCTTTTGGCGATCAGGTCATCGGTATGCGTGAAGATGATGTTGTTTTCTCGGCCGCCAAAATGTTTTTTGCCTACGGATTGGGCAACGCGGTGACCTTCCCGTTGGCGGTTGGGGCGACGACGTTACTGTTGGCCGGACGACCAACCCCCGAAACGGTTTTTGACATTCTAAAGAACCTGAAGCCAACGATATTCTTTGGTGTTCCGACGCTCTATGCCGCGATGAATGCGGCGTTGGAAAAATCGGGCGAAACGGACAGCATTGACTTGCGTCTTTGTGCCTCCGCTGGCGAGGCTTTGCCCCGTGAAGTTGGGGAAAAGTGGCAGCAATTGTTGAACGTTGAAATCATCGACGGCGTTGGCTCAACCGAGATGCTACACATCTTTTTGTCCAACCGCCCCGGCGACATTGTCTATGGCACATCGGGCACGGCTGTACCCGGATACGAGGTACGTTTGGTAGATGAGCACGACGAAGATGTGGGTGACGACGAGGTTGGTGAACTGCTGGTACGTGGACCTTCTTCGGCAGAAGGCTATTGGAACCGGCGCAACAAATCGCGCTCGACTTTTGAGGGCCATTGGACTCGAACCGGCGACAAATACGAGCGAACGGCCGAGGGGCGCTATGTCTATTGTGGTCGCACAGACGACATGTTCAAAGTGTCCGGCATCTGGGTCAGCCCGTTTGAGATTGAGCAAGCTTTGATCGAGCACCCGGCTGTTTTGGAATCCGCTGTGGTGGCATGGGCGGACGACAAAGGTCTGGAAAAGCCCAAGGCGTTTGTGGTGCTGAACGAGGGCACGGATGCCGACAGCATCGCCGATCTAAAAGAGTTCATCAAAGAGAAAATCGGCATGTGGAAATATCCGCGCTGGGTGGATGTTGTGGATGATTTGCCCAAAACGGCGACAGGAAAAATTCAACGTTTCAAATTGCGTGAAGGGCAATGAAGATGAAAATCGACTGGCAGGAAAAGCCCGGAACGCCCCTGATCGTTCAAGGCAAGCGGTTGGAGTATCAATGCTACGGCGCTGCACCAGACCAGGCCCCGACCATTGTGATGCTACACGAAGGTTTGGGCTGTGCCGCCCTGTGGCGCGACTTTCCGCGCCAAATCGCCGAGTCAACGGGTTGGGGTGTCTTCGTCTATTCGCGGGTTGGCTATGGCCAATCGGATGTAGCCGAGTTGCCGCGTCCACTGGATTACATGACGCGCGAGGCTGTTGAGGTTTTGCCCGAAGTCCTAGACGCCATAGGACTGCAACGCGGTGTGCTGCTGGGCCACTCGGACGGGGCCACGATCTCGGCGATCTATGCCGGTTCGGTTGAAGATTTTCGCATCCGTGGATTGGTTCTGATGGCCCCGCATTTCTTTACCGAAGACATGGGGTTGGCGGAAATTGCCAAGGCAAAAAAAGTCTATGAATCCACCGACATTGCGGCGCGTATGGCCAAGTATCACGCCAACCCCGACAATACATTTCGCGGTTGGAATGATGCCTGGTTGCACCCCGACTTTAAGGCATGGAACGTGGCCGAGGTCACGGACTATCTGCGCATCCCGACCTTGGCCATTCAAGGGATCAATGACCAATACGGCACCCTAGCCCAGATCACTGAAATCGAAACTCGCAGCTATGCGCCCGTTGATGTGAACATCATTGAGGACTGCGCACATGCGCCACATCTGGATCAGCCTGAACAAGTATTGAAGGCAACACATGAATTTTTGATGCGCCTGGATCGGATCGAAACAGAGAAAGTACAAATCGCATGAGATTAGAATGTTTTGTTTCAAACGCTTGGGTTACAGGCTCCGGCGAAGGCCGTCCTTTGATCAATCCTGTGACGGGCAGTGAAATCGCGCGCGCCGACGCGACGGGGGTCGATGTGGCCGCGGCCATGAACTATGCGCGCAGCATTGGCGGTGCCGCTTTACGCGCCATGAGTTTCGCGCAGCGCGGGGCCTTGTTGAACGACATCGCAGGCGTTTTGATCGCCAATCGCGAAGGGTATGAGCAGACGGCTTGTCAAAATTCCGGCAACACCAAAACGGATGCTTCGGTTGACATAGACGGTGGAATTGCGACGCTGAAATACTATGCACGGCTAGCCAAAGGGTTGGGTGATGCGACCTGTTTCGTCGAGGAAACCCGCGACCAACTGGCCCGCGACCCGGTGTTTTTTGCGCAGCACGTGATGACCGGTCGCGCTGGTGTTGCGGTGCAGATCAATGCGTTCAATTTTCCCAGTTGGGGTCTGTGGGAAAAGGTTGCTGTTGCGACTTTGGCAGGGGTGCCGAGCGTGGCAAAACCAGCCACAGCCACAGCATTGCTCAGCTATCAAATGGTCAAAGACGTGGTCGACGCGGGTGTCGTGCCGGCAGGTGTTTTGACCCTAATCTGTGGCAGCGGTGAAGCACTGTTGGACTCTGTGACAACGATGGATTCGATTGCCTTCACGGGGTCCGCTGCGACGGGTGAAATGATCAGTTCACATCCGGTTGTGCGGACTTCGGGTGCGCGCGTGACGATCGAAGCCGATAGCGTCAACGCGACGCTTTTGGGGCCGGATGCGGTGGCTGGAACGCCGTTGTTTGATTTGGCGGTGCGCGAGGTGGTTCGCGCATTTTGTACAAAAGCGGGCCAACTTTGTACAAATATCCGTCGGGTGCTGGTGCCGCGCGAGATCCACGATGATTTTGCCGCTGCCGTCAAATCCAAGATGGAAGAATTTGTGATCGGTGATCCAGCCGACGCGACCACGCAAGTCGGTCCGTTGATCAACATGGCACAGCGGGATGAGGCCGAGGAAAAAATCTCTCAGCTATTGAGGGAATGTGTTGAACTTGCCCGCGCCGACCTTCCTGAAGGGCTAAATGAGAAGTCCAGCTTTGTCGCGCCGCGCTTATTAAGCTGTTCTGATCCGGCCAGTGCGAGCATCGTTCACGGGGTCGAAGTGTTCGGCCCGTGCGTAACCTTGCTGGCCTATAAGGATTTGGATCAGGCGATGTGTCTGGCCGCCGCCGCCGAGGGGTCTCTGGCCCTGAGCGCCTTTACCAATGATGCCACATTGCAGGTCGGCATCGCCGCTCAGCTTGGCGCATGGCATGGGCGTATCCTGTTCGTCGATGATACCGTGGGGCGTAATCATACAGGGCATTCCATCGTGATGCCGCAATGTGTGCATGGCGGTCCGGGGCGGGCAGGTGGCGGCGAAGAACTGGGTGGTTTGCGCGGCCTTCGGTTCCACATGCAGCGCACTGCCATTCAGGGTAGCCCTGACATGTTGGATCGCTTGCAAGCGGCGGGTGTTGTCGCGCAGCTTTGATTGGAATTGGTAACATTAACGGCGCCCGTTCCGTGTTTCGCGACGAGGGCGGGCGTCGTTGATTCGAGGCGCGATTCGTTGGGGCTTAGGGGATGTGAAATATAATGCACGTTTCGGGAGCGAACGGGAAGCTGACAAAAATATGACGTAATTCGCCGATTTCCTGGAATTTTAACGCACAATTGCGCTTTACCTAAGTTATGTTGGGCAATATAATGCAATAAGATGCACAGCACATTCATCCGCAAAGGAAACGCGCCATGACCCATGTAATTGACTTTCAAAGTGACCCGAATGCCTACCGCCACTGGCGTGTTGACTATGATGGCCCGGTCGCGAATCTGTTTATGGATGTGGACGAGGATGGCGGCTTGTTTGAGGGGTATAAGCTTAAACTGAACTCTTATGACCTGAGCGTTGACATTGAATTGGCAGATATTGTTCAGCGGATGCGGTTCGAGCACCCCGAGGTCAAGGTGGTTGTCATGCAATCCGGTAAGGCGGGCGTGTTTTGTGCCGGTGCAAACATCCGGATGCTGGGTGGAGCCGAGCACAGCCACAAAGTGAACTTTTGTAAATTCACCAACGAAACGCGCAACACATTTGAGGCAGCCGAAGCAGACAGTGGGCAGAAATACATCGCCGCCGTTAAAGGCGCTTGCGCAGGCGGCGGGTATGAGCTGGCACTGGCCTGTAACCACATCATGTTGACCGATGACGCGAATTCATCCGTGGCATTGCCCGAAGTGCCATTGCTGGCAGTTTTGCCGGGCACAGGTGGTCTGACTCGCGTCACCGACAAGCGCAAAGTGCGCCGTGATCGTGCCGATATTTTCTGTTCGATTGAAGAGGGTGTCAAAGGCCAACGGGCTGTTGACTGGCGCCTAGTCGATGAATCAATCAAGAACAATGTTTTTGATGAAACCGTGAAGGCCCGCGCAGAGGAATTTGCCGCAACCTCCCCCAAGGCGGATGTTGCGACGGGGATCAAACTGACCCCATTAGAGCGTAGTTTTGGCGACGACGGGTCGATCAAATACTCATTGGTTGAGGTCGAAATTGATCGAGCTGGTCGTAAGGCCACTGTGACGCTAAGCGGCCCCGATGCCCCTGCCCCTGCCGACATGGATGCGTTCATAGCGCAAGGCGCTCAAGCCTATATGCTGCGTCTGGCGCGCGAGTTGGATGACGCCATTTTACACCTGCGCAACAACGAAAAAGAACTGGGTGTGATCGTGTTTCGCACCCAAGGCGACCCAGACCTATTTGCCGTCCATGAGGCGCTGCTGATGGACAATTCCGAAAACTGGTTGGCCAACGAGGTGCTGCAATATTGGAAGCGTCTGTTGAAACGCATTGATGTGACATCGCGCAGCTTGGTGGCTATGGTTGAGCACGGATCGTGCTACACAGGCATTTTGGCAGAACTATTGTTTGCGGTGGATCGGTCCTACATGATGGAAGACGAATTCGATGATGACGACCGCGCGATGGCAACGATCACGTTGACGGCCGCGAACTTTGGACCGATGCCGATGGGCAACGACATCACACGCTTGCAAACACGTTTCTTGGGCGAACCCGAAGCGGAGGGCGCTGCCAAGGCGCAAATCGGCAAAGCTTTGGAGGCCAAAGAGGCGGATGCGCTGGGTTTGGTGACCATGATCCTTGACGATATCGACTGGGATGACGAGGTGCGGATTTTCCTTGAGGAACGCGCCAATTATTCGCCCGACGCCATGACGGGCATGGAGGCCAATCTGCGTTTTGCCGGCCCTGAAACAATGGAGACCCGTATTTTTGGGCGTCTCACAGCGTGGCAAAACTGGATCTTTATCCGTCCAAACGCCGTTGGGTCAGACGGGGCGCTGCAACGCTACGGCACTGGTGTGCGCGGCAAATACAACATGGAACGTGTTTGAATTTAACAGAAGCGGGGCAGGGGCAACCCATGCCAACACCGCAGCAATAGGAGATGAAAATGATTGATCTAATCAATGTCAGCTATGACACGCAGATTCCCAATAACGTGGATCTAAGTTCAGACAAAAAGGTGCTGAAGGCGCTGGAAAAATGGCACCCCGGTTATATCAACTGGTGGAACGACCTGATCCCGCAGCAACTGCAGGATTCAATGGTTTACTTGCGGACCGCTGTTTCCGTTGACCCCAAGGGTTGGGCCAAATTTGATTACGTTCGGATGCCTGAATATCGCTGGGGTGTTTTGTTGGCGCCAGAGGTTGAGGGACGCACGATCCCTTGTGGTGAACATTACGGTCAACCCGCGTGGCAAGAAGTGCCGGGCGAGTATCGTAATCTGATGAAGCGCCTGATTGTTATTCAAGGTGACACTGAGCCGGGTTCGGTGGAACAACAGCGTTTCTTGGGCCTGACCGCGCCGTCGCTATACGACATGCGCAACCTGTTTCAGGTCAACGTGGAAGAAGGTCGCCACCTGTGGGCGATGGTCTATTTGCTGCAAAAGTATTTTGGCAAAGACGGCCGCGAAGAAGCAGATGACATGCTGCGCCGTTCCTCTGGTTCCGAGGAAGCCCCCCGCATGTTGGGTGCGTTCAACGAGGAAACACCGGATTGGCTGTCCTTCTTCATGTTCACCTATTTCACGGACCGTGATGGGAAAATGCAACTGGAAAGCCTTGCGCAATCCGGGTTTGATCCGCTGTCGCGCACCTGTCGTTTCATGCTGACCGAAGAAGCGCATCACATGTTCGTTGGCGAAACCGGCGTTGGCCGGACCATCCAGCGCACCTGTGAAGTGATGAACGAGAACGGCATCACCGACCCCTATGACATCGACAAAATTCGCAACCTTGGCGTCATTGATTTGCCGACCATCCAGAAAAAGCTGAACCTGCACTACACGCTCAGCCTTGATCTGTTTGGCCAAGAAGTATCGACCAATGCCGCCAACGCGTTCAACGCGGGCATCAAAGGTCGTTACATGGAAAATCGCATTGACGATGATCACATCTTGCACGGTGACACCTACAAGGTTTGGGACATGGTGGATGGCAAGCTGACGCAACACGAAGTGCCAGCCCTAACGGCGATCAACATGCGTCTGCGCGACGACTATACCCGTGACGCTGCGGGCGGTGTTGGCCGCTGGAACAAGGTCATCGAAAAGATGGGCGTCGAATTTGAACTGAAACTACCTCATGAGGCGTTCAACCGCAAAATCGGTGTGTTTCTTGGGCATAATTTTGACCCTGAAGGCAATCTTTTGTCCGGTGCTGAATATGATGCTGGCCTGCCGACGTGGTTGCCAACACATGCGGACGGTGATTTCATTCAATCGCTGATGCAACAAGTGACCGAGCCTGGTAAGTACGCTGGCTGGATTGCGGCGCCAAAAGTGGGTATCAATAATAAACCCGGTGACTTTGAGTATGTTAAGTTGCATATGGCCTAAAGAAAACCGGAGTGCGGGCAGGGTCCGCACTCCTTACTTAATCAGATCAGGGAGTTAACTATGCTTGTAGGTCAATCAAATGCCCCGGATAGCCATGCAGCCGAAGCGCGGCGCATCTTTGCGACCCTACTGGGGTCTTGTATCGGCTGTGCCGACTGCAAGGGTGGCTGTGCTGAATTGTTTGAAATGATCGTGGTGCCTGAATCTGTATTGTCGCGGGTTTCCAACGTATGACGCAACCTATCAAACAACACCTGATCGACCCCGAAATTTGCATTCGTTGCTATTCGTGCGAGATGGCTTGCCCCATCGGCGCGATTGATCATGACGACAACAATGTGGTTGTTGATGCATCGAAATGTGATTTCTGCATGTCCTGCATTCCAGTGTGCCCGACGGGCTCCATTGACGAATGGCGGGTTGTGAATGAACCCTATTCGATGGACGATCAGTTTGGTTTCGAGGAATTGCCGGCCCAAGAAGAGTTGGCCGAAGGTGACACTGGCGACGCAGAAGCACTGGACGACGCGGTCGCGGCCCTGTTGGCCGAAGCCCATGATGGGGCTGGCGGAAAATCCAAGGCCCCCGCATCGGCGGCTAAACCCGCCATCAATCTTTATAACCTTGGCAACCCGATCGTGGCGACCGTTCAAGGCAATTATCAGCTGACCCATCAAGCGGGCGACTCGGATGTGCATCACATCATATTGAATTTTGAGGGCAAACCGTTTCCGGTTCTTGAGGGCCAATCCTTGGGCATCATCCCGCCCGGTGCTGACGCCGACGGCAAACCACATCTGCCGCGCCTTTATTCCGTTTCCTCGCCTCGCGATGGGGAACGTGCCAACTACAACAACGTGTCGTTGACGATCAAGCGTGACAAAAATGGCCTCTGCTCAAACTATGTTTGCGATCTAAAGCAAGGTGACAAAGTCAACGTCACCGGACCCTTTGGCGCGACCTTCTTGATGCCGGATGATCCCGCAGCGCGCTTGCTGATGATTTGCACGGGGACGGGGTCCGCGCCGATGCGCGCTTTTACCCTGCGCCGCCAACGCACGTTGGGTGGAAAATCTGGCGGTATGACCATGTTCTTTGGCGCACGCACTCCACAAAGCCTGCCGTATTTCGGGCCGTTGAACAAAGTGCCTGACAGCCTGTTGCGCAAGCATTTGGTGTTCAGCCGCGTACCCGGTGCGCCCAAAGAATATGTGCAAGATCGGCTGATTGTGGAGCAGGACGCGGTGGCAGAATTGCTGTTGGACCCGCAAACACACATCTACATTTGCGGATTGCGCGGTATGGAGGAAGGCGTCGAAAAAGCCTTTACCAACATCGCTGAAAGCATTGGCCAACCTTGGCAATCTCTGCGCGATACTATGCGCGAAGAGGGCCGTTACCATGTGGAGACCTACTGATAATGGGTACATCAACGGATCAATTCGCGGCCAGCCACTCGCCTTATGCGCATGAAATACGCATTGCGTGGGGGGATTGCGATCCGGCCAACATCGTCTACACCGCCCGCATCCCGTGGTTCGCGCTGGACGCGATCAATGGTTGGTGGGAACACCACACGGGTGATGGTTGGTTTCAGATGGAACTTGATCATAATGTCGGCACGCCATTTGTGTCGATGAAACTGGACTTCCGCGCACCCATCACGCCGCGCCACAGATTGATCTGTCGTGTTTGGCCAAATCGGTTGGGTGAAACCTCGGTCGGGTTTCATGTCGATGGACGCCAAGATGGCGTTCTGTGCTTTGAGGGCGATTTCATCAATGTCTTCACCCAAGCAGACGCGCTCAAAAAGCAAAAGCCACCAGAACGGTTGCGTGCAATCGTCGCGCAAAACCTGATCGAATCCTAAGGACATATCCTGTCAAAACGCGGGCCTAACACGGGGCTAGCTCCGGAAATATCCTGCAGAATCCAGATTTTCGAATGTGCAGCCATTGCAAAACGCTGAGTTTTTGCTAGAATATTGGCAATATAATTCATGAATTGAGCGTTATGAGCGAAATCACCAATTTCAGAGGCGAGACTAGTCCCAGCGCTCCCCAAGACCTTGCGGATTCCGAGGTTCGGGAGCTGATACTGCGTGTTGGCGCACGGGTGCGCAAAGCCCGCGAATTGAAGGGTGTACCGCGTCGTGTGGTGTCGGAATTGTCGGGCGTTTCACCACGGTATTTGGCCCAGCTTGAGGCGGGTGAGGGAAACATTTCGATCGGCCTGTTGCAACGGGTTGCGGTCGCATTGGATCACCGGATCGAATGGTTGATTGGTGAGGAAGATCCCTGGACATCCGAGGTGCTGCGTTTTGCCGACCATTACAAAGCCGCAACCGCCGAGATGCGCCAAAAGGCGCTGGATGCCTTGAATCCAAAGCCACCGGAACAGCTGCGTGCGCAAAGGGTTTGCCTGATCGGATTGCGCGGCGCTGGCAAATCGACACTTGGTTCGATGGCCGGACAGGCGTTGAAGGTACCGTTCATGGAGTTGAACAACGAGATCGAAGAACACGCCGGTATGCCCGTCAGCGAGGTCGTCGCGCTCTATGGTCAAGAGGGCTATCGGCAGCTTGAATCGCAAGCCATCGGCCGTGTTATCGCGACACATGACGCGCTGATTTTGGGCGTCGCGGGCGGCGTGGTTTCGGAACCTGAAACATTCAAAACCCTACTGGCGAATTTTCACACCATCTGGATCAAAGCCAGCCCCGAAGAGCATATGGAGCGGGTTCGTGGGCAGGGCGACACGCGCCCAATGGCCGGCAATCCTGAAGCGATGGATCAGCTGCAGCAGATTTTGAACAACCGCGAAGAGCTTTATGCGCGTGCGCAAGCGCAGTTGGACACCACGGGCAGGTCTTTGCAAGCCTCGGCCGAGGATTTGGTTGAGCTGATTAAGACCAACGGTTTTGTAGAAGAATAGCAGCCCTGCGCGTTAGGTGAACCGCGCTGGTCGTCGTTCCAGAAACGACAAAACCCCCTCGTCATAATCCGGATGCACCCCGGCCTGACCTTGCAGACGGGCCTCGACCTCCAGATAATTTGAAGGTGGAAGATGTGCCGCGGCGACGGCCTGTTTGATGCCGCTGATGGCCAATCTTGGCACGGCTGCCAGTTGGGCCAGCACAGTGTCGTAGGCCTCATCCAGATCGGCTTGGGGTAGCGCGCGCCAGATCAATCCGGCGGCCTCGGACTCGGTCGCGCTTAGGGTTCCGCCAAGCATAAGCAGCGCACGGGCGCGCTGTGCGCCAAGGGTTTGAGCCAGCGTGCGGCCAAGCCCCGCATCTACAGAGAGCCCGACCTTTGCAAAGGAAAATGTGAATTTGGCTGTGTCACAGGCCAGGACGATATCTGCCGCCAGCGCCAGACCGGCCCCCGCCCCTGCGGCCACCCCATTCACACAGGCTACGACAGGTTTCGGTGTGTCGGTAATGGCGCGGATGACGGGGTGAAACACCTCGCGCTGGATGGCCTCCAGATCAAGCGACCCCTGACGGTTACGCGGATCGCGTTCCGACAAATCCTGCCCCGCGCAAAAGGCGCGTCCAGCCCCCGTTAGGGAAATCACCCTGACATCATCACGCCGGTTTGCCTCATTCAATGCCGCCAGTAATTCAAGCATCAGCGCATGGGTTAACGCGTTCAATTTATCAGGGCGATCTAGAGTGATCTGTGCAATGCCAGAATCGATAGAAAACTGGATATTCGGGATGGACATTGGGAATCTCCATGTTGCAATATTATTCTATAAATGCACTATAAAGCATGCGCCAAAGGGAAAGTGAATGACAATTCTGACAAGACACGAAGGTACGACGGGTTATGTGGTTTTGGACAATCCACCCGTAAACGCAATGAACCTTGAGGTGTGTCAGGGATTGTTAGCGGCGGTTGAATGGGCCGAAGCGCTACAGCTTGAGCGGGTCATCGTTTCGGGTGCGGGCCGGATTTTTGCTGCTGGCGGCGATGCGCGTGAATTCGATGCGCCCCCCGTTGCACCGCATCTGCCGGATGTTCTAGACCGTATTGAAAACAGCACCGTGCCCTGGATCGCCGCTGCCCACGGTGCGGCGTTGGGGGGTGGGCTTGAGTTGATGCTTGCTTGTCGCTATCGCGTCGTGGCCCCACGCACACAGTTGGGTCTGCCCGAGGTCACGTTGGGTGTGGTGCCCGGCGCTGGCGGCACCCAACGATTGCCGCGATTGATCGGGATGGAGCAGGCATTGGGCATGATACCCACAGGTCGCGCCATCACGGCCGCGCAGGCCAAAGACATTGGCCTGATCGACGAGATCGACGACGATCCGGTCTTTTTCGCGGACACGACAAACGCTGAATGGTTGGGCATGGCCGTGCCGGTTTGCGAGTTGAATACAGGCGAAACCCCTGCTGAACGCTTTGACGAGGCCCGCGCCATTGCTGCCAAGCGCACGCCTAACCAAGTGGCCCCGCTTGAAGCAATCAAGTTGATGGAAGCCGCGCAAAAGGTGTCATTGGCTGACGGACTAAAGGCCGAGCGCGAGGTGTTCACCGCGCTGCGCAACGCAGAGCAAGCCAAAGCTCTGCGCCACATATTCTTTGCCGAGCGCGCCGCGAAAGTGCCAGATTGGCTTGCGGATACGGTCGCGCCAAAAGTGACCGAAATTGCCGTTGTTGGCGGTGGAACCATGGGGGCAGGAATTGCCTATGCGCTGTTGTCGGCGGGCTATCAGGTCTGTGTTTTGGAGATGGACGCTGACGGTGTGAAGCGGGCCGAAGGCAACATCGGACGGTTGTTTGACGACGGTGTGAAGCGTGGCCGTTTGACGGGCGAGATCGCCCAAACCAGGCGCGCTGCCCTGACGGTGACGGATGATTACGCGAAGGCTGCCAATGCGGGGCTGGCCATCGAGGCCGCCTTTGAGAGCATGGAAGTAAAGGCGCAAGTTTTGGGCGCATTAGAGACTGTTTTGGCTCCAGAAACCGTGATCGCAACCAACACATCCTATCTGGACATCAACGAGATGGCAAAGGGGTTGAAAGACCCGTCGCGGTTGGTCGGGCTGCACTTTTTTGTTCCCGCCTATATTATGAAACTGCTGGAAATTGTACGCGGTGACGCCACCTCGGACGCGGCGCTTGCGCTTGGGTTTGATCTGGCCAAACGGCTGCGCAAAGTACCGGTATTGTCCGGTGTTTGCGACGGGTTTATCGGCAACCGCATTTTGGCGCGATATCGCGAAGCGGCGGACACCATCTTGATGGACGCGGCCACCCCGTGGGAGGTCGACGAGGCCATGGTGGGTTTTGGATATGCGATGGGACCATACGAGGCGCAGGACCTTTCGGGGTTGGACATCGCCCACGCCAATCGTCGCCGTCAAGACGCCACCCGCGACCCAAAGCGGCGCTATATTCCAATTGCGGACCGGATGATTGAGCTGGGCAAGCTTGGCAAAAAAACCGGGGCTGGCTGGTATCGTTACCCCGGTGGCGGCGGCAAGGTGGAGGACCCGATCGTTGCTGATCTGGCGTTGGAAGAAGCGCATTTCGCCAAGGTCATGCGCTGTGAATACACTGAAACAGAAATCACCAATCGCTTATTGTTGGCCATGATCAACGAGGCCGCGGATATTCTGGGCGAAGGCATCGCCGCCACTGCGCGCGATATAGATTTGGTGACGGTATTTGGCTATGGTTTCCCGCGTTGGCGCGGCGGGTTGATGTGCTATGCTGACACATTGGGGGCCAAAGCCATCGTTCAACAGCTAGAGGTTTTGGAACAAGAAGACCCGATTGCCTGGCGCATCAGCCCTGTGTTGCGTCAGGTTGCAAGGACGGATGGTCGCTTGGCCGATTTCGTCGCAGATCAATGAAAAAGGAAGTTTGATATGAATGTTGAAGGTTGTGGAGTGCTGGTCACCGGCGGTGGTAGCGGATTAGGCGAGGCAACGGCACGGTTGTTTGCACAGCGTGGCGCCAAAGTTGCCATTCTGGATTTTGACGCTGAGCGCGGTCAAAAAGTAGCTGACGAAATCGGCGGATTTTTCGCTCGAGTCGACGTCAGTGATTCCGATAACGTCGAAGTGGCACTCAAAGACATCGTGGCGGCGTTTGGCGAAGCGCCCCGCGTTGTAGTGAACTGCGCAGGCGTCGGTTTTGCAAAGCGGATCGTGGGCCGCGAAGGCAAGCTGTCGCTGGATCTGTTCGACAAGGTGATCCGCGTTAACCTATATGGCAGCTACAACGTGATGTCTTACGCGGCACAGGCGATGATGGCGCTGGAGCCAATGGAAAATGGCGAACGCGGCGTGATCATCAACACCTCCTCGGCGGCCTATCAAGATGGCCAAGTTGGTCAGTCAGCCTATGCGGCATCCAAAGGCGCGATCTCGGCGATTTCATTGCCTGCTGCCCGCGAGTTCGCCCAATCGGCCATCCGCGTCATGGCGATTGCGCCGGGCCTGTTCGGCACCCCAATGATGGAGAGTCTGCCCGAAGAAGTTACCAGCGCCATCATTAAGAACATACCGTTCCCTGCCCGTCTGGGTACGCCAGAGGAATATGCCCTGATGGCTGCGCAGATCGTGGAAAATGCCTATTTGAACGGCACCACCATCCGGCTGGACGGGGCAACGCGTTTGCCACAGCGGTAGGGCAAGTTAAGCAAGGCGATTGCCCTTGAAAGGAGGAAAGCAAATGGCCCAGAAATCTTTGTATCGCGCGCATAAGGTTTTACGTCGCGACCGTGACGATGGGGCGATTCTGCTTCGCAGCGGGTATGACATGTCGGTGGTTGCAGACAAAACCACCGACTGGTTGGCGCATTTTGCGCGTGAAACACCGGACGCGGTATTTTTGGGGGAGCGCAGCGGAGACGGTTGGCGTGAGGAAACCTACGGCGCTGTGCAACAGATTGTCAGTGCCCTTGCCACGTCCTTGATCGCGCGCGGTTTGGGGCCGGACAAGCCGATTTTGATAATATCGGGCAACAGCGTGAACCACGGGCTATTGATGCTGGCCGCGCAAATGGTCGGCGTGCCAACCGTGCCGGTGGCAGAACAATACGCCCTAATTCCGGCCGCGCATCCACAGCTTGTACATATTGCTAACGTCACCCGACCCGCCATGGTCTATGCCGAAGACGGTGCGCGGGTTGCGACGGCCTTGGCACTGCCGGCCCTTGCAGGGGTCGAGAAGGTTTCAGCAACGAAGGCTGAAGGCATGACCAGTTTTTCAGAGCTGTTGAAAGGCGATACTGGCGTTGATTTGGAGGCCACTGTTGGGCAGATTGGCCCTGAAAGTGTGGTCAAAATCTTGATGACGTCCGGCTCGACGTCCAGCCCCAAAGGCGTCGCCACCACGCACCGGATGATGTGCGCAAATCAGGCGCAGGTCGCCGACGCGCTGCCGTTTCTAAAAACCCGCCCACCCCGCCTGATGGATTGGCTGCCGTGGAACCATGTGTTTGGCGGGTCACATAATTTCAACATGGCGCTGGCCAACGGCGGCAGTCTGCACATTGACGCGGGCAAACCCGTCAAGGCCCTGATGGGCACAACGATTGAAAACATCCTGTCGAAACCCGCCACTATTGCATTCAATGTACCGATAGGGTTTGCCTTTTTGCGCGACGCAATGCGCGAAGACGCAGGGCTACGCAAAGCCTATTTCCACGACCTTGATATGTTGTTCTATGCGGGGGCTTCACTGCCCCAAGATATCTGGAACGACCTTTGGCAAATGGCGCTGGACGTGCGCGGTGACGTGCCGTTGTTCAATTCATCATGGGGGTTGACCGAAACGGCACCTGCGGTGTTGATCCAGCATGAACCGACAGAAATGTCCGGCGTGATTGGTGCGCCAATGACCGGCACAACGATCAAGTTAATCCCTGACGACGACATGCGGTGCGAAGTGCGCGTCAAGGGGCCGAACATCTTCAAAGGCTATCTGAATGACGCCGAAAAGACTGCCGAAGCGTTTGACGACGAGGGGTTTTTTATCACGGGCGATGCGATGAAGCTGGTGGACCCAAATGACCCCAACATGGGGCTAAAATTTGATGGCCGCATTTCTGAGGATTTCAAACTGATGTCTGGCACATGGGTGCGGGCTGGAAACTTGCGGCTGGACGTGTTGCAGGAGCTTGCACCGCTGGTTTCTGACATCGTGATCTGCGGCGCTGACCGCCAAGAGATTGGCTTGTTTATCTTCCCATCACCAGAGTTGTTGGCGCTCAGCACTGAAGACGTAGACGGGTTGCTGACCTGCCCCAACGTCGCCGAGCAAATCCGGGACAGGCTGCAAGGGCATAAAACTGCCGGCTCGTCCGGGCGGATCAATCGGGTGGTGGTTTTGTCTGAGCAACCCTCGCTGGCGGATGGCGAAATTACCGCTAAGGGCAACCTGAATTTCCGCAAAATACAGACCCGTCGCGCCGCTCTTTTGGATCGGCTTTATAACGATGCAGACCCTGCCACAATCATCGTCTGAGAAAAGGAAACAACATGCACGGATATATCCCCTACGGTGCCTATTGGTCGACACCTTTTGCCCGTTGGCAAGGTAAACTGGCGCACCTGAATTCCATCGAATTCGCGGCCCATGTGGCCAAGGCAGAACTGGCGCGGCGTGATATTTCGCCCGAGATGTTCGACACCATCACCTATGGCCAAACCGTGATCCAGCCCGGCAGCTTTTACGCAGCCCCCTGGTTCGCCGCCCTGATTGGCGCTGAAAACCTGCCCGCAGCATTGGTCAACCAAGCCTGCGCCACTGGCCCACGTTTGCTGGCCAACGCAATCGGCGATATGTCCTTGGGCATGGGTGCGACGGCGTTGATTGCGTCGGGGGATCGCACGTCAAACGGTGCGCATGTTTACTATCCAGTACCTGATGGCAGCGGCGGCACGGGCGTTTCGGAAAACTGGGTTGTGGACAGTTTCATGTTTGATCCATGGGCCAAGGGCGCGATGGTGACGACGGCGGACAACGTGGCCAAACGATTTGGCATCGAAACCGCCGAGCAGCATGAACTGGTGATCCGGCGTAACAGCCAGTACCAAGACGCATTGGCCAACGACCGTGCGTTTCAAAAACGCTATATGCCTGCAGAACTTGAAGTGCCAGATGCGCGCTTTCGCAAGGTTGTCGGGACAATGAATTGTGACGAAGGCGTCGAGCCGGTGAACCCCGACAAAATGGCCACACTGCGTCCGGTTGTTCCTGGCGGCACCGTGACCTTTGCCGGACAAACCCACCCCGCAGACGGCAATGCCGCGATGGTCGTGACCGCAACGCCAGAGCGCGCAACCGAGATCAGTGGTGCGGGCAAGCCCCTCATTGAAATACTGGCCTTTGGCAACGCGCGCGAAGAAAAGGGCTTTATGCCCGCAGCACCCATCAAGGCTGCAGCAACCGCGTTGGCGCGGGCTGGGCTGGCGATTGGCGACATTGATGCGATCAAATCCCACAACCCATTTGCGGTAAACGACATCGCCTTCGCACGCGCATTCGAGATCGACTGGGCCGACATAAACAATTATGGATCCTCATTGATCTGGGGGCATCCGCAAGGGCCAACAGGTCTACGCGGCATGATCGAATTGATCGAAGAGCTGGCCCTGCGCGGTGGTGGAACTGGATTGTTTCAAGGCTGTGCCGCCGGCGATTCCGCCATGGCAGTGGTTTTACGCGTGTCGTAACGACACGTGTCGACAGAACGGTGATGTCACATAAACTTTGTGGCGTTGCCGGCAGTTCCCTAAAAGCGGAGTGATATCCGTTTGCCCTTGGCGCGTGAACAGCAGGTCATCATCCGATCGCCCGTTTGGCGCTCGGCTTGGGTTAGAACTTTGTCTCGATGATCAATTTGCCCATCGGACACCTTCGCTTCGCAACTCCCGCAAAGCCCTTCGCGGCAGTCACTCGGAACATCAATACCTGCTTCTATAAGCGCATCCAGGATAGTTTGATCGGCACGGACCGTTACATCGCGGACGGAATCTGAAAGGTGGACCGTAAATTCGTGTTCTCTTTCTGGATCAAGTGTGATGTCCGCCGCCGAGAAGCTTTCAAAGGTGAGCCACCCTTCGGGCCCATCCGCGGCAAGACTGTCCAAGGCATTCAATAGACGCTCAGGACCGCAAGCATAAATCCTACCTGTTTTCGCAAAATTCCCAACCAGTTTTGACAGGTTCATCCGATTTCCATCAGCACCAACATAAACCTTGAGCGCCTCGCTGTGATCACCCGCAGCACGATCCAGCATCGCCATGCCTTCACGGGTTTTTCCAGCGTAATGGATGGTATAACGCTTGCCCAATGCCTTGAGGCGATCTGCCATCGTGAGGATCGGGGTGATACCAATACCCCCCGCGATCAAAAGATATTCATCACCCGTTTCATCAAGGCGGAAGTGGTTGCGAGGCCCCGCTGCGTAAAGGATATCACCGGTTTTGAGGGTCTCGTGGAAATGTTGAGACCCGCCGCGCCCGGCATCTTCACGTAGTATTGCAACCCGGAATGCGCCTGCTTCGTCCGGCGTGCCGCATAAGGAATATTTGCGTGTTATATCACCCGAAAACAAATCAATATGCGCCCCTGCGCTCCAATCTGGCAAGGGTTGGCCTTGGGAATCATGCAGCAGTAGGTGCAGGATATTCCCTTGCGCAACCACGGCTTCTTTCACTGTCAACCGTCTCCGGATTTCGGATTTGGCTGGTGGGCCAACCGGGAAGTTCTGAACCGCTTCTAGAACTGAGGCATCTTGGTTTTCTGGGTTTTCGCGCGGGTCCCATTCTACGAGCAATTCACGCGGCCCCCGAAAAGATGTGTTTGGAACATAGTCGAAAGCTTGGGCGGCCAATTTCAGATGAGGTAATCGTCGCGTTAGTTCCTCCAGAAAGATACGCATTTCAAGGCGCGCGATGTTCTTACCCATGCATTGATGCGCGCCATACCCAAAGGTCAGATGGTCGGATGCATTGTCACGATAAAGATCAAGGTCGTCGGGGTTTTCAAAGGCTCTCTCGTCATGGTTTGCCGAAGCTTGCACGATGAGCAATTTGGCACCTTCGGGTATAGGGACGCCACCCACAGTGGTGGTTTGGGTTGTGATGCGCCGCCACGCAACGACAGAACCGGCAAACCGCAAACATTCTTCAACGGCGTTTGGAATGAGCCCGGGGTTCGCAACCAACTCGGCCCATGCTGTTTCATTTTTCAAGAGCGTCATAACGGCGTTGGCAGATGCATGCGCAGTGGTCTCATGGGCCGCCACAAGGATCGCCATCATCATAGATTGCAGGTAGCTGTCTGTAACAATGTCAGGGTGCAATGCGTTCTGTCGGATGCTGTCATACATCCACCCTTTACCGTCCGGTTCGGCGCGCATTTTGTCCAGGACGTTGCCAGATGCTTGCCAGAAACGCCCGACAGAGTCGGCGACGTGTAATTGCTCTTCAGGACGTGGTCGCCCCCAGGTGTTGACGGTATGAGCCACTGAAAATGACTTTAATTCAGCAATGTCACTTGCCTCCACGCCCAAGAAATGAAGAGCGACCTCCATAGGGATCTCCCAGAACATCTCGGCCACAAGGTCAGCATTTCCCCGGTCTATAAACCGGTCGATGCTTTGCCGGGTGAGCCGTCGTATCATGGGTGTTTGTGCGTCTAATTGATCGGGCAAAAAAGCGTCCATCAATAGGCGCCGCCGGTTCATGTGATCTGGTTCGTCCTCATTCACCATGGTGCGGTTCATTGCATACCCATAGGACTTTAGAATTTCGCTTGCTTCGTCTGGGGCGGAGGATATTTTTTCAAGCGCAATGGCTGGCGAAAACGTAATGGGATCGCGAAAAACGCCTTTAACGTCTTCATATCGGCTCACGACCCAATAGCCCAGTTTTTCGCTATAGAACACGGGCTCTTTTTCGCGCGACCACCGCAAGGCCTCTGCTGGGTCCAGTTGATAGGCTGCATCGAAGGGATCAAACTCGGTGGCTTGTTTTGAAAAAGGGCAACCAGAGACACCCGTGTCCGTGCTTTTTTCCGCGCGTATAGAATTTTGATCATCGGTCATTTGTTCGGTTCCCAGTCAATTTGGTATGCTGTTTTCAAGGTTGGAAACACCTTAGCATGCTGTCTGGTTTTGCGAGACCACTTTAGTTGATATCTTGCAGGGCTTTGAAGGCATTCTGCAAGTGGATAGCTATGCCGGTTACAATCGTGTGCTTGATCCTAAAACCGATACGCCAGCAAAAATCCGCGCCAAGGATCGCGGGGTTCAAAATCTGGTTGGATCACGCCAGAGCGCTGGTCTCGGCGAAATCCCCAACGGGAGCGGCACTCAAGTACATTGCTAAATACTGGGACGGCCTAATCCTGTTTCTGACTGACGGGCGCATCGAGATGGACAGCAATGCTGTGGAACGCACGGTCCGCCCCATCGCATTAAACCGCAAAAATGCGCTCTTCGCAGGCCATGATGCGGGCGCACAAAACTGGGCCATGCTTGCGTCCCTCATTGAAACCTGCAAACTCAATGAAATCGAGCCGCACAGCTACCTGACCGGTGTCCTCACCGCAATTGTCAACGGACACAAGCAAAAGCGTATCGATCAACTGCTACCGTGGAACTTCAAAGCCTGAAGTAACGCTTACTGTTCGGCAAAAATCACACTCGGTTGATCATGTTGACCGGCGGTGCCAGCGAACGGCACATATGATCATATCGGGCGGCCCAGCAGCGTATGGCTTGTATGATCTCAGGCCGTATTGCTCACATCCTACTGTCACGGCGCGTGCCGTTTGGCTCGGGCGCCAAACCGATCGAATTTTGAACTGACATATGGGTGTATTTCCGGCGGATTGACAGTTCTGTCGTTCCTTCTGCTTCATGTGGATAGTCTTTGATCTCATTGTAGTAACCCGTCAAAGCACCGGAAAAGCTAACAGAGGCATCTTCGATGTTGCTGCCAAGAGGGTCAAAAGGCACATCATGAAGATCGCTCATTGCTTGATCGTGCATGATTTTCAGGGCCACAAACTGCAGGCCATGTTCCGCTTCCCAATTGAATGATTTCCAATGGGATGCCGAGCGACCCGTAGTTGTAAATGTCTCAGATAATTGACTGCCATCAAATTTGGGCGACTTGCGCGAACGCGAGCCCCACATTGTGGTCCAATCCCCTAAAGGGAGGCCCCATTTGCCTCCTCAGTGCTATCTTTATAACGATGCTCCAAAAGATCCACGTTGCTATGCTAGGAATCGATGTTGTCTGTGCCAACATGGGCACGAGAGTTTCCAGTTCCATCAAAGAAAATTCCGACCCTGATCAGATCACAGCCAGCGGTGGTGGAATCAGCCGAACACGTGCCGGCCTCTTCGGCAGCCGCCGCGCTTGTAGACAGTGCTGAACCTGGTGTTGTCATTCTCGTTTTCCTTTGCGCAGCGCGGCGTTGGTAAGCTGTTAGATTTCAACCAGCGTTCACGTTTCTCCATGGCACTTGCCATAGAGATATCATCGGACATCGCTCGCGTCAAAACGCCGCCTTCGGATGGATCTTCGCCCAACAGATCTGCACAAAGCTTAAAAAGAACCACAGGTATATCCATTTCCGGCGTGATGTCATCCATGCGGTTCAATCCAACAAGCCGCCAGCCCTCGGGGTGCGGCGTTGTCACGGTAATATCTGCACCAGGGCCAACCACGATTTTTAAGGAAGCATGGATTGCGTCCTCACCGAATGTCGAAAGCCTGCGCGCGTCCAGTTCGAAGCTTTTTCCGTAAAACTTTTCGTTGATAATATCGTACCACATCATCTGAACGGACAGGTTTGCACCGAATGTACTTTGATAATATAGACCACCGGTTTGAGATCTACCACGTATGGAGGACTCTAGAATTGCGACGCCATTCAAAATGCCGCGCATTGCTGCCGGATAGGCCGTGCTCGATCGAATAGCAATCGACAATGCTGTCGGGCGGTTTTTGGAAAAGCCAAATGTCACACCAGCTCCAATGATGAGGATCAACGCCAATAAAGCCAATCCAATCCCGTATTTCACGTCACTCCCAATCTGCAGTCTTTTTCGCCTCGGTCCTGCGATGTTCCTGAGCCTCTAGAAAAAATTCAATGTTCATGATCGCTTCATAGGGCACCTTTGCTGATGCAATGATAGCTTTCACAGCTCCGTTTGCATAGCTGTCAATGAATTCCGGTCCCAAAAGAACCTCCCAAACCATGAGCTTGGTCAGGTATCCCGTTGCCAAAAGCCCGCTGCAAAGAAACCATCCCGCTTGAGGCGTAGACTGGACCGGACGTCTTTATCAGTCAGATCCGTCTGCCCTGCGACATGTTTTTGTGTGACACGGATCAGTTCTTCGTATTGCTGCACCCGGCGGACCTGTCGAATGGTGTTGTGGGCCGCTTTGGTCAGAACCGGGCGCGCGACCGGCGACGTAGTGCCCGGCACCCTACTCAGGCGGGCTTGAATTTCTGAATTCAGAAGCAAAACTTCGATTTTTCTTTCACCATCAGGAAAAACCGGGCCTACAGGGTTTGCACCTGTATTCGGTTGGCTGGATGGATTTTCTATATCGCAAATGCCAATTTCCCCGAGCTGTACGCAAGGATTGATGCGCCTAATCCTATTTCCAACCTCCAAAAATGCTGCCTAAATGCAGTTTTTATTTTGAGATATCTTCCTTCTTCATTCATTTTTCTAACCGGCTACATCTGGCATCCCACTGGACGCAGTTTATTCAAAACATCCGCATTCGTCACCATAATCCGGAAATCGCCCAGTTCAGCGCCCGACAATTCCCCGTCGCCATTTGTATCGAACACCGAGGCAAGCGCTTCCATATCGGACGTCGCCGTCGGGTCCCATTCGGTGAACACATATTGGTGCATTCCGGTGATTTCGCGCACCATTTCGTTTGAGCAAAAATCTTCGCCGATTGCCGCTGAAGAGGCCGAAGTGATAACACTTAGCAGCCCTTTCCGGATACCGGCCTCTTCGCCCAATACTGCCATTGCGAGCGCAGACAGCGGAGTTTGCTTCGCTGGTTTAACGATAAATGCGCAACCCACCGCGAGGGCAGGCGCAACCTTGCGCGCGATCATCGCATTAGGGAAGTTCCATGGCGTTATCGCAGCCACAACGCCGACAGGTTGCTTGAGCACAACGATGCGCTTGTCGCGCTGGCGCCCGGGGATAACGTCACCGTAGACACGCTTGGCTTCCTCGCCGAACCATTCGATAAAGCTGGTTCCGTAAAGGATTTCGCCTTTTGCTTCGGCAAGGGGTTTGCCCATTTAGGCTGTTAGGATCGCCCCCAGATCATCGACCTGAGCGACCATCAGATCGTGCCACTTTCGCAAGACGGCAGCGCGCTCTCCCGCAACAAAGCACGTCGGTTTCAGGAGAGACTTATTGTTCAAACGGTCCAACAACGATGTAGAGTTTACTGTCATGTTGTTGTCTTTCCTTGGCTGGGTTTACCATGCGGCTTTGTAGATATTCAGCGCGTCTTCTTCAGTGAGTTCGCGCGGATTGTTCACAAGCAATCGGGTTTGGTTCATAGCATCCGAGGCCAGTTTCGGTAGGAAGTCTTGCGGGATATCCATTTCGCGCAAAGATTGTTGCAGCCCACAGCGTTTTGACAGGTTTGCCATAGCTTCGCAGAACGCATGTGCGCGCTCTTTTTCACTCGTGATTTTGTCCAGATCCGGAAAGGCAAAAGCCGCAATCTCGGCATAGGGCTTGGGCGCGACTTCGGCATTAAAGCGCAAGACGTAAGGCAGAACCAGCGCGTTAGAGAGGCCGTGTGGCACATGAAAATGCCCGCCAATCGGGTAGGCCAGCGCGTGCACGGCTGCGACAGGAGAGTTGGCGAACGCCTGACCCGCCATCATTGAGCCAAGCAGCATATCCGAGCGCGCTTTCAGGTTGTCGCCCGAGTGCACAGCTGTCTCAAGCGACGCGCCCATCAAGCGCAAGGCTTCTGTCGCAAGGTTGCGCGAGATCGGGTTGTTGTTTGCACTTGCCGAGGCATAGGCCTCAATCGCGTGCACCATCGCATCAATGCCGGTAGCCGCCGTAATATGCGGCGGCAGGCCAAGCGTCAGCTCAGGATCAAGCAGCGCGATGTCGGGGAGGATGACGGGCGAAACCACGCCCATTTTCTCGCTCTCGCCAGTTGTGACAATGGAGATTGGTGTAACTTCTGAGCCGGTGCCAGAGGTGGTCGGAACCAAAATGAGCGGCAAGCGCGGCCCCTTGGCGTTGCCAACACCGTAGGCGTCTTGCAGGCTTTCGTTGCCTGTCGCGAGCAGGGCCGCGAGCTTTGCCACATCAAGCGATGAGCCACCGCCCAGCCCGATAACGCCTTGAGCTTTGCTATCAATCGCCATCTGCGCGCAGAGGTTCACAATGCTTTCCGGCGGGTCGGCTTTGACATCCTGATAGAGCGTAACATCAACGCCTGCACCTTTGAGTGAAGTCAGCGCTTTGTCTACGATACCCGTCGCCATCATGCCCGGATCAGTGACCAGCAA
>Ga0209633_10001524_pt1 | contig 23654 bp, 21 predicted proteins | sample Cruoilmetagenom1_FD_187290 | JGI IMG/M metagenome (GOLD analysis project Ga0209633, IMG submission 187290) | Oil polluted marine microbial communities from Coal Oil Point, Santa Barbara, California, USA - Sample 1 (SPAdes) (version 2) | ecosystem: Environmental > Aquatic > Marine > Oil seeps ...
TTTATTGAATGTTTACTCTAAAGCAAAAGAGATATTTGATGGTAACTCTGAAATTATCAGTGATTTTAGTGATGAATCAAAGGGGCGAAGATACTGGGAAGTTAAAGGTTTTTCCAGAGTTCCGTGTGGCGGTACACATTTAAAGCGTACCAATGAGGTTGGGGATATAAAACTTAAAAGAAAGAATATCGGTAAAGGTAAGGAACGCGTTGAAATTACTTTAGTAGATTAAAAAATCATATACACACCGTTGATTCAAAAAACTAGGGGGGGTGCCACGAGCTGTTAAGCCATTCAATGGCACCCCCCCTAGTTTTTAGCATCAGCTAAGCTGTAAAAGCCTGTATTCCTGTTTGTGCACGTCCAAGTATCAACCCGTGTATATCATGAGTGCCTTCATAGGTATTGACTGCCTCTAGGTTCATGACATGACGAATCACGTGGTATTCATCTGAAATTCCATTGCCGCCGAGCATATCGCGGGCGTTGCGGGCGATCGTCAGCGACTTGCCACAGTTATTACGCTTTAATAACGATATGGCTTCCGCAGCGGCATTGCCCTGATCAAATAAATGGCCTAATTGCAGGCAGCCTTGCAGACCCAATGTGATTTCTGTTTGCATGTCAGCGAGTTTGATCTGGATAAGTTGATTGGCCGCCAGTGGACGACCAAACTGTTTACGCTCTAAAGTATAGCGTCTTGCGGTGTGCCAGCAGAATTCAGCTGCTCCCAGTGCGCCCCAGGCGATTCCATAACGGGCGCGGTTAAGGCAGCCAAATGGTCCGGCTAGACCTTTTGCATAAGGTAATAAATTTCCTTCAGGCACCAAAACATCCTGCATCACAATCTCACCGGTAATTGAGGTGCGAAGTGAGAATTTACCTTCGATTTTTGGGTTGGATAAGCCCTGCATGCCTTTTTCAAGAATAAAGCCGCGAATATCACCTTCCTCATCTTTTGCCCAGACAATAAAAATATCTGCAATGGGCGCATTTGTAATCCAGGTTTTAGCACCGTTTAATCTAAAGCCATCTTTAACTTTTTTAGCACGCGAAAGCATTCCTCCGGGATCAGAACCGTGATCGGGTTCGGTTAATCCAAAGCAACCAATCAGCTCGCCTGCGGCTAGGTCGGGCAGATACTTTTGTTTTTGTGCTTTGCTACCATAAGCATGGATAGGAAACATGACGAGGCTGGACTGGACGCTCATGGCGGAGCGATAACCGGAGTCAACGTGTTCGACTTCACGGGCAATCAGACCATAACTCGTATAATTAAGCCCTGCGCATTCATAGCCTTCAATAGTGCTGCCAAGCATTCCCAATTGACCCATTTCGCGGAGGATTTCACGATCAAAAACTTCATTACGGTTTGCCATTAATACACGTGGCATTAACTCATCTTCTGCATATTGGCGAACCGTTTCCATCACCATTTTCTCGTCTTGCTCTAACTGTGATGTTAGTGATAGGGGGTCTTCCCAATTGAATGTTGCTAATTTTGATTGATTGCTCATTATGGCTAATACTCATTTCAAGCTTTAAGGTTAATTGAGTGTAGTAAACATCTTGCATAATTTTTATTATTTAAGGAGATCCTGATCAAGTCCAATTATTTTAAGCTTGCTAAAACTGTCGCTATTTTCCACGAAGATCGCTACAAGGGAGCGACTATTCCAGCTCACTTCGTGAAAAATAGCGACAGTTTTATCTGTGCTTAAATCTAATCGACTTAATCAGGTAGATGAGATCTTTACACGCGAGTATGGCGAGAGAGACAATATCACCCATTAATCTGATTTATTTGATAGCTAGTTAATTTATGTCATTATATGTGATCAGATAAGCATATAATTATGTTCACATTTATTAGAGTTTGAATGAAGCAAATATTTTTATGAGTAACGATTATTTAACAGGTTATTTACCCGATTCCGAAAGCCGTTTGAAGTATGAAAGGAAGAAGGCATTAAGAAATGTTGCGATCATGGCAGTGATTATTGCTGCATTTTTCTATGTGCTTATCAAGGCTATGGGTATTATTTTAAGAGATAATGCGAAGGTACATTATTCTCCTTCAGGTATAACTACTGTGACTGTTCCGGCTGTAGAGAAGACTCCTGATGTAAGCACTGAAACAGGTTCACCCAGTTCTTCGGATATGGGAGTAGATAAAACTATCCAAGCTCCCGCACCAGTTCAGCAAAGCAAACAGGTAGTTAAGGAAGGATTGGACCCTGAATCTAATCCGAAGACTGTAGCTGTTAAAGAACCCGTTAGTACTAAAGATACTGATGAATCACAAAAACCTATTAACATTGAAGAATTAGAGGATTTATATAACAAGCAGTTATCGATTATTATTGATGAATAAATAGTTTTATTTGTTTGGTTCTATCCTGCTCGGCCTAATTAAAATCAAAGCTCCAACTACCAGCATTGCACCAATAACTGTCATCCAGCTCCATTGCTCATCAAAAAATAGCCAACCCCAAAAAGCAGCAAATGGTGGAATCAAATAAAAATAGCTGGCAACGCGGCTCGCTTCTCCATGTCGAATCATATAAAGCAAAAGTAGTATGGCTGCCAGCGATAAGACAATCACAAGCCAGGCGAGGGTGAGCATGAGGTTAAAACTCCAGTCAACCTTACCCGTTTCTAGAATGAAAGACAAAATCACAAAGAAGCCTAATGCAGCAGCATATTGATAACAAGAGCCAGTAATCAAATCCACGTCTTGAGCATAACGCTTTTGCAACAGTGTACCAGCCACAATACCCGGCAGAGCAAATAACAGCCAACTAATACCTTCAAATGTAATAACACCTTCCCAGCTAGAAGCACCATAAAGCACGATCATTACCCCCACAAAGCCAACTAATAGCCCCATCCACTCGCGTTTTGCTATTGTTGCATTTAAGGCTAAGCCTGAAAATACCGCAATCATTAAGGGATTTAGGCTTACAATAAGTGCAGTTAAACCAGCAGGCATACTAGCGTTAATGGCTGCAAATACACCACCAAGATAAATGCCATGAATCAGTAAACCCACAAGTCCCTGAATACTCGCATCAAACAGGCTGATCTTGGGTCGTTTAAAAATAAATATCAGCACAAGAAATAAGGGGACGACAAACACCATGCGCCACATTAAAAGGGTGAAGGGTTCAGCGTACGGGAGCCCAAATTTGGCGCCAACAAAACCGGTTGACCATAGAAGGATGAATATAAATGGGACATAACGAGTCATTTGTGAAGTGTAGTCTGCTAATTTTAAATAGGGAATGGACAGTTTAGGGAGAAATAACAGATACAATAATTGGGATTACTCTCAATAAACAATACAACAGCGTATAATCACACCATGCAAATCACCTCTCCTGATATTTTTTCCTACCGTAAATTCTGGCCGTACAAGTTTGGCACTGCGCCCGTGTTGCCTATGTCATGGGAAGAGATGGATGATTTGGGCTGGGATTCCTGCGATATTATTATCGTAACAGGGGATGCCTATGTTGATCACCCCAGCTTTGGTATGGCAATTATTGGTCGATTATTAGAATCTCAAGGCTTTCGTGTTGGCATAATTTCACAGCCTGACTGGCGCTCTGCAGATGATTTTCGCAAATTAGGAAAGCCTAACCTTTTCTATGGCATTGCCGCTGGCAATATGGATTCGATGGTGAATCATTATACGGCGGACCGCAAACCACGTTCGGATGATGCCTATACCGCTGGAGCAAAAGCCGGAAAGCGACCGAATCGAGCTACGGTTGTTTATGCACAACGTGCACGAGAAGCCTATAAAGGCGTGCCAGTCATTATTGGTGGGATTGAAGCAAGTCTGCGCCGCATTGCACAATATGATTATTGGACTGAAAAAGTACGTCGTTCCATTTTGCCTGATTCTAAAGCCGATATGTTGTTATTTGGTAATGCCGAACGCGCTATTGTGGAGCTGGCGCATCGACTTGCAGCAGGAGAGAAAATAGCCGAGATTACGGATATTCGTGGCAGTGGTTTTATGCGACAAGGAATTCCGGATGGCTGGACCTTAATTGACTCCACTGATCTTGATGAAGTTGGTTCCATTGAGCATCCCGAAGCTGATCCTTATGCGGATACGACAAAAGATCAGAACTGTGAAAGTGATGAGAAAAAAACAGAAGATAAACTAAATAGCGGTGCTGCCCAGATTATTCATTTTCATGAACGCCCTAAAAAACTAGATCGTGCAACTACGGTTATTCGTTTGCCATCACACAACCAAGTCGTTGAAAGCAAGGTTCTATACGCACATGCCTCACGTGTTTTTCATCTTGAAACCAACCCCGGCAATGCACGTGCCTTAGTGCAAATGCATGGCAAGCGCGATGTCTGGCTGAACCCTCCACCACAACCATTAAGCGCTAAAGAATTTGATCAGCTTTTTGAATTCCCCTACACGCGCAAACCGCATCCATCCTATCGCGATTTAATAATCCCTGCATACGATATGATTCGTTTCTCTATAAATATCATGCGAGGCTGTTTTGGCGGCTGTACTTTTTGCTCCATCACTGAACATGAAGGGCGGATTATACAAAGCCGTTCTGAAGACTCTGTCATCAAAGAAATAGAAGCAATTCGTGATAATGTGCCTGGTTTTACAGGCATTATTTCAGACCTCGGTGGGCCCACGGCGAATATGTATCGCCTTAGTTGCAAAGATAATAAAATTGAAGAATCCTGCCGTCGCCTTTCCTGCGTCTATCCTGATGTTTGTGTGAATATGGGAACTAATCACAAACCACTCACAAAACTATATCGGCGCGCACGAGAAGTGGAGGGTGTTAAGCGTGTCTTTATTGCCTCAGGTCTGCGTTATGATTTGGCTATTAAGGATCCGGAATATGTTAAAGAACTGGTGACGCATCATGTGGGAGGTCGCTTAAAGATAGCTCCGGAACATACTGAAAAAAGTACCCTTTCTAAAATGATGAAGCCAGCTATAGGCAACTATTATCGCTTTAAAGAACTGTTTGATAAATACTCAAAACAGGCGGGCAAAGAACAATATTTAATACCTTACTTTATCTCTTCGCACCCAGGCACTACGGATGAAGACATGTTGAGTTTGGCTATCTGGTTAAAACAAAATAAATTCAAACCTGATCAGGTTCAGCAGTTTATTCCAACACCGATGGCTTTGGCATCTGCGATGTTTCACACAGGTGTAAATCCGCTCAAAAAAGTAGGTTCAGATACTGAACATATTGATACTGCCAAAACCGCAAAAACACGTCGCTTACATAAAGCATTTCTGCGCTATCATGATTCAGAAAACTGGCAATTGATTCGTGCCGCTTTAAAACGCATGGGGCGCGAGGATTTAATTGGAAATGGCAAAGAGCATTTGATTCCTGAATTTACACCACGATTGGAGAAGAGGGGGGGCTCACCTAAATCCAGAGGCAATGATTTTCATCATCGAATTAAAGCCAAGACCGTATCAAACAAGAAAGGCAGGACTAAAATATTTGCTAAGAAATCTGCTAAAAAGAAAAACCAGAATAACAAAAGCAGACGTCGTTAAATTTTTTGGTATAAACGCTTAATTGGCTCTCGTCTCAGATAGAGAACAATAGCGATTGAAGCGACTAATGACACGCCTACTGAGAATAATCCTTCCAGTGATCTCAGGTCTTTATCAATTATTAAGAATAGAATCATCAGTGGTATTGCCAAAAGATACAACCAGTAGTTTAAGCTCCAGGCCCAGGGTTTAAACTGCCATAGACCGAAGGCTGCTTTAAATAAAACAACCACAAATGCAAAGATAATGACTAAAAGCGTAAAACCAAACAAAATAAATGAAATTGGTGGTGAGTGCAGAAAAGTACCGAATAACAATAGCAGCATAAGTAATATAAACAGGATGGAGACAGCATCAAAAATATTATAGATTGCGATTAAAATGATTCCGACAGGTTTTTCAATTGGCTGATCCATTATCTTTATATTCCTAGAATAATTTACAATTCAAAAAAAACCATGTCATAGTGACATGGTTTTTTGAACTTAAGCTTGGTATGAGGAATCACTCGCCATATCTTTCAGAATAATCATCCATAGAAGCCTTAATGACTTTATGTGCGTGTTCTCTGCTGTAAGCGTCACCGATAGAAACACTGTTCGCTTTACCTGGTAACATCTTGTAAGTATTAAAGTAATGGTCGAGCCTTTCGATAAGCACGTTTGGCAAATCAGTGATCTCGCGAGCTTCGCCCCAGATATTGTCAGTGGCTAAAACAGCGATGATTTTATCATCTGCTTCACCACCATCAACCATGGGTAAGCCACCTAATACACGCGCATGTAGCAAAATATCAGAGCGGGTGATGGGGCGTTCGGAAAATACACAAATATCCAGCGGATCTTTATCGCCTTTAAGTCCTTCCTGTCCCATAAGAGCAGCTGTGCGCTTGCCACAATAGGTGCGTGGAATAAAGCCATAAAGTGACGGCTGAAGAGATGAGGCGCGTTGCGGGCGATCTACCATTAAATAACCTGTTTTCTTATCGGTCTCGTATTTGACCGGATCAGAAGGTGTCATTTCAATATAGGCATTCACGATTTCAGGTGCATCGTCGCCTGCATCTAATCCATGCCAGGGATGAGGGCGCCAACGGTAAAAAGCATCTGGGAATGGCATTGTTTCTCCTATTTGTAATTTGCGGATAAAAAAGATCGGCAAGTATAGTTGCTTTATGATTGAAATGGAAACTTAGGGTGATAAGCAGAGATTAAATTATGATAGGAAGACTAGTAAGAGTGTAAATGATTGAAATTGTATGTGGTAATAGGTCTGGAGGAGGGCTGGATTAACCATTGTTTTATTAATGGCACCCCCCCGGGTTTTTGGCATCAGCCCTCAGTTTTTCTACCTAAAGCCAGAATATTGATGATTAAAAAGATGTCCACGAAAGGCACGAAAATCTAAGTCTCGTTGTTTATTGTGGATAAATGGTTTGATTTTGAGTGTCAGATGTTGGATCCTCAGTTAGCTCTCAGTTAGCTAAGTTTTGTGTGTTAGGGGTCTGCGACGCAAAACAATCATAACAAGTACTAAGATAATTCTTCTCCATTACAAAAGTGGTAAAAAGGAGGGGGTTGTGCTCTAATTATTTAATAAAAAATAGAGAATTATATGTAAATGTCATTATTGAGGGAAATTCAAAATTCAGCAGTAAGCTCAGATGAGTCTGTAGCTTCACTACTTAGAAAATGTAAAATTCTAGCAGCAAGATTAGGGAGCATAGAGTTCAAAGAGTGGGTTGATTATGAGTTAAATGGGTATCCTAGAATAGAAGATATTCCAAAATATAGAATCATAACAATTGCCATAAGAGGAGACTTTTCTGGTGCATTTGGTTCTGGTTTAACCAATGGTGAGATACCTCTTAGCTGTATTCCAGACGAATTTAAAGAAACTTTAGCTAAAACACATTTTGCCCATCCTGTTTCATCGCTAGAATCCTTAATAGAAGAGTCCGATGGAGGCTCAGTAAAAGAATACTGGCCTGCCGATGTAACGAGAGCATTAGGACGCAAAGTTTATCGAGATATGACTTGCCTTCAAGCTTGGAAAGTAATCCCAACAAACAGGCTAATAGGTATCCTAGATATTATTCGAAATAAAGTATTAAGCTTCGTTTTAGAAATTGAAGGGGAATCACCAGATGCTGGTGATGCACCAGTTAATTCTAATCCTGTTGCAGAAGAAACTGTCAAACAAATATTTAATACTTATATAACTGGTAATGTTCAAAACCTTGCGACTGGTAATAAACGTGTAAAGCAAAATGCAGTAATAGAATCTAACCCTCAACTCTTTAGTGATTTACTAGATGCTCTAACTAAAATTGAGAGTGATAAAAAACATACTTCTGAATTGATCAACATCGTAGAAGAGATGAAAAGTAATCAAGGAAATAAAGCTTATAAAGAGCATTATAATGACTTTATGTCTGTTTTAGCTAACCATATTCAAGTTTATGGTCCAGTTGTAGCTCCGTTTTTACCTGCTTTAGCCCAAATTCTGCCCTAACAAACCGTAATCAACCGTTAGTCGTGCTTGTAAGTTATTGACACTAAGTGACTTTACCCCGCGATCCCAAAAACTGGGGAGGGTGTCACTGATCTGTAGAGAGTCCTGTGCTTTTGTACATCTGCTTAGGCAGTGCAAGATTCGATCAACATCGACTTTTCCTTTGGAATCGTAGCGATATACTTTTTAGTGAGCTTACCGTTTTGTTGTTTAAACGGAACTCAATTATTAGTGCGTAGCCGTCTGGCTCCTGTGAGCCTTAGAAAGCATAATTAATCTGGACGATAAGCCATCACTTATGCAATTATTACAAGCAAGATTCACATTACAAAAAACCCCTTATGAATAATAAAGAACTACTAAACTATTTACCCGCTGATGACTTACTAAAAGACCGCGTTATTCTGGTGACAGGCGCGGGTTCTGGTATTGGTCGTGCTATTTCACTAGCCTATGCGCGCTTTGGTGCGACGGTTGTTTTACTCGGTAAAACACTTAAAGAACTGGAATATGTGTATGATGAAATTGAAGCTGCAGGCTATCCAGAACCCGCAATTTATCCTTTAAATATGGAAGGTGCGACTGCTAAGGACTATCAGGATATGGCGGATACCTTTGAAGATAAACTTGGCGGACTTGACGGCATCGCCTTAAATGCGGGTTGGTTGCCAGCCTTTATGCCATTTAAGGAATATGATGTTGAGACCTGGTCAAAGACCATTAGTGTTAATCTGCATGCCAATTTTTTGATTACGCAAACCTGTTTGCCGCTGCTTGAAGAAGCCAAAGATCCTGCCATTATTTTCTCCGCGCATGATTCACTTAGAGCTTATAACGGCGCTTTCGGTATAGCCAAGGCTGGTACTCAGGCGATGATGGATATTCTTGCGGATGAATATGATCTGGATGAGAATTTTATTCGCGTAAACAGCATTGACACAGGACCGCTACGCACACAAATGCGTAAGATGAATTACCCTGGTGAAAATATGCAGGATCTCGCAATGCCAGAATCCATTGTAGGCCCTTATTTGTATTTTATGGGGCCAGATGCAAACAAGCGAACCGCTGAAAAAATCAAATATGAAAAGCTGGCTGCGGATACTAAATGGCCTGGTGAAGCCTAATCATAAACGTTCATATCATTGCTGATCTTAAAAACCCGGGGGGGGGTGCCATGCTTCGACTACGCTCAGCACAAGTGAGGCTGTGAAAGTATTCTAATGAATACCTTACAGAGCGGCTATGAAGCAGGATAAAGTTTTTGCCAAAGATCAGCAAGTCGTTGATTTTACATTTGATGATGCGGTTGCGGATGTCTTTCCCGATATGATTCGGCGTTCTGTACCGGGCTATGAAACCGTGATTTCATTACTCGGTGTGTTGGCAGGTCAGTACACACAAAATAATAGCCGGGTATATGATCTTGGTTGTTCTTTAGGTGCTGCGACACTTTCAATGCATCGTCAAACCCGCATGCTGGATTTACAACATATCTGCGTCGATAATTCAGAAGCTATGGTAAAGCGTTGTAGAACCCGTTTGGCAAGGCATATGCCCGAGGCAAATCTGCAGCTTATTTGTGATGACATTGAAAAGATAGACATCAAAAATGCCTCACTGGTGGTGATCAACTTTACATTGCAATTTTTGCCAATGGACTCCCGACTTGAACTCTTGAAGAAAATCCACAAAGGTTTATTAAAGGGTGGTGCATTGATTCTTTCCGAGAAACTTGTGTTTGCAGATAGCAAAGAAAATCAGCAGCAAATAAAATGGCACCACAGTTTTAAAAGCGCCAATGGTTATAGTGACCTTGAAATCAGCCAAAAACGTGCTGCGCTTGAGAATGTATTGATACCCGATACGCTTGAAGAACATCAGCAGCGTCTTAAAAATGCGGGCTTTGAGCAATCTTATCAATGGTTTCAGAGTTTTAATTTTGCTTCATTAATTGCAGTCAAGTAAACAGAAATGCTTTTTAATTTTGAAAACCTATATAAAGACCTGATCGCTAATGATTTTAATCAGTGGCAACAAAAGCTGCCAACCCAACTAGAAAAAATATTCTCTCAAAGACAGCACGGCAAGTCTCAGGAATGGCAACAACTACTGGTAGCGTTACCCGATATTAAAGCATCCGAAATTGATATAAATACCGACTGCATTCACATTGGTAGCCGCAAAGATTGCGATTTAGTGACACAAGAACAACTGGGTAACTTCTTAAAACAACTCCATCCCTGGCGCAAAGGCCCTTATAAACTATTTGATATTCATATCGATACTGAATGGCACTCAGACTGGAAGTGGCAGCGTATTCAGTCACATATAAGCTCTTTAAAGAATCGTTCTGTCTTAGATATTGGCTGTGGTAATGGCTATCACATGTGGCGCATGCTGGGTGAGGGCGCGAGGCTGGTGATTGGTGCTGACCCCAGTCAGTTTTTTTTGGTGCAGTTTGAAGTTATAAAAAAATACATAGAATTGGCGAATGGGAAACAGCCTATTCATATATTACCTTTTAAGGGAGAAGAACTTCCCGCCTTTAACCAGGAATTTAAGGGCAGGGGCTTTGATACGGTTTTCTCCATGGGCGTTTTATATCATCGTGTTTCACCTATAGAACACCTGCAAGAACTTAAAAGCTTTCTTCGGGTTGGCGGAGAACTGGTTATTGAGACATTGATAATTGAAGGGGAAGAATCAAATGTACTACTTCCACAGGATCGCTACGCAAAAATGCGTAATGTCTGGTTCTTACCCACGCCAGCATTGCTGCTAAGAATGCTAGAACGGGTAGGCTTTAAAAATATTCGTGTGGTTGATATCAACCAGACTAGCATAGAAGAACAACGTCGAACTGACTGGATGACTTTTGAATCTCTGGCTGATTTCCTTGATCCGAATGATCATAATAAAACCATCGAAGGTTATCCTGCGCCTAAGCGGGCGGTAGTTGTTTGTAATGTTTGATATATTTGGCTGATGCTGAGCTTTGCATAAATTCTAGCAGTCGTTAAAAAAGCTAACGAGCTATCATTCAAAACCCGGGGGTGCCATCTAATTATTTATTTGTGCTTTAAATTTAGTAAGTTTCTACCCAAAAGCGCTAGTTTTTGTTACTGTTCGTTCCTTACTCAAACCCATATAAATATATAATATTATGACCCAGATTATTGCAGTGGCTAATCAAAAAGGTGGCGTTGGCAAGACGACTACCAGCGTTAACCTGGCGGCCTCTCTGGCAGTTATCAAACGCAAAGTCTTGATTATTGATATGGATCCGCAGGGTAATGCGACTACGGGTGTTGGTCTGGATAAACATGATGTGCCAGTTTTATTAAGTGACGTTTTACTGGGTGATGCAAAGATTGGAAACGCGATACAGGCGGTGCCGAACTCTCATATTCATGCTTTGGCGGGTGGGCCTGATTTAACCATTGCGGAATTTCAGATGATGAAGATGGATGAGCGCGAGTTTCGTCTGCGTCAGGCTTTAGCTGAAATCAAAGATCATTACGATTACATTATCATTGACTGCCCACCATCGTTGAATATGTTAACCGTGAATGCATTGGTAGCGGCTACGGGTGTGTTGATTCCCATGCAATGTGAATATTATGCGCTGGAGGGTTTATCTGCTTTAGTCGGGTCGATTGATACAATTCGCGAAAATTCAAATCCGAATTTAGAGATTATCGGTTTGCTAAGAACCATGTATGATCCACGTAATAATCTTGCGCGTGATGTTTCCAATCAGCTTTTAGAGTACTTTGAAAACAAGCTTTATAACACTTCAATCCCGCGTAATATCCGACTCGCAGAGGCACCCAGCCATGGTTTGCCAGTGTTGTTATATGATAGACGTTCCAGCGGGGCTTTGGCCTATCTGGCTTTGGCTGCTGAAGTGATAAGAAAAGAAGCGGCTCGTGAAGCTGCGTAAAAGTGCTCGCATATAAGGTTGCCTGTATAAGGAAGCTCTGATCAAGTCCAAATATTTTAAGCTTGCTAAAACAGCCGATATTTTCCACGAAGATCGCCGCAATAGAACAACTATTACGGCTCACTTCGCGAAAAATAGCGACAGTTTTTTCATCGCTTAATTCTAATCGACTTAATCAGAGCTTCCATAAAAAATTAAGCTGTTTTTCTATTTTCTAATGCACGACGTCGTGATTTTCGTTTTCGACTCCACTTAATATAGCCTGTGATGAATAGTATTAAGCCTGCCAAGGCTGCTGCATCATTGACGAAGACCCATTGACCAGAGAAGAGTTTACCATCGTGTAAGCCAAGCATAATATGGTAAAGCGGGGTGCTGTCTGTTACAGGAAGTTTAGTGTCTTTTGAATGGGTGCTATAAAATCTGGTTTTCCCATCAAGTTGATAAACATCGCGAGGCATGTGGGGAGTACCTTTGAGTGGAACCCATCCATCACGTGTTAATTGACGGTTAGGTGATCCCATGCCACTAATAAATAGTTCTTTCTCAATGCGCTTTATCCGGTAGGCAAAACCTTTGCTTTCTAATTGCCAGTTGTGTAGATCGGTACTTTTAAAAACGCCTAACCGATTACCAACTCGGTAATTTTTACCATCATAGTCAAAGCCCCATATATCTGTACTCAAGTCTTTATATACAGGTGGAAGGTAGCTGCTATGAAATCTGGTTTTCTTCATAAAGTCTTGAAGTAATTGAGCGTGATCCAGAAAAACTCCTGTAAAAAGCAAAATCATTATAGGAAGGAAGGAAAGAATGATAATAATATTGGAATGGGTTTTTAGCCAAGTTTGGAAAAGTCTACGATTCACCGTTCGTTTTGCGCGTATTTTTCGTATAGTGAAATAGATTACAAATCCACCGATGCCTAAAAAACTGAGTATGATGGCCGCGTAATCATTGATATATAGTGAGCTATCCCCACTAAATAGACCGCGACCATAGTGTAAGTCTCTAATTAGTCTGGAAAGACTAACCTGTTTTGGTAGTTCGTTTTTGGGAATCCCAGCAAGAAGTAATTTCTGAGTCTTTTTAGTTTTTAAATCTATTTGAAAAATATCACGTTTATCGACAACAGCATATATTTGTCCATTAAATAGATTAAATGATTCAACTACTTTGTTTTTTAAGGCAAAGTCTTTCCATTTTAATCCACCGTCCAAGCTTTGGTAAATTCCGTCAGCGGTTGCTGCATAAACGGTTTGGAAATTTTCCTGATGATTTATTTTTTCTGGTTCAATTGCCAGGGTCTGTTTATCCAGAGTCTTTTTAAAACTTGTTCCACCATCCAGAGACAGAAACAAACCCATCCTGGAGCCGGCAAGAATATGCTGTGGATTCTCAAAATCAATTTTATAGGCATTAAAGGCTTTTTGTTTGTTCGCAACAATACTTTCTGGCAATAGTTTATCACTAACCTTGATATCCCAAAGGAAATCAAAGTTATCATGGTCCAGAAAGAAACCTGTAAACCCCAATAAAAACAGGATTGACCCTAGAGCCAATCCTGAAATTTTATGGATTGTGAATATAGTATGAAGCTTCACTTACCAGTTGTACTCAAGCCCAACAAATAACTGCCTAGGAGCTGCAGGTGTATATTTTTCCTTGCCATAGCTAATACTGCCCGTTTCAGCATAACTCTTATCAGTAAAATTATTCAGTTTGGCAAATAAATTTAATTTTTTATTGGGTTTGTAGGAAACCTTTATATTACCAGTATCGTAACCACCATACTTTTTAGTATTTTTATCATCAAGCCAATATGAACCAACGTGCTCAACCTCTAGCATCGCTGATAAACCTTTGAGTTTTTTGGGCTTATAAATTAAACGTAAATTAGCGACATCATTGGGTGCGGAGGCCTGTTCATTGTTGCCGTAAACCGCATCATTATCGTATTCATGTTTAGAATAACTATAAGCAAGTTTCGTTGAAAACTGACTGCTTAATTTAGAAGATAAGGATAGCTCAAGACCCTTATGCGTTGTTTTATCACCATTAACATAGAAGCGATCCTTATCAGTATTCTCTCTTCGAACAATCGTGTCATCAATTGACATGTGATAAAGAGATGTCGCAAGCTCATGTTTTCCAGTTGCTTTTTTGAATCCTATTTCAAATGTATCTGTGGTTTCAGGGTCAAGAGTGAAATCAATATTATTAGTTCTCAGGCTATAAAGTCTTGAAGCTTGAGGAATTCTAAATCCATTGGCATAACGGGCATATATAAGCTGGTTATCAGTGGGTTTAAATGATATGTCCAGCTTTGGACTAAGGTGATTAAAGGTGGGATCATTATCGCTGGAACTACGTAAATAACTGGAATCTGCATACTGTCCGTCCTCAGTTTTATTGGTGTAATCAAAACTATTGGTGTCATATCGTAATCCCGCGCCAATTTGTAGCTTATCCGTTAAAGCATACTCGGAGCGAAGATAGGGAGCAATTGCAAAATAATTAACATCGTAATCATAAATTGTACCTGTAGCAACAGAGGAGCCAAAACCCGAGGGTACATAATCGAATAACTGAGTATATTTTAGATTTGATTTTGTATACTCAGCATCAAGTCCGGTAATAATCTTATGTTTGTTCATTTCAACATTAGCCTTAAACATTAGGCCCAGTGTTTTTTGTTTACTGTCATTATGAGGTAGGTTTCGTTCCCAAGTCGCGGTATATTGATTTCTATTACTGCGCAAATAAGCAATTGTGCTTAACTCGGTGGTATCTGAAATATCGCGTGTCCATTCGGTACTGAGTCGCGCAAAATCGAATTTCCGTTTTATTTCAAGATCGCTCTTAAGGGCAGAAGAAATATCGCCAACGGAAGTGGGATTATTCATTAATTCATCCAGCCCAATCAGGCTACCCGACATTTCTGCATCTGAATGGTTGGCTGAAAGGACGGTTTTAAAGCTATTGCTATCATTCACATCGTAATAATGCGTAATCGATAATTCATCGCGGTTGTAGGCGGTATGATCGCGCCATCCATCACTTTTTGCATGTGAAAGCTCAACGGCTAAATCGGTTTTTTCACCCATTGTGCCACCTGCACTAGCACCCAAACGAACAAAACCATCACTGCCCAGTTCAGTTTTAAGGCCGAATTGTTTTTCACCAATTGGTTTTTTTGAAACAACATTTATAGTCGCTGCAACTGCATCAGAACCATATAAAGCTGTACCTGCACCTTTTAAAACTTCAGCAGAACCTGCGGATGAATAGTTAGTATATGCAAGACCATTATGATTAAAGAATCCAGATGATTGCACCGGGATGCCATCTTGTAAAAACAGGTAATAAGGTCCAGTATTTGTTGGCATTCTTATGCTGGTCATATGACCTATAGTTGAGCCTGTTTGGGTAACACGAACGCCCGCTATGGAGTTAAAAAGTTCCTTTTGTAAGGTTGGAGCATCTAGTTCTATTTCTTGTTGGCCTTTTGAATCAATACTGGCAGCAACATCAGTGCTTTTTTCACTGCTTCGAGTTGCTGTTACGGTAATGCTTTCAAGTGTCGAATCTTCATTCTCAGCTGATAAAACGGGGTTTGAATAGAATATTATTGATGTTGAACAAAAAGCAGCGCTCACAAGTATTTTACGGTTCATTAAGCAAACTCCATTAGAGAAAGGAGGGGATTTTCACTTGCAATCTTCATAGGAGCAAACCTATTTTTAAAAGTAGGTCATTTGACTCATAAAGATGTTTGATATCCCTCAATCACTAGTTTTTCCATTTTTTGTGGTCTTGATCGATCGCTGACAATCCTTGTTGAATTAAAATAAGAAAGCTATGATAGCGAGTGTTTTTTGAAATTAATAAGAGAATAAAAAATGGTAAAAAAACCGGGATTGGGTCGTGGTCTGGACATGTTGCTAAGTTCGGCAAATAAAGAGACTAAATCAAAAGAAGATAGCGAACTTAAAAACCTGCCCGTTGAGAAAATTGTAAAGGGTGAGTATCAACCTCGTTTGAGCATTGACCCTGATGCCTTGCAGGAATTATCAGAATCTATTAAAGCCCAGGGGTTGGTGCAACCTGTTGTGGTACGCCGTCTGGATAGTGGTGAATATGAATTAATCGCAGGTGAACGTCGCTGGCGTGCATCTCAAATGGCGGGTTTGCATACTATTCCTGCGATAGTCAGAGATATTCCTGATCAGGCTGCAGCGGCAATGTCGCTGATTGAAAACATCCAGCGAGAGGATTTGAACCCGCTGGAAGAGGCAATTGCCATGAGCCGCCTGATTGCTGACTTTGGTTTAACTCACCAGCAAACAGCTGAAGCGGTGGGTCGCTCGCGTGCCGCTGTAAGTAATTTATTGCGTCTGCTGGATCTCGAAGATACCACCAAAGAACTACTCGATTCTGGCCAACTGGATATGGGGCATGCGCGTGCATTATTAGCATTATCAGGAATGGCGCAGGTCGATGCCGCAAAAAATGTTGTAAAAAAACAGCTATCAGTTCGTGAAACTGAAAAACTGGTAAAAAGACTCACCAGTACAGAGCAGGGCAACAAAGATAAGTCACCCGCAAAAAAGGCACTGGAAGTTCAAAAGCTGGAAGATGATTTATCCGCAACACTCGGCGCAAAAGTGAATATTCAATATAACACCAAAGGCAAAGGAAAACTGGTGGTTGAATATAATAATCTTGATGAGCTAGATGGGATATTGGAACACATCAAATAACCTTACTCCCTTTCTAGGAGAGGGAGTGTCTTTAGGAGATCCTGATCAAGTCCAATTATTTTAAGCTTGCTAAAACTGTTGCTTAAATCTAATCGACTTAGTCAGGTTATCCTTAAAAAGCATGCAACAACCTTTGTTTACCTAGCGTTGACCACTAGATAATTGGCAATAAGGTTTAAATTATTAAGTATTTGGATCCTTTTTGCGAATAATCAAATACAGAATATTATTATATGCTAATATATGCGTTCGAATATTAATAATCTCTTCGCTAGGATATTATAATGACTACATTAAAAGATGCTGAAACTAAACTCATTGAAGAAGGTAATGAGGAGGCAGCAAAAACACTCGAAACATTTGAGACTCGTTGGCGCTATGCGGTTTTTCCAGCTATGGTTGCTTTTGTTATTTTATCAACATTTGGTTTTTATTTAATTTACGGTATGTTGCAACGCATGGAAAGCATGTCTAATGATATAAGCCGAATGACTAATCTTATGGAAAAGGCGGTACCCGTATTATCTGCTGATGTTCATGATATGAATAAGACCATCTCTAAAACAATGCCTGCGCTTGAGCAACATGTAGATAGATTGACCAATGATGTTACTGTCATATCTCACTCTACATCCTCAATGGCAACCAGCACACACAATATGGGGCAAAGTACATGGGAGATGAATAGAAGTATTTCTAAACCCATGCGAGCAATGAACAATATGATCCCATGGAATATTGATACGCCAGCTCCGAATATGTATCGATCATATTAAATAGTAATAGCTAATTTTGCTATTTAACTACTGTAAATAAAAGACTGCCATTATGATTCACGACACATGGGATTCCTAAGTAGGTTAAAAAATCATCATATGGCACCCCCCCCACTTATTGACATCAGCTCATTGTGTTTCATCAATGCATCTTCAAATCTAAATCCACATAATTTCTGACTTCTTTCTCAGAGAGTTTCCCCATGAACAAGACACGCCTTAGCCTTTACGCACTATTGTTTTTACTGTTGGGAATTGTTATTAGCAGTTTGTGGTTTTCTCTGCAAAACCCAATGAAACCACTTTATGTCGAATTGTATAATGATACTGAGACGCTAATTCCTTCGGTTGTAATTGAGCACGGTAGTGACGGCTTACAGGAAAAGATTATGATCTTACAATTAAATTCTAAAGAAAGTCGTGTCATTGCACTTAACCACCAACCCGGCATGGGGTTTAATGTTGCGGTTAATTATGCCGATGGTGAGAAAACAGAAATCTGCGCAGGTAAAAGCAAAGACCATTGGTTTTTCAAAGAAACAATAACCAAATTCGGGGTTTATACAACGGCTATCCGTTAAGACGCTCTGAGAAGCCCTAGATTTAGTTTGGCACCCCCCTAGTTTTTGGCATCAGCTTTTATTGGCACCCCCCCTAGTTTTTAGCATCAGCTTCTAATTACTCCCTTCATTTTTATATAGACAGACCTCAAATAGTATTGCTAATTAATACCAACAGATAAATAAAACAAGACTATCTATGAAAAGGTTCAAATTTAAATACTAGTAGCCATACTTCACTTCAACAAGGCAATAAGGCCGCGTAATAATTAAAAGAGGAAGTAAAAATGGATACATATGACACAAACTCAAGCGGATGGTTATTATTTGTAAAACTGTCCTTTCTGGTTTCAATTGCTGCAATGGTTGCTGCGATTTTATTTATGCCCGGTGATCTCATGTTAAAAGGTTACTTCGGCTTGAATTCTTTATTCATGGTTAGTTCAACCATCATGATTTCTAAAACCATGCGTGATGAGCATGAGAACAACAAAATGGTCAATAAAATTAGCGAAGCCAAGACCAATAAGATTATTAACGAATACGCTGAATAAGCAATAGCTAGGAGAGATACTATGAGAATCATGGCAAAAATAGCGACCGCATTTCGCGGTAGTGTAAGAGAAAGCGCTGAAGTGATAATTGATGCAAATAGTTTACGAATCTTCGCTCAGGAAATTCATGAATGTGAAAATCATATCACCCAGACAAAGCAACAGTTAGCTTCAATTATTGCGGAGAAGAGGAGGGTTGAACGTGAAGTCGGTGCTATTCAAAATAGCATCGACCAATACGAAACACGAATGGCTGAGTTGCTGCAACAGGATGATGAGGAAGCGGCCCTTAAACTGGCACAGCAGGTGAGCGAGAAAGAAGCTTTTTTAAAGCGTAATCAGGCTCATTGTTCACAACTGCAAAATCATCAGGATCAGCTACAGCAGACTATGCACAAGATGATTAACCGGCTGGATAATTTTCGTAGCGAATACCGCATGGCGAAATCCACTGGCAAAATGCAAAATGCACAGAGCAAGCTGGCAAGCCATAGTGATGGAACAGTATCGCGATTTGGAGATATGCAAGATTCCTTGGATCGTATCCGCGAAAAGCAGCAGCAATTCTCAGATGAGATGAATGCAATGGATCAAATTAATGCCAATTTGTCGGGCGAAGCCGCTAATGATGAGGCTGATTTAAAAGCTTCTGCCAGAGAAGTTTTGGATCGTGTGAAACGTAGCAGTAACACTACCAGCAATATCAGTAAGGAGGACTAAATTATGCCAAGAGTCGCACTTGTATTGATACTATTAGTGGCGCTCAGTGGCTGCTCGGGTTTAGTTAGTAAAAAATCCGGGCAGCATTCTATTTCGAGTAGCCTGTCGAGTTTTCTTTATCCCAATAAAGATTCCAGAGTAGAGGTCAAAACTGAAATACCTGTTTTAAAGCTGCCGGTGAAAGTAGGGCTGGCGTTTTTACCATCACAAAATTGGCGCGGAAGTGCAATTGACGAAAGTAGTAAATACAAGCTGTTGAATAAGGTAAAGGCATCCTTTGGAGAACATCGTTTTATAGATAGTATTTCAATTATTCCAAGTGCTTACCTAAGAAACCGAAACATAAAAGGTGGTAATGGTTTTGACACCTTAAGCCAGCTAGCACGCTTACATGATGTAGATGTGATGGTACTGGTTTCTTATGATCAGCTAACCCAGTCACATCACAATAATGCTTCACTTTTATACTGGACGATTGTTGGCATGTATGTAATTCCCGGCAATGAAAATACGGTTCAGACCTTTGTGGATACTGCGGTGTTTGATGTCAGAAGTCGCAAAATGCTAATGCGCGCACCGGGTGTCAGTAAATTGCGAAAGCGCTCAAGCGCCATTGGTGTGGATAGTGTTATGACTGAAAAATCACTGCAGGGATTTGATCTCGCCTTTAATGACATGATCAAGAATCTGGATGCAGAACTGGCTCAATTTAGGGAGCGAGCGAAACAGGGACGCAGTGTGAAAATTCAGCATCGCCAAGGCTATTCAGGTGGAGGGTCATTTGACTTTATATTAGTACTGGCATTGCTATTTCCACTGATTAGAAAAATAAGTCAGAACAATAAATGATAAAAATCCAAAGATGTGTCTTTACCAGATTGAAGTAATCCAATCTGGTTTTTTTAGGAACCTTTGATTAAGCTGATAAGAGTTTCCTCTTAAGTTTCTACCTGCAAACAGGTAACGGCTATGGTATTGATTATTGACTCCACACTTGCGCCACGAGATAAATCATTAACAGGCTTTGCCAAGCCTTGAAGTATCGGGCCAATCGCGGTCGCCTGACCCATCTGTTCAGCAATTTTATAAGCAATATTAGCGGCATCTAGCGTGGGGAAAATAAATACATTTGCAGGTGGCTCAAAGTTACTTTCTGGCCATTTTTTTTGCAGTATGTCTTTTGAGACAGCCGCATCAAACTGAATTTCTCCAATAACTTCCAACTCAGGGTGTTGCTCTTTTAAAAGCTGGGTTGCATTTGTGACTTTATTAACATCTCGGTGTGTCGCGCTGCCGTTTGTTGAAAATGAAAGTAACGCTACCTTGGGTTCAAGCCCAAGTAATGCCTTTGCATTTTGTGCACTTTGAATAGCTATATCAGCGAGTTGTTTTGCATTGGGTGAGATATTTATTGCACAGTCTGCAAATAACACTGGTGTTGGGAGTGATTCATTCAACATGATAAAAAAGCTTGAAAGTCTTGTTTCAGGTGTTTTAGTGCCTATAACTTGCAGGGCTGCTCGAATCACATCGCCAGTGGAGTTTTGTGCGCCCGCTACACAAGCATCGGCGAGTCCAGCTTGCACCATCAGATTAGCAAAAAAAAGCGGTTGTTTGCTTAATTCATTTGCTTGCTCTTTACGTAAATCACTTCTGGATAGCAGTTGATAAAGCATTTCTGCAAAATCATCGGAATGTATATTATTTTCAGGGTTTATGAGCTGGATATTGCCAAGAGGTAATTGTCGTTTAGCAAGTTGTAGCTTAATGGTTTCCGGATTGCCTAATAAGATAAGATCAGCAATATTGTTTTGGTCAGCGTATACTGCTGCTTCTAGTATACGATTGTCATTACTTTCAGGAAGGACGATTCGGCGTTTATTTTGTTTGGCTAGTTGGATGAAATTTGTCGTCATAAGTGAGAGTATAGGTTGTTGTTACTAATTATTTGTTGAGAATTCTCCAAAAGGAAGGGTGTCTTTAAGGAGATTCTAATCAAGTCCAATTATTTTAAGCTTGCTAAAACTGCCGATATTTTCCACGAAGAACGCTACAAGGGAGTAACCATTCCAGCTCTCTTCATGAAAAATAGCGACAGTTTTTTCTGCGCTTAAATCTAATCAACTTAATCAGTTTCTCCTTAATTGAATTTATGCACTTAGTTTTAAGCGCTGTATTTTACCAGAAGGTCCTTTGGGAAGTTCATCCATAATAGATATTTCTTTTGGTGCTTTGTATTGTCCAAGTTTATTAATACAGAGGTTAACCAGCTCTTGCTCACTGACTGCATGCCGGGGCATAAGGCTACAGAGGCCATGACTTCTTGGCCGTAGTGTTCATCATCAATACCAAATGCAGCCGCCTCTAAAACAGCAGGGTGAGCATAAAGAATATCGTCAATCTCACGCGGTGCAATATTTCCCCCCCTTTGATGATAAGCTCTTTTAAACGCAGATCAGTTTAGTTCTAAACGTGAGATTCGTTGAAACCAAAAACCACTTTGATATATGCATGTCACAGTGGCTTGTGGGCTTAAACGTACTCCTTATATTTATCCAAATGACGAACTGGTTTGCTTTGAAATGGTGGTATCTGCGCCTAGTGCTAAAATTAGTAAAATTTAGGTATTAAAAATTAACACTTATCTAGTTGGCCTTAATGTAATAATTGCTTCTGTTTTCGAAATTTTTCTACTGAATTGTTGAAGCAATTATTAGCTTGATCTTTGGCGGTTTAAATGATTCAGAATTAAATAGTGAACTCTATGTGCGAATTTAGGTCCTATGAAAAATCGTAGCAAAAAACCCGATAGTTTTTTGTTGATACGGGTTAACGGATGATTGATGGTGGCTCATGAACCTCTACCAGATGTCGTAAAAATTATTCAAGGTCAGATACTTCAGGTTATACTGACACTGTTTAGAGGGCTTTTCTAAGAAACTACTATAAAATGAAACCAATTATCATAAAAATAATAACTACTGTACTTATTAGCTTTTTTTCACTTATTACCTATGGCAGTGACATTGCCGGTAATAATAATGCTGAGGGAAAACAAACTGAACATAAAATTGTCTGGGGAAAATTAAATTCAAAAGCCTCTGTTACCAATCCTCCAATAGTTAGTAGTAAAAATAAAGCACAAGCGGGCTATAATCAACCGATGGCATCACTAGTGCCTATATTAAAACTATTGTTGCTTGAAGAAGATACCCCGAGAGATCTTGATAATAATGGTTACTATGTTTCTCTTGCTGGTGATGATAGTAATAGTGGTAAATCCATAGCGACTGCATTTAGGACAATAAAAAAGGCTATTGAAGAAGCAAAGGCAGGGGATACAGTTTATATTTTGGAAGGTACCTATCGTGAAGGTAATATTATAAATATGCGTAACTCAGGAGAAGAAGGGAAATATATTACCTATAAAGCATTCAACAATCAGAAAGTAATAATTAAAGGCTCAGTTGTAGTTAATGGTGCATGGGAGCATCACCAGGGAAATATCTGGAAACTACCTTCTAGTCAATACGATCAATCAGGTCTGGATCGTGGTGTCCATTTCCAACAGGTCTTTTATCAGGATGGCAAAAGACTGCAAAAAGTAGGCAACCCAAACTATAGAGCTGATGCAGTATGGGATGCTGCACACTACGTTCCTATTAAAACATGTGCGGACAACCCATTCGGCATGTGTGAAGGTACATTTTATGTTAAAAAAATTAATGGTAGCAGTTTTGACCTTTATGTATGGTTGCCCAACCAGAAAACTCCCAATGACTCAGACGTAACCATGGAAGTGTCAGATAAACGTGTTATTTGGGATGCTTCTGGTAATAATTACTTACGATTCCAGGGCTTGACCTTTATGCACACTGCAGCTCAGGCATTTGCAGCCGGAAGACATTTACAGGGAGGGTATGGACTGAAAGTAGGTGGTGAAAAAGCTATTGTTGAGAATTGTACTTTTGCACATACAGATTTTACAGGTTTGGTATTCTCAGGCACGGGTACTGATACAATAGTTAGAAATTCAGTTTTTCATCATAATGGTGCCGTTGGACTTGCTATTTCTGCAACTAAGGGGTTTCAAGTTAAAGATAGTGAATTCTATGAAAATGGAAGGCGCCCCTTTGCTCAGCCCTGGCACACAGGAGCTATAAAATCAGTTGCAGATGCCTGGGGTGAAATCTCACATAACTATATCCACGATGAAAGGGCTCAAGGGATTTGGTTTGACTCCTGT
>Ga0209633_10001527_pt1 | contig 23628 bp, 26 predicted proteins | sample Cruoilmetagenom1_FD_187290 | JGI IMG/M metagenome (GOLD analysis project Ga0209633, IMG submission 187290) | Oil polluted marine microbial communities from Coal Oil Point, Santa Barbara, California, USA - Sample 1 (SPAdes) (version 2) | ecosystem: Environmental > Aquatic > Marine > Oil seeps ...
ATGCTCGGCGGTTTCACCTCGATCCCCGGCGCGATTGTCGGCGGGATGATTATCGGGGTTGGCGAAAAAATGTTCGAGTTCTTGGTTGGTGCGCCTTATCTGGGCGGTGCTACCGAAAATTGGTTTGCCTATGTGTTGGCATTATTGTTCCTCGTATTTCGGCCTCAGGGTCTGTTCGGCGACAAGATTATCGAGAGGGTATAACAGATGCTGTATCGTGAAGCAGGTGACTACAAAACATCTTACGCAAAAGACAACCAAACATTCCCGATCAAATTTGATCGCGTGGCCTATTACGTCCTGTTGTTAGTGGCCTTCTGTGTGGTGCCTTTTGTCATCAATGATTATTGGGCCAGTGCGGTTCTGGTGCCTTTCTTGATCTATGTGATCGCCGCTTTGGGCCTGAACATTCTGATCGGATACTGTGGGCAACTTAGCCTTGGCACCGGCGGGTTTATGGCGGTGGGTGCCTATTCGGCCTATAAGTTGATGACGTCATTCCCTGATGTTTCAATCATCATCCACATTTTGATCGCGGGCGTGATTACGGCGCTGGTCGGGATGCTGTTTGGCCTGCCTTCGTTGCGGATCAAAGGGTTCTATCTGGCGGTGGCAACGCTTGCCTCGCAATTCTTCCTGATCTGGTTGTTTAACCGGGTGCCGTGGTTTTATAATTATTCGGCCTCTGGCACGATCAACGCACCTGAACGCACAGTGTTCGGGGTGAATGTGACTGGCCCGAATGTTGATGCCTGGGCGCAATATATGATTTGTCTTGTCTTTGTGGTGGGCTGTGCATGGTTTGTGCGCAACCTGACGCGCGGCACATTGGGGCGTAGCTGGATGGCGATCCGTGATATGGATATTGCGGCAGAGATCATCGGGGTGAACCCGCTGAAAGCCAAACTTTCGGCCTTTGGGTTGTCCTCGTTTTTCATCGGCATTGCCGGCGCATTGCTGTTCACAGTCTATCTGGGCGCAGTTGAGGGTGGCGAAGCCTTCGGGATTTCCAAATCTTTCCTCGTGCTGTTTATGGTTATCATCGGCGGGCTGGGATCAATCCTTGGATCATTCCTTGGGGCGGCGTTCATGGTGTTGATGCCTGTACTACTTAAGAATGTTCTGGTGGGGAATTTGGGTTGGCCAACAGATGTTTCCGCACATTTCGAATTTGTTATTGTTGGCGCGCTGATTATGGCCTTCCTGATTTTTGAACCACACGGGTTGGCGCAGCTTTGGCGACTGGCAAAAGAAAAACTAAGACTTTGGCCGTTCCCGCATTAGGGTATGGTCAACTATAAAAGATCGGGTAAACCTCGACGCGGGATTATCGAGACGACAATTCAATGGAGGAGAACTACTAATGAAACTTAAACTAGCAACAATGGCAGTTGCGGCAGTAATGGCCGCAGCCCCGGTAATGGCCGATCTGGTCTTCCCGGCGCTCAGCTATCGCACCGGACCTTATGCCGCAAACGGGATTCCGTTTGCCGATGGCTATGCCGATTATTTCACGCTGCTTAATGAACGTGACGGCGGCATCGGTGGCGAAATGACCAAACTGATGGAATGCGAAACCGGCTATAACACCGAAAAAGGTGTTGAATGCTACGAAGCCACCAAAGGCAGCAACCCGTTGGTTTATCAACCCCTGTCCACCGGCATCACCTATCAGCTGATCCCGAAAATGACAGCAGATGACATTCCGATGCACACCATGGGTTACGGTCGCACGTCCGCCAAGAACGGCGAAGTGTTTCGCAACATCTTTAACTATCCCGCAAACTACTGGGATGGCGCATCAGGTGCGGTTAACCATGTTCTGGATGTTGAAGGTGGTGACATCAAAGGCAAAAAAATCACGCTGATTTATCACAACTCTGCCTACGGCAAAGAGCCGATCCGCACATTGGAAGAGCTGTCCAAAAAGCACGGTTTTGAGCTGAAAGTGATCCCTGTGGATCACCCGGGCCAAGAGCAAAAATCGCAATGGCTGCAAATTCGCCGCGAGAAGCCTGACTATGTGTTCATGTGGGGCTGGGGTGTTATGAATTCGGTTGCCATTCAGGAAGCTGCGAACATCAAATTCCCGATGGATCATTTCATCGGTATCTGGTGGTCCGGTTCTGAAAATGACGTTATCCCTGCGGGTGCTGGCGCGAATGGCTATAAATCGCTGACATTCCACGGCGTTGGTTCTGATTACCCTGTTTATGCTGACATCCAAAAATATGTTGTGGATGCTGGTAAGGCTGCGGGTGCAGGCGATCAACTTGGTACGGTTCTGTATAACCGTGGTTTGTATGCGGCGATGTTGGCTGCCGAAGCTGTGAAAACAGCACAAGGTATCCACGGCACTGCTGCCATCAATGCTGTGCAAATGCGCGATGGCATGGCGGCACTGGAAATTACTGCGGCTAAAATGGCTGCAGCCGGGCTTCCTGAGTTTGGGCCAGAGTTCAAGGTGTCTTGTCAAAATCATGGCGGTAACGGCTTTGTTGGCGTTGCTCAGTGGGACGCAGCAGCAGGCAAGTGGAACTCGGTTTCCGACTACGTCCAGTCTGACCAAGACGTGATCGGTGCATTGGTTGCTGAAGATTCAGCCGCATATGCAGCTGAAAACAACATCACACCGGGCTGTAACTAAGCCCGATACCCGGGCTGCCATTCGCGTGGCCCGGGCAATTCGTTTGAATATTCAGGACATGTAAAATGCTCGACGCCACAAAGACACAAGAGACCCTCCTTGAGGTCAACAACATCGAAGTGATCTACAACCACGTGATCCTTGTGTTGAAAGGAGTTAGCCTGTCGGTACCCAAAGGCGGTATCACGGCCTTGATGGGCGGCAACGGGGCGGGGAAAACCACCACGCTCAAAGCAATTTCAAACCTGCTGCGTTCAGAACGCGGGGAGGTTACCAAAGGCTCAATCAGTTATCGCGGCCAAGATGTCGGCGATATGAACCCCTCTGATATGGTGCGCAAAGGCGTTATCCAGGTCATGGAAGGGCGTCACTGTTTTGAACACTTGACCGTCGAAGAAAACCTGATGACCGGTGCCTACACCCGCAAAGACGGCAAAGGCGCGGTGTCAGCTGATCTTGAAATGGTTTACAATTATTTCCCTCGCCTGCGCGAGCGCCGTAAATCGCAAGCTGGGTATACATCCGGCGGTGAACAACAGATGGTTGCCATGGGCCGCGCTCTAATGAGCCGTCCTGAAACCGTTCTGCTGGACGAGCCATCCATGGGATTGGCCCCACAGTTGGTTGAGCAAATTTTCGAGATCGTGAAAAAGATCAACGAAGAAGAAGGCGTGTCCTTTCTGCTTGCCGAACAAAACACCAATATGGCTCTGAAATATTCACATTACGGCTATATTCTGGAATCTGGCCGCGTGGTGATGGATGGCCCAGCCGCCGACCTGCGTGAAAACCCCGATGTGAAGGAATTTTATTTGGGAGTTTCGGACGAGGGGCGCAAATCATTCCGTGATGTGCGGTCTTATCGTCGTCGTAAGCGGTGGTTGTCATGAGCACTTTTTTCGACGACCTTGAAACCCGTTCAGCTGATGCACGCGAGGCGGCGCAGACAACGGCTCTGACCGCGCGCTTGGCCGAGACACATGCGCCGGACGATTGGAAAGCGATTGCAGCAGGCGTGAAATCGCTATCTGATTTGCCCAAGCTGCCGTTGTTACGTAAATCAGATCTGGCGGGCTGGCAAAAAGCGCAGCCGCCGTTTGGTGGTATTAAAACCAGCAATGTCGCGCATATTTTCCAATCCCCCGGCCCGATATACGAGCCCGGCGGGATCAGCCATGATTGGTGGCGGATGGGTCGGTTTTTACATGCTTGTGGCATTGGCAAAGGCGACATCGTTCAGAACTGTTTTGGTTACCATCTGACCCCAGCTGGCATGATTTTTGAATCTGGTGCGCGGGCCGTTGGGGCGACTGTATTGCCGGCTGGTACGGGCCAGACCGAATTGCAGGCGCGCGCGGCGCATGACATCGGCGTGACAGCCTATGCAGGCACACCGGACTATTTGAAAGTGATCTTGGACAAAGCGGATGCCATAGGCTTGCCGCTAAAAATCTCGCGGGCGGCCGTTGGCGGCGGGGCGCTCTTCCCCTCGTTACGTCAGGAATATGCCGACCGTGGGATACTGTGTTTACAAAGCTATGCGACCGCCGATTTGGGCAATATTGCCTACGAAAGCCAAGCTGTTGAAGGCATGATTATTGATGAAGGCGTGATCGTCGAGATCGTCACGCCCGGCACCGGTATACCGGTTGCAGTTGGCGAAGTGGGTGAGGTGGTTGTGACTTCGCTGAACCCGGATTACCCGCTGATCCGCTTTGCCACAGGCGATCTTAGCGCCGTGATGCAAGGCCAGAGCCCCTGTGGGCGCACCAATATGCGCATCAAGGGTTGGATGGGGCGTGCCGATCAAACAGCCAAGATCAAGGGGATGTTTGTGCGCCCCGAACAGGTCGCCGATTTTGTCGCCAAACATGATGAAATCAGCCGTGCCCGCGTGATCGCAAGCCGTGACGGCGAGATGGATGCGATGACAGTTCAGATCGAAACGGACGCTACAGATGCAGAGCGTTATTTGATATCAATTACAGATACTCTAAAGTTAAAGGGCAAAATCGAGCTGGTTGCAAAAGGCAGCCTGCCCAACGACGGTTTAGTGATTGAGGATCAGCGAAGTTACGATTGATCCAATGTAAAACAAAGGAGTGAGTGACATTATGTTGAATTTCAAACAGGTGGCGCTCGCAAGCGCTTTGGCGGTGTCTGGATTGCCGGTTCTGGCGGAAGACATCGCATTGGTGGTCGGAAACAGCACATTCAAGACCCAACCCAAAACCCAAGATGCCCTACAAGTCCGGTCGGTAAAAACCACGCTTGAAGCTGCGGGCTTTCGGGTGATGTACGGCGAAAATCAAACCAAAAGCGATCTGATCGAACTGGCCTCTGAATTTGTGCGGACAGCACCGGATGCTGACCATGTTGTGGTTGTGCTCAGCGGACAAATTGCTTCGACCCAGCGTGACAGCTGGTTTTTGGCGACAGATGCTCAGGCACCGAATATCCTTTCGATTGGCGATGTTGGCTTGTCTATGGGTGGGCTGATGGACGTCTTGGCGCAAAAACCCGGCGCAGCGGTGATGGCTGTCGGGGAAAACGCTAGCGATATGTTTTTGGGGGATTTTTTGGTGCCGCAAGCCGAAGGTTTGACCGCTGCACAGGGGGTAACACTGGTGCGCGGCCCGACTCGCGAGGTTATGCAGTTTTTGAATCAATCCGTGTTGAAACGCGGTCAGGTCATGGGGGGGGCGCCCGCAAACACTGTGGTGTCAGGACATACATCGCTGTTTGGGCCGTTCTTGCCCATGGTCGCCACCGCTGACCCCGCTGCGCTAGCAACCGTCAATCCGGCGGATCGGGCCTACTGGAAGGCAGTGCGTGACATTGGCACGATTGAGGCCCTAAGGACTTATGTCGAGCGGTATCCAGAGGGGCATTTCATTGACAATGCGAACAAAGCGATCGAAAAATTGGTTGCCAACACTCCGTTAAGCCGCGCCAAGGAGGGTGAGAAACGGTTGGAGTTGAACCGCCAAGCGCGGCGTCAAATCCAGCGGAATTTGGCGATGCTCGAATTTGATCCACGCGGGATAGATGGGTTGTTCGGACCAAACACGCGCGCTGCGATCCTAGCTTGGCAAACCTCGATTGGGCGCGACGCGACGGGCTATTTGAAGGGTAAGCAGATTACTGCCTTGCAATCAGCAGCTGACGCGCGCGCAAAGGAGTTGGAAAACGAAGCGCGTCGTCGCCAAAAAGAAGAAGAGCTGAAAGACCGCAAATATTGGGGCCAAACCGGCGAAACTGGCACAGAAGACAGCCTGCGATCCTATTTGAAGCGGTATCCGGACGGGACCTATTCTGAAATCGCGCAAAAGCAGATTGTCAGATTTGAAAACGAGCGCCGTGCCAAGGCCGCAGTGGCCGAACGTAAATACTGGGATGAGGTCCGCGCAGATGGGTCGGCCAAGGCCTATCGTGTCTATCTGCGGAAATACCCAAATGGTGCATTTGTGCCCAGCGCCACGGCCAAACTGGCCGCGTTAGAGGAGCATGACGGCAAGGTCGAATTGATCCGCAGTGCGCGCAAAGAAGAGGCGCGTGTTGCCGGGACGGTTGAGATTCGGGTGTTCGTGGAGCGCAAACTGAGCGACTTGGGGCTAAATCCTGGTCCAGTCGATGGTGTGTTTGATGATAAGAGCCGTCGTGCGATGCGCAAATTTCAACGGGTGCGGCAGTTGCCAGTTACGGGGCATGCGACGCAGCAAACCATCGTGCGGCTGATGGCGGTGCAATAACAACCACCAGAGCAAAGAAAAGGCCGCCAGAGCGATGCTCGGCGGCCTTATTCAATTCAGTAGTCGTTTGGTTTAGCCCTGACGAGCTTTGAACCGTGGGTTCGTTTTGTTGATCACGTAAACACGGCCTTTGCGACGCACAATGCGGCAATCGCGATGGCGGCCTTTGAGTGAACGCAAGGAATTGCGAATTTTCATAACCTTCTCCTCGTATCGCGGCGCAGCGGCGCCTTTGTTTCAATTTCGTTCCCGCGCGATGCGGGCATATGGTGGGCACTACTGGGATCGAACCAGTGACCCCTTCGATGTCAACGAAGTGCTCTACCGCTGAGCTAAGCGCCCATATGGCCGAACCAATTCGTAGACGTCCCATAAAAATAGGACGCGGCAGAACCGCGTCGGTGTGCTGGTCTATAAAAGGAGTCGCGGCGGTGATCAAGGGCTTTTGATAAGGTTGTGAAATAGGCTATAGGTATTGTTTAAGGAGATCGGATGTCAAAGGCCACTTATCAACTGAATTTACCTAAGAACCGCACCACAAATGTGGTTTTTGCTTCGCCGCATAGTGGTCGAAATTATTCCTGTGCTTTTTTGCGCAAGACGGTATTGGACGAAATGGCAGTCCGTTCAAGCGAGGATGCTTTTGTTGATTTGTTGTTTGCTGACGTGCCGACATTTGGGGCTCCCTTGTTGTTGGCCAAAACGCCTCGTGCTTTTGTGGATTTGAATCGAAATTGTGATGAGCTGGATCCGGCCCTGATCGAGGGGGTGCGCCAAAGTTCGCATAATGCGCGGATTGCTTCTGGGTTAGGGGTTATCCCGCGTGTGGTTTCCAACGGGCGGGCGATTTACCGTGGCAAGCTTACACGGGTAGATGTGGAAACGCGATTGGCGGCGCATTGGATGCCTTACCACACAACGCTCGAAACAGTGTTGGAGCAAAGTCTGCAGATGTTTGGCGAGGCCATTTTGATTGATTGCCATTCGATGCCGCATGAGGCGGTTAAGGGTACAACGCGAAGAGGTACGCGAAAACCCGAGATCGTCTTGGGTGACAGATTTGGGGCCACTGCCAGAAGCGATGTCGTTGACCGGGTCGAGGCCGCGTTCACGCGCGCCGGGTTGAAGGTTGTTCGCAACGCACCTTTTGCGGGGGCCTATATCACCCAGCGTTATGGTCGTCCGGCGCGTCACCAGCATGCGGTTCAGATCGAAATTGACCGATCCCTATATATGAACGAGCGATTGATTCGACCAAACGGGGACTTCCAAAATTTTCAGGCCTTGATCAGTTCAATCGCCAAGGAAATCACCCAGATTGGAATGTCCGAAATCCCGCTGGCTGCCGAGTAAAAAAATACACCGGTGTTAGGTTTAGATCACTTCGCGTTGCCATTTTCGCAAAGGCACAATTGTTGTTGCAGCTCACGTCACGGATGTTGAATTTGCTATGGCCCACAGTGATCGCTGCTTGCAGATTCAGTTTCCACTTTGCGTGGGCGCGGATTGCGCTCTGGATGCCTTCGGCAAGGTTTTTATTCGACATTTCAATTCCTATATTCGCTCGAATCATGATTGATACTGTCGAATCCCGACTAAGGAGAATTGAACGCAGGTTAGGTTGTTAAACCTTGAGGCATTTACCGCAGGGCGCGGCCTTTTTTAATGGCGTTGCGGCCAAATCTGGCGCGGATTTTGTCGGTTGCGCGTTCAGCAGCGGCACGTTTGCCCGCATCTTGGTCCAGCAGGTCCACAGACAGGTCCGCTGTGTCGGCAAGGGACAGTTCGCTGATCCCGACCCCGATCAGACGGTATGGCCCTTCATTGCCAACCAACGCCATCAATTCGCTGGCGGTACGATATATCCGGTCGGCCATTTGGGTCGGGTCATACAGGCTAACGCGGCGGCTTAGCTGGGTGTGGTTGGCACGTTTTAGTTTCAGCGTGACGATGCGACCCGCTTGCCCCTTGGCCTTGGCCCGTGCCGAGACCTGTTCGGACAGACGAAAGATATGGCCATCCAACACAGTCAAGTCAGAGGTATCAGTGGAAAAGGTGGTTTCTTTGGAAATACTTTTGACCGGCGCACTGTTTGACACACGGCGCATGTCTTGACCACGGGCAAGGTGCCATAGACGATCTCCCATGGAGCCGAACCTTGCACCCAAATCTTTGCGATCCCAGCGTAAAAGATCAGAAAAGGTGCGGATGCCAGCGGCGTCGAGCGAAACTTGCATTGCTTTGCCGACGCCCCAGATCATCCGCACGGGTTTGTCGCGCAAAAAGTCGTTGGTCTCGGCCTTGCCGATCACGGAAAACCCGCGTGGTTTGTCCAAATCAGAGGCGATTTTGGCAAGGAATTTGTTGTGGGACAGCCCGATAGAGCCGGAGAGCCCCAATTCATTCTCCATGCGTTTGACCAGCTTTGCCAACATCACCGCGGGCGGGGCGTGGTGCAGTTTTTGGGTGCCGGACATATCCAAGAACGCCTCGTCCAGCGACAGAGGCTCGATGCTGGGGGTCAACTCGTCCATCAGCATGCGGATGTCGCGGGAGGCTTGTGCGTAGACCTCCATACGGCCCGGTACGACCTCGGCATCAGGGCAGAGTTTCAGCGCCTGAAACATTGGCATGGCCGAACGTACGCCTTTGATGCGAGCGATATAGCAGGCGGTGGACACCACGCTGCGCGGATGGCGCGAACCGATGATCACGGGTTTGTCGCGCAGGGCTGGATTGTCGCGTTTTTCGACCGAGGCGTAGAATGCATCGCAGTCCATATGTGCGATGGTCAGATCGAATAATTCCGGATGCTCCATCACGCGCGGGCTGCCGCAATCGGGACAGCGGCGGCCGGTGTCAAACTGGGTCAGGCAATCACGGCACAGGGCGGGCATGGGGCGCTTTCGATTGTGAAAAGTGGTATATGAATTCTATATGAATCCCATATGAATTGCATATGACTCTTTTTCGGGTCTGTGTAATGGGCAATCTGGTGGAAAATGAGCCAATGAAAGAGTTTCACGGGGCCAAGATGGCGCTGATTTCAGACCGGCATGTTTTGACCTTGTTGCGAGATGATTTGGCTACAATCCCGTTTCCTGATATGTGGGATTTCCCCGGCGGCGGGCGCGAAGGTAACGAGACACCGCAAGACTGTGTGTTGCGCGAATTGTATGAGGAGTTCGGCCTGCGGGTTAAGACGCAAGATCTGATCTATCAAAACAGCCGGGATGGGGTGTTGCCAGGGCAGCCAAAGATCTGGTTCTTTGGGGCTGTGCTGGATGAGCTGGACCCGCGCCAGATCAGGTTTGGGAATGAGGGGCAGCGGTGGGAAATGATGCCGGTGAAAACCTATCTAGCCCATCCAAAAGCGATTTCGCATTTGCAGGACGGGTTGCGCGGGTTTTTGGCCCATTTGGGATGCTCAGACAGATGATCGATAGTGGGAATGGATGGCTGCAAAAGAGTCACAGAGACTAGATTTGGCGTTGTTAGTCTTTCATTTTCGCGCATAAACCCCATATGTAGTCCTAGGGAACAAAAGAATTGTATCTATGAATAGAAAGGGCGAACCATTGAATATTGAACAAATGATTGCTGAATTACTGGGTGGCAATATTGTGCTGCTGGTGCTTGCAGCACTGATTATCATCTTAATCTTCAAGGCCGTTAAGATCGTGCCGCAATCGGAAAAATATGTGGTTGAGCGGTTTGGAAAACTGCGGGCGGTGCTTGGGCCTGGGATCAATGCGATTGTCCCGTTTCTGGACCGCGTGCGCCACAAGGTTTCGGTGTTGGAACGTCAATTGCCTTCGGCAAATCAAGACGCCATCACCAGCGACAACGTGTTGGTGCAGGTTGAAACAAGCGTATTTTACCGCATATTAGAGCCTGAAAAGACGGTTTACCGGATTCGCGATGTGGATGCTGCGATTGCCACCACTGTGGCCGGAATCGTGCGGTCGGGGATTGGCGAGATGGAGCTGGACGAGGTGCAATCAAACCGTCAACAGCTGATTTCCAAGATCAAAATTCAGATCGCTGAGGCAGTGGATGATTGGGGCATCGAAGTGACCCGTGCCGAAATTCTGGATGTGAATTTGGATCAGGCTACCCGCGAGGCGATGCTGCAGCAGTTGAATGCTGAACGCGCCCGTCGGGCCAGCGTGACCGAGGCCGAAGGGCACAAACGCGCGGTTCAACTGAATGCCGAGGCCGAGCTATATGCCGCTGAGCAATCGGCACAAGCGCGCCGCATTCTGGCAGATGCCGAGGCCTATGCGACCCAAGTTGTGGCCAAGGTGATCAACGAGAGCGGTCTAGAGGCAGCGCAATACCAAGTGGCGCTAAAGCAGGTTGAGGCTATGGCCGAAATTGGCAAAGGCGCTGGCAAGCAGACCATTATGATGCCGAGCAACATTGTGGATGCCTTTGGCGATGCGTTCAAACTGCTGAAAGGGAAAGCATGATGTGGACCACATGGTGGATCTGGATGGCCGGCGCGCTGGTATTGGCAATTCTTGAGGTTTTGGCCCCAACGCATATTTTGTTGGGCTTTGCTATAGGTGCCTTTGCAACGGGCGGATTGTTGTACATTGGCGGAGCAGCGTTCTTCGCAACCTCATTGCCTTACACATTGGTGTTTTTTGCGGTGGTATCGTTGCTGGCGTGGGTCGTGATGCGTCGCGTGTTCGGGCTGCGGATGGAACAGGTGAAAACCTGGAGCAAAGAAGAAGACATCAACGACTGATGCGGCTTCGCAATCCACCGATCATGGTTTTTAACTCGCTGAGGGCTTTGCCCTTGGTGAGCCATGAGGTGGCGAAGGCCAGCACACCGACGGTTTCCCAGACGAACATGTAGCGGTATTGGTCCAGCGGCTCTGAATTGTCCATGATCATATAGGGTATCAGCGCGACAATGGATGTGACGATCAGAATTCCGCAGGCCACAAAAATTTGGTTGCGCGGGGTCCAGATGATTTTGCCCTCAGGCGTGCGATCCCCGCGGGTGAAAATAAACAGGCAAAACAGCGCAAGGCAGATAAAGAAGATCGCGGCGCTGCCAAAATGGAAATAACCGGGGTGACAGGTGAACCCCGAGGCCGGTGAGATGCAGTTTGTGGCCACGCCATTCGGGATATTTCGCATCGGGAACAGGGCGACCCCAATGGCCGCGCATCCCGCAACCCGTGCCACCCATTTGTCCGATAGCCATTCATCCGATTTTTTCTGATAGCCCTTGTAGGACAGCAAAAAGACCCCAATTGCGCAGAGCGCCCCAACCAGAACATCGCCCATCGGTGTATGGTAGTATTCGCTGATCGAGGGTTGGATATCGGTCGGTGTCAGCAGCGAGTAGAGCAGCAGAGAGATTGGCAAAGCGAAGCCAATGATGCCCAAGGCTTGGCGCACGAAAAGGAATGATTGAACCAGTTCGTTTTTCTCTTCTTGTTTTTGACCGTCTTTCATTTGAAATGCTCCTGCGTTGAATACTGTTTCGGGGATTTGGAAATATCAAATCAACGGCAGTATAGCACAGATTTTAAAAGATTGGTTTTGGCCTAGAGGTTGGCCAGTTGGGATTGGATCATTTGGGCCGCGCCGCGCGGGTCTTTGGCTTGCCAGATCGGGCGGCCAACGACGATGTGGTCGGCTCCGTCTTTGATGGCTTGGGCTGGGGTTGCAACGCGTTTTTGATCACCCAATGCGGCACCGGCGGGGCGTACACCCGGGGTGACGATCAGTTTGCCTTTGGCTTCGGGCAGGGTGCGGATTAGTGCGGCCTCTTGCGGCGAAGCGATGACCCCGTCGGCCCCCGCGTTTAATGCATTTGCGGCGCGTTCCAAAACAAGGTCGGGGATGGCGCCGGATTTAATGCAGCAGGCATCCAGATCGGCACGATCCAGTGACGTCAGGATGGTGACAGCGAGGATTTTCATGTCTTTGCGAGCCGCGCCCTGTTTGGCGGCGTTTACCACTTGTGGGTCGCCATGCACCGTTAGGAAATCCAGGTCAAACTGGGCTAGCCCGCGCACGGCGGCCTCGACCGTGGCACCGATGTCGAATAGTTTCATATCCAGAAATATCCGTTTGCCGCGCTCGTCTTTCAGTTCACGCGCCAAGGCCAATCCACCGCCTGTTAGCATCCCCAAACCGATTTTGTAAAACGACACATCCGCGCCGATTTCCTCGGCCAGTTTGAGGCCGGAAAGTGCGTCGGGCACGTCTAGGGCGACGATAAGGCGGTCGTTGGACATGGTATGTTCCTGTATTGTGAGGGTCGGGCCTATTTACGCATCTGGCCCGGCTTTGGCAATGTCGGGTTTGGGCGTGTAGATACGGGCCATGTCGGGGGCTTCGGTACAATACATATGTACCCAGATATATGCGTGTTGGAACAGGGCAATGATCAATGCATTCCATGAGCCAAACAACAGAGCGATACCCCAAAGCCCAAAAAACACCACGCCATACATCGCGTTTGATGTGTATTTGAATGCACCCTTATCGACCAAGGGCATTTCGGCGAAATGATCGCGAAAATGGTCGCCCCCCAAGGCGCGCGGGATGGTGAAATGTTTGATCACTGAATGCATCGCCCAAATCGCGAGGGTTAAAAGGGCGGTGCCTATGACCATCTCGGCCGTGCGAAAGGTGGTGAGCGGGGCGGTGTCGGCCCAACCAATCATAAGGATGCTTAAGGGGCGCACGATCAACAGTGGCATGAATATCATGCCCCAAATTTTCATGTCCCGATCCCCAAATAGTCGCGTCATCATGTTGTGATGAAGTTGCATACGGAAAACGAATGCGACGATGATTTGGTGCAGAATGGCTAGCGTGATCGAGACCAACGCCCATCCCTTGGACGTCAACCCCAACAGGTGAGGGGCGTCTGGGCTTGTGTGTAAAAGCGAAGCTGCGCCAAATGCCATCAACAAGGCGATCGCCAGATGCTGTGGCTGCCCTTGGACTAATTGCGCCAAGGAGCTGCGGTTGCGAATGTCTGCGAGTTTTGCCATCGTCAATCCTCCAAAAGCTCTCCGCTGATGCGGTGGCGCGTTCTTGAGAAGCCTACAGGGAATTGACCGAAATGTCCTGTGTTAACGGGTGCGTTCTATGGGTTGGGCTGTAAAAACACCAAAACCTCTTTGCCAGAGCGAAATTCCGGCATGCGCTTTGCTTGGCGTATCGCTTCGGTTTTTAGATTGTGTTTCAGGATTATCATTTGATTGTCTACGGTCGCGTCAGTCGGCATATCGCATCGGCACTCAAAGCTCATGACATCACAACGATCACCTACGCCACCGCTAATGTGAAAGGTGACACTCCCGATGATTTTCGTGTGGTCGGTATTCGGGCGAATGTTTTGGACTTCTATTTCTGAGATATTCATTACAGGGCTCACTTTTAACAATACTCGCTCTCTATATAGAGGGTTTGCCGGAAAATTAACCTGTCGTTTAGGACATATTAGGCACGTTTTTTGACGCCCGACATCTTGAAGCGACACCTCCCGATAACCACATAATTTATGAGGTCTGGAAAATGACTGTGCCGCGAATAGGGCAGTCAAATCCGCCAGACGCTTTAAAAGGAGAATGACGATGGACATGGAAAAGTTCACCGAACGGTCGCGCGGTTTCATACAAGCGGCCCAAACGATTGCAATGCGTGAGAGCCATCAGCGGCTGTCACCAGAACACCTACTCAAAGCATTGATGGATGATGATCAAGGGTTGGCCAGTAATTTGATCAACGCGGCGGGCGGCAATGCGGCCCGTGTGGTTGAGGCTGTTGATGCCGTGATGGGTAAAATTCCTAAGGTCACGGGCGATGGCGGCCAGACCTATATGGACCAGCAAACTGGCAAGGTGTTGGCCGAGGCCGAGAAAATTGCCAAGAAAGCAGGCGATAGTTTCGTTCCGGTCGAGCGCATTTTGATGGCGCTTGTGATGGTTAAATCCAAGGCTAAAGAGGCGCTGGAAGCGGGCGATGTGTCTGCTCAAAAGCTGAACGAGGCGATCAACGACATTCGCAAGGGTCGCACGGCAGACACCGCCAGCGCAGAGGAAGGCTATGATGCGCTGAAGAAATATGCGCATGACCTGACCGAAGCGGCTGCCGAGGGTAAGATTGACCCGATCATTGGGCGGGATGAGGAAATCCGGCGCACGATGCAGGTGCTGAGCCGCCGCACCAAAAATAACCCTGTTTTGATTGGTGAGCCGGGCGTGGGTAAAACCGCAATCGCCGAAGGGTTGGCCCTGCGGATTATCAGTGGTGATGTGCCGGAAAGCTTGCAGAACAAAAAGCTGCTGTCACTGGATATGGGAGCGCTGATTGCTGGTGCGAAATATCGTGGTGAGTTCGAGGAGCGGCTAAAGGCAGTGTTGAATGAGGTCACTGAGGCGGCGGGCGAGATTGTTCTGTTTATCGACGAGATGCACACGCTGGTCGGGGCGGGCAAAGGCGACGGCGCGATGGATGCGTCTAACCTGTTGAAGCCTGCACTGGCACGCGGTGAACTGCACTGTGTCGGCGCGACCACCTTGGATGAATACCGCAAACATGTTGAAAAAGACGCTGCACTCGCGCGGCGGTTCCAGCCGGTGTTGGTTGAAGAACCTACCGTTGAGGACACAATTTCGATTTTGCGCGGTATCAAGGAAAAATACGAGTTGCATCACGGCGTGCGGATTTCGGACAGTGCATTGGTGTCGGCAGCGACGCTATCGCATCGTTACATCACGGATCGGTTTTTGCCCGATAAGGCGATTGATTTGATGGACGAAGCCGCGTCGCGTTTGCGCATGGAAGTCGACAGCAAACCCGAGGAATTGGACGCGCTGGACCGCGAAATTATGCAAAAGCAGATTGAAGCTGAAGCGCTCAAAAAAGAAGATGATGCTGCCAGTAAGGATCGTCTGGAAACGCTGGAAAAAGAGCTGTCAGATTTGATGGAGCGTTCAAACGAGATGACGGCGCAATGGCAGGCTGAACGTGACAAACTGGCCGGTGCGCGTGACATCAAAGAGGCGTTGGAATCTGCGCGGGCCGAGTTGGATATTGCCAAACGCGAAGGCAATTTGGCCAAGGCGGGCGAGTTGTCTTACGGGGTCATTCCCGAGCTTGAAGCCAAGCTGGGCGAAGCTGAAACTAAGGATCAGGGCATGATGGTTGGTGAAGCTGTCCGCCCAGAGCAGATCGCGCAGGTGGTTGAGCGCTGGACGGGTATTCCGACCTCGAAAATGCTGGAAGGCGAGCGCGACAAGCTGTTGAAAATGGAAGACGAGATAGGTAAGCGGGTGATTGGCCAACGTGCGGCGGTGACCTCGGTTGCCAATTCGGTACGCCGTGCGCGGGCGGGGTTGAATGACCCTGATCGTCCACTGGGCAGTTTTCTGTTTTTGGGGCCAACGGGCGTCGGTAAAACCGAGCTGACCAAGGCCGTGGCGGAATACTTGTTTGATGACGAACACGCAATGGTTCGGATTGATATGTCCGAGTTCATGGAGAAGCATTCGGTGGCACGCTTGATTGGCGCACCTCCGGGCTATGTCGGCTATGACGAGGGTGGCGTTTTGACTGAAGCGGTGCGGCGTAAACCTTATCAGGTGATCCTGTTTGATGAGGTCGAAAAAGCGCATCCGGATGTGTTTAACGTTCTGTTGCAGGTGTTGGACGACGGTGTTTTGACCGACGGTCAGGGGCGCACGGTGGATTTCAAGCAAACGCTGATTATCCTGACCAGTAACCTTGGATCGCAAGCGCTTTCGCAACTGCCCGAGGGTACGGACACGGGTGAAGCCAAGGATCAGGTGATGGGCGCTGTGCGCGATCACTTTCGGCCTGAATTCCTGAACCGTCTGGACGAGATTGTGATCTTTGACCGCTTGGCCCGCGAGGATATGACAGGGATCGTCGATATTCAGCTCGGCCTGCTGGGCGCACGTTTGGCACTGCGTAAAATCACACTTGATGTAGATGCGGCGGCCAAAACCTGGTTGGGCGACAAAGGGTATGACCCAGTCTACGGCGCACGGCCATTGAAGCGGGTGATCCAGCGGTATTTGCAGGATCCACTGGCCGAGAAGCTGCTGGGCGGCGAGGTGCTGGACGGCGCGACAGTGACGGTTGGCGCGGGTCCGGATGGGCTGCTGATTGGACAAAGCACCCTTCATTGATAAAGAAAACGCCCTGCGGTAACGTGGGGCGTTTTATGCATCTAATAGGGGCGACAATCAATGAAATCAGTATTTCAAATCCTTGGGGTGATGTTGCTATCCATATTTTCGGCCTCCGCAGCACAAGCCACGTTTTACTGTGAAATGTTAAGCACTACCGAAATGCACGAACGACCGGACACCGATTCTCCAGTTGTGCAAATGGTGCCAAAGGGTGATTTCGTTTCCGACATGTCCGGTGACGAAGGCGTTCAAGGTGAGTGGGCGAAAGTGGCTTACTCGATCGACCCCAAAGCCTATTGGGGCGAGGGCGGAATCGGCTGGGTTAAAAGTGATCAATTGGGTGAATGTGGGTAAGGGTCTATCCCAGCATAAACACATCATACCGCGTTGATTTCCCGGTTATCTGGTGCGACGGCTTGGGCAACCCCTCCATCAAATCCGCCTTTTGCGGCCATTTCAGCACCACGCGGTTGAGGGCACAGGATAGCGCCACTTGCATCAGGGCGGGGGCGTCGGAATCCACGCCGACGATCTCGCGGATTTGGCGCATTTCTTTTTTCACCAAGGCCGATTTGCCACGCGGGGGATGCATTGGGTCGACCAGCACCACGTCGGGGGACAGATCTGGCAACAGGTCTTTGGCATCGCCATGCAACAGGGTCATGCGCGCGATGATATCGGACACATTACTGTCGGCGGCTCGTTCCAGCGCGTCGGCCAGCAGGGCGTGCATTTGCGCCGAACGCTCGATCATCACAACCGTCGCGCCCAACGACGCTAGCAAAAACGAGTCCCGCCCCAGCCCTGCAGTGGCATCCACAACAAAGGGTGTTTTCCCGCCTTTCATGCCAATTGCCTTTGGCAAAGCCTGCCCGCGCCCACCACCAAACTGGCGACGATGGGCAACTGCACCCGTGATAAAATCAATCACCAAAGGCGATGTGCTTTTCATATCATTGTTCCACAAATATCCGCGCCGCAGGCATCAAATCTCTTATAATCCCAGTGCGTCTTTGACGATCTGGTCCAGGAAGGCTTCGACCTCTTTCATGGCACCATCCGGCATGGATTTGAACCCAACAATCACGTCCTCCGCGCCTGCCTTTTGCATCACAAAAATCCGGTAAGGGCAATGAACGACATTCATGATGTCGGCTTCCATGACCTTGCGTGACAGGCTCGCCGAGCAAAAGTTAAAAATGTCAGCGTGCTTAAACAGCATCGTATCCGAGCCAGTTGCGCCGCGGGTCCGTTCCAACATGTCACCCGTATGGCTGGTGAAATCAATCACTAGGCCAGCGTCCAAAATCGCGCTTTCGACTGAAAACACCGTATCGTCGAAATCATCCGCCGAGGTGTAGGTGATGGCCTCGCCTGCCAATAGCGGGGTGGCGACGAAGGTGGCGGTAACAGCGGCGATCAGGTGTCTTAACATTTGCGATCCTTTTTCAATTTTAGCCCGCCCGCAAAAAGGTGACTTGCGTCATGGCGGTCGGGCGCGCAGTCTGCGGATAACTGTAGCCAGACATGCAGAGATGTCAAAAGAACAGAACGGGGAATGTGAATGCGTTTTATGAATTGGGCCGGCTTGGCAATGCAAGGTCTGGCGTTGCTGTTTGTTTTCGTCATTGGGGTGTTGGTGCTGTTGACGATCCTCTTTTTCGTTATCGACCGTTTTCAAAAAGGCGATGCTGTGCGGCGCAATTATCCGGTGATCGGGCGGTTCCGTGGGCTGTTCAGCACATTGGGCGAATTTTTCAGGCAGTATTTCTTTGCCATGGATCGCGAGGAAATGCCGTTTAACCGTGCCCAACGTGAATGGGTTGGGCGTGCTGCGGATGGGCATGGTAACACGATTGCCTTTGGCTCGACCCGCAATTTGTCGGTGGTTGGCACTCCGATTTTTGTGAACGCAGCCTTTCCGCCATTGGATGACCAATTTGCCAAGACCGAACCGATGCAGATCGGACCAACTGCACGTACACCTTATGTGGCGAACTCCATCGTCAATATTTCGGGGATGAGCTTTGGTGCGTTGTCCGCCCCCGCCGTCGAGGCGCTTAGTCGGGGCGCGGCCAAGGCTGGAGTTTGGATGAACACAGGCGAGGGTGGCATGTCGCCTTATCATTTGGCCGGGGGCTGTGATGTGGTTTTTCAGATTGGCACCGCAAAATACGGTGTGCGGGATTTGGATGGCAATCTGTCGGATGATAAGTTGCGCGAAGTGGCCGCGCCTCCCGAAGTCAAGATGTTTGAAATCAAGTTGGCGCAGGGGGCCAAGCCCGGCAAGGGGGGGATACTGCCCGCCGAGAAAGTCACCGCCGAAATTGCCGGTATTCGGGGCATTCCGGCTGGCGTGGCCAGTCTTTCGCCGAACCGCCACGCGGGTGTCGATGATTTTGGCGATCTGCTGGATATGGTGGTGCATATTCGCGAGGTGACGGGCAAGCCGGTTGGGTTCAAAACTGTGGTCGGTTCAACGGAACCGTTCGATGAATTGTTCGCGTTGATCAACGCACGCGGCGCTGCGGATGCGCCGGACTTTATTACGCTGGATGGTGGCGAAGGTGGTACGGGGGCCGCGCCGATGCCGTTGATTGATCTGGTCGGGATGCCGATCCGCGAGGCATTGCCCTTGGTTGTTAACTTGCGGGATGAACATGGGTTGAAGGACCGTGTTCGGATTGTGGCCAGCGGCAAGCTGGTCAATCCGGGGGATGTGGCATGGGCGCTTTGTGCGGGGGCGGATTTTGTCACTTCGGCGCGTGGGTTCATGTTTAGCCTGGGCTGTATTCAGGCACTGAAATGTAACCGCAACACCTGCCCGACGGGGATCACCACCCATGATGCCAGTTTGCAAAAAGGGCTGGTGGTTGAAGACAAGTATGTAAAGGTCGCGCATTACGCCAAGTCGTTGGCCAAAGAGGTTGAAACCATCGCACATTCCGTCGGCGTGTCAGAGCCACGACAGATGCGGCGCAGACATGTGCGGCTGGTTCAGGCGGACGGGCGGTCGGTGCCGATGGATAAGTTGTTTCCGAGGGACAGATAAAGGAGGGGATGCTGTTGGTCGCCAATGTAGGCAGCACAGATATCTGCGTTTAAGACGGTTGGTTTGTTACGATGTTTGGCGTTGTTGCTTGGCACCAGTCGCGGACATTCCCACAAATAGGTCCCCATGAAACAAGGTCACCGGCCAACATAGGGCTGGCCGGTGGTGGTTCTGCTTTGGCAAATTCAGTCGTTACGAACGAATTCTGTTCCCTACCAGCCCATGTGATAGAATGCCCAAATCCGTTCTATGTTCATTGGCAACCATTCTTCGTAATAGCGCCATTCCTGATACTTTGGCAGCTTTACAGAAGTCTTTAGTTCATCCGGATTGTGGACGCCTGCATCCATCGCCCCTTTGACTGCCGCCAATAGATCTTCGAGATATACCCGCTGCTCCATCACCACGCTTGCGACATCAATAGCGGGCTCGGTATGGGGTCCATGTCCTGAAATCACATATTCAAAATCAGCGGCCTCAATTTCCTTAAGACTCCTGATCCATTCATCGGGCCAAAAATCCGGCATCATGCGAAAAGCAACCCGCCGCGGCGTGACGATGTCGACAACGAACAAAATCTTTTCTCTGGGTAGACGCATGGTCACAAGGCTTTCGCCGTGGTTGGGGCCATAATGTTCCAGAATCAGCGTCCGGCCACCCAAGGTCAGTTCGTAATTGTCTTTGAACGTAATGTCAGGCAGTGGTGTCACTGCACTGGGGTGATCACTCAGTTCTTTTAGTATATTTTCATGGCCGACGAATTTTGCGCCTTCGGCCTTGAAGATGATGCCACCAGAAATGTGATCATGATGATTGTGGCTGTAAACCACGTATTTCACCGGCTTGTCCGTGATCTTGCGAATTTCCGCCTGAAGCAATTTCGCAGCCTTGGGGTTCATTGGGTCTGTAACAATAACACCCTCGTCGGTGACAATGAAAATGTTGCGGTAAACCCACCAGCGAAACACGTAAACGCCATCGCCGATCGGTGACACGCTGTGGCCAAAGAGTTCGCCACCCACGGGTTTGTTGATCGGAAATTTTTGGTCCGCATAGGCCTGCGAGAAAAGTGATAACCCCAGAATGAGGATCACCGAGTTTAGGAAGGTTTTCATAGTTAATTCTCCTTTTTCGCATGTGGCTAACGTCTGTTTGCCATTTATAGATCGGTGATTTTGGTATCACTATTTGAAAGCATCTTCTTAATGAGCGCCTGCATCTTGTCGTTTTCTGATTGATCGAGACCTGCCGTGAACTTGGCATTGGTCGCCATGGATTCCGTTGCAAGCCTTGAAGTCAGCAAGAAGCCTTTTTCCGTCAATTTGATATCAACGACTCGCCGGTCAGTCGGGCTATGGTGCCGTTCGAGCAACCCCTGCATTTGGAGCCGATCTAAATGACGCGTGATTGCAGCCCTATCTATTTCAATGAAGCTTGCGAGTGAGGCTGGTGTGGTTTTGCCATGATGCTGGATCGCACTCAACACAGCCCAAGATGCCCGTGTTACGTTATGCACTGCTAACCGCTTTTCGAAGTTTGCCTCAAAGGCACGGGCAAGTTTCGTCACCCAATATCCGGTGCTCGATTGTAGTGAGTGGGGTTTTTCAAGCAAGTGCATCTCCGATTGCTTATAATTGATAAGGTCAATTATAGACTTAGTCAATTATTGTCCACCCCATTTTGCAGAGAGGTATCTGTTCTGAAAACAACTTTGCTTGTTCACATTACAAAAACCAAACAAGTTTGTGAGGCGAGTTGTTTTGGCTTCTTTGACGGGCTGACTTAGGCAAGGTTGGGATACACAACCGGAGATCCAAGATGACATATCGTTTTAAGACTAGTTTGAAGTGGTCCTCTCTGACCCCGCGGATGGACTATATGAACCGTCGGCAAGTGCTGGCGGGGGTTGGCGCGATGGCGCTTACCGCGATGGTATCGCCCAGCGTGGCCAAAATTGCCGCGAAGGCGAGTGCGTTTTCAACCGATGAGAAACCCAACACGCTTGAAGAGATCACCAACCACAATAATTTTTATGAATTTGGCACCTCAAAGAGTGACCCTGCGCAGCACGCGCATCAACTGACCACGGATCCGTGGAGTGTGAAGATTGGCGGTTTAGTTGATAAGCCTGGCAATTACGATTTGGCGGATGTGGTGAAGGGCGTTGATATGGAGGAGCGGATTTATCGGTTCCGCTGTGTCGAGGGTTGGTCGATGGTTGTGCCGTGGATCGGGTTTGAGCTGGCGACGTTGCTGAACCGTGTTGGCGTGCAGTCCGGTGCCAAGTATGTGGCGTTTGAGACATTGCACCGACCTGAAGAAATGCCGTTTCAGAATTCACCACAATTCCCGTGGCCCTATGTCGAGGGGCTGCGGTTGGACGAAGCGATGAACCCGCTCTCTATACTGGCGACGGGTCTGTATGGCGAAGAGATGCCGAAACAGAACGGGGCGCCGTTGCGGTTGGTGGTGCCGTGGAAATACGGGTTCAAGTCGATCAAGTCGATTGTGGGCATCACGCTGTTGTCTGAGATGCCACCGACAACGTGGAACAACATCGGTCCAAACGAGTACGGGTTCTATAGCAATGTGAACCCCGATGTTAGTCATCCGCGTTGGTCACAAGCGTCTGAACGGCGGCTTGGTGGGGGCATATTTGCCAAGCGCCAGCCGACCCTGATGTTCAACGGATATGGCGATGAAGTCGCCAGCCTTTATGACGGTATGGATTTGCGAGTAAATTACTAAAATGAACCGTGTAAATTCAGCCCTTAAACGGGTGCCGAACCTGACTCTATATATAGCCGGTGTTCTGCCCCTATTTTGGCTGCTGTTTTTGCTGTTCAACGGCGGGCTGGGAATTGACCCTGTAAAGGCGTTGGAACATCGGGTTGGCAAGATCGGATTACAGTTCCTTATTGCGGTTCTTGCGGTCACGCCGTTGCGCAAGTTCTTTGGATTGAACCTGATCAAGTTTCGCCGCGCGCTGGGGCTTTTGGCATTCTTTTATATAGCGGTGCATCTGGCGATTTGGTTAGCGCTGGATATTCAGTTCTATTGGGCCGAGATCTGGACGGATATTTTAAAGCGGCCGTACATCACGATTGGGATGACCGGATTTGTGTTGCTGCTGCCGCTTGCCGTGACCTCGAATAATGCGTCGATCAAGCGGATGGGGCCGGTTGGCTGGCGGATGCTGCATAAGTTGACCTATCCGGCGACAATTGCCGGGGGGTTGCACTATGTTTGGCTGGTAAAGGGCTGGCAATATGAGCCGCTGGGCTATTTGGCGGGAATTATTCTGCTATTGGCGCTTCGCATGGGGGGGAATCGCCAGCGAGTCGCTTCAAACTGAACCGAAAGCTCGATGATTCACGCCCGAATCTGGGAAAACTGGCTGACGGGCCGGAAAAATCACCCCGGAAACCAGAAAACCGAGTCGCGAGTCGGGCGATTCACTTCCGAATCCAAAGAATCCGAGTCGTGAATCGGATTTTTTGACCAATGAGTCTGTGGATAAGCCGGAATTTGGCCGAAATTACCCATTCCAAGGGCTGTTTTTCAGGGGCCGATGGTGAATGAGCGGCTTTTTATCTTTCCAAAAAACCTTGTTTTAAAGGGAAAGCAGCGAATTTCAAAAAAATGTCATATTTCCGGAAAAAAGGTCTTGCGACTCTCAGTGGGTAACACTAAACACCCCCTTACCGGACGAGCAGAGACGCTCCAACGGGTCGCCGGAAAGGCCAGACGGTCAAGAAAGCGAAACGAAAACAGAGACTTAGCAGGCAGGCGCGCCAGAAATACTAAAGGCGCTTCGGTTTGTTTTTGTCTCGTGCTCTTTGAAATTATTAGTAACTGAAGAGATATGTGGGCGGTTTGGTTCATTCGATGAACAAACTTAAGCATATCGCGCTACTAGGACTTCGGTCCGATTATGTAGTGTCAGCTTCACTGTTTGGACGGCTTTTTGTTATCTTTGATA
>Ga0209633_10001529_pt1 | contig 23619 bp, 25 predicted proteins | sample Cruoilmetagenom1_FD_187290 | JGI IMG/M metagenome (GOLD analysis project Ga0209633, IMG submission 187290) | Oil polluted marine microbial communities from Coal Oil Point, Santa Barbara, California, USA - Sample 1 (SPAdes) (version 2) | ecosystem: Environmental > Aquatic > Marine > Oil seeps ...
AGACAACATTAGCAATACTTTTAACACTAGGACTTGGTACAGCAACACTTTTAGCATGTGGAGGCCCTGGTCATCACAAAGGTGGAAAACATAAAGATGGCATGATGAAGATGGTAAAACAGCTTGACCTTACGTCTGATCAAAAGAGTGCACTAAAAACGATGAGAAAAGCCAACAAAGCTGAGAGAAAAGCCAAGATGCAAGCCATGAAAGAAAACAGAAAACAAATGAGAACATCTATGAGACCTGACATGAGTCAGTTTATGACAGCAGACAGCTTTGACAAAGAAGCATTTAAAACACAAATGAATGAAAAGATTGAAGCAAAACGTGCAATGATGGAAGGCAAAAAAGTGGCCATGCTTGAAAAAAGAGCGACAAATATGGAAAAAGTATTTAACGTCTTAACGCCTGAACAAAGAATTAAATGGATAGAATTATCTAAGCAAAAAGGTGAATCTTGTGAAAAAGGTTCAAAGTGTAATAAAGGTAAAAAGTGCGATAGAGACTAGCACTAAAAAGGGTAGAGATGTCACGAATATTGATGGTAGAAGATGACGTTGAGATAAGTGCGTTACTTGAACAGTACTTACCCCGCTATGGGCTTGAACTCTTTTCTATCTCTTTACCCTCGGTGGCACTTGAAAAACTAAGCATCGAGCAGTACGACCTAGTACTGCTTGACTTAGGTCTTCCAGAAATGGATGGCTTAGAACTCTGCAAACTGATCAAAAAAGACCATCCTTCTTTACCCGTGGTCATCTCCACTGCACGCGCAGATGTCAGCGACAAGGTGGTGGCGTTTGATGTGGGTGCAGATGACTACATCGCAAAACCGTATGAGCCCAGAGAATTGGTGGCGCGTATTCAAGCTATCATTAAGCGGTATTCACAGTTTAAGACTACGGCACAAGAAGATATTTTTTCTATAGACAAAGTCAAAATGCAGATCAGCAAAGAAGGTGAAGTCCTTGACCTTACTTTGGCTGAGTATGAGATATTTACACTTTTTCTAGAGAAAAAACATCAGGTGGTAAGCAGAGAGTACATTGTAAACAGTATCAATGCGGTGCGTTGGGAAAGCAGTGACAGAAGCATCGATGTCATCGTAGGGCGTATACGCGCGAAGATAGGTGATGAGACGAAAAACCCTCGGTACATCAAGTCCATACGTGGTGTTGGGTACAAGTATATAGGAGAGTAGTATGAAGCGGCATTCTTTACTGGTTAAGTTAAACATACTTTTTATCGTAGCACTTGTTGCCACATTGCTTGCAGGTTTTTTTGTTGGTATGGGTATGGTCAAAAAGGATCAGGTTGATCTACTTTTTAAGGCCAGACTTCTACTCAAAGAGATGCGCATCACAAAAAGCACGCCTACAGAGCTTTTAAATGAGTTTGATCTTGTGGAGTTAAGAGGCAAGAAAAAACAACATATACTTAAAAAAGCAGTGGTACAAACGCGCCCACACAGATCACCAAACAAGTTTGTACGTATGTTTCATAAACACCATCAAGTACTTTCATTTAAAGGACATCGCTATTTACACTTGCGTCCTCACAAGATGAATGTATTATTGGAAGATAAGCATTCATTCTTTGACAGGTTTATGTTGCCTATCGTCATTTGGCTGGCTACTTTGGTACTGTTGTTGGTGATGTACTTGTTGTTACGTAAAAGTATCAAGCCGCTTAAAACACTGCAAAAAGACATTGTAAGCTACGGTGAGGGAGAGGCTATAGCCTATCGGCATAGTGAGAGGAAAGATGAGGTCTCGTTGGCTTCAAATGCTTTTTATGATTCTGTACAAAAAGTAGAACAACTAAGAGACTCAAGACAGCTTTTTATACGTAATATCTTCCATGAGCTTAATACCCCTGTGACCAAAGGCAAGATCTTAGCAGAGATCGTAGAAGAGACAAAAACCAAAGAGATGTTAAATTCTATTTTCACAAGGCTTTCAACACTCCTTAGAGAGCTTGCCCAAATGGAGAAGATCACTTCACAGAGTTTTAGTATTGAGCCTAAACCACTACGTGTCATAGAACTGATAGACGAAGCCAGTGATCTACTCTATCTTGAAACACCTGTCGAGACAAATGTCACTGATGAGATGATAAAGGCTGATTTTGCAGCCATGAGCATCGTATTTAAAAACCTTATAGATAATGCACTCAAATACGGTTCTAATTTGCGTATAGAGTATTCAGAAGATCGTATTGTTTTCAGCTCAAAAGGAGAGCCTTTAAAACATCACTTGTCTCACTATACACAAGCCTTCTCAAAAGGCGATGAAGTGCCTTCAGACAAAGGGTTTGGACTGGGGTTATACATCGTACATGAGATACTTTCAAAACATGGAATGACACTCTCTTATGGCTACAAAGCAGGGGTAAATACGTTCACGATAAATCTCAAAAACAACCTCTAACCATATAAGTTATAAAATTACAATCAACTTCAAGGGAGAGAGAAATGAAATGCAAGATTCTGTAGAAGAGACTGCAATGTATGTATTGTTGAAAGATACATTAGATTCTAGTGAAACAAGACGATTTGATATATATTTAGATAATGCTTTAGAGTTGTTAGGCAAAGATTTTCATGTTATTAAGGCCAAACGCAAAGCTTGGGAAGAGTACTTGTTTAGTCTAGATCGTTTGAATGGTGAATCATCATTGCTAGCATTGAAAATTGTCCTCACACTTTTGTATAGGACTATAATACTTAGAGACAGAGAAGAATTAAGAGACTTGTTCTTACAAAAGCAAGAGGATTATTTTCTCAATGAATATGTTTCTCGAAAGCATCGTATAGAGTTTGGTGTTGAAGTTTACAAAAAATGGCCTAATGATCTAAATAAAAGTGAATTTAAAGACTATTTTATACATACCCTAGAGAAACTTTTTATAGAAGAAGCAAAAGAAAATCCACAGTATATTCTGGAACAGTTTGATTGTTTAAATAAAGATAAAAATAGAAGTTACATTTTTCATTTTTTAGAACTCCGACCAATAGGAATGTTGGAGTTTGCAAAAGCAGTGCAAAATGAAAGGCCAGTACTACTGGTTAATGCACTTTCAAATTTTCTCTACCATTACAATACTGATAGGAGTCGTCAAAAGAGTGTTGAGCCAATTAGAATTAAAGAGGCTTCTTTCAAATTGTATTCTTTAATAAACGATGATAAATTAGAAGAAGATATGAATCTTGAAACAAATCTTCAAAGACTTATACGTTATTCTTATATGGATGAGCCATGGTATAGCGATTTATGTGTCAGGCTTTGGGAGATAGAGACGCAAAAAACAGAGATGGATAAAGAATCGTTAAAGAATTATTTTCTTATATCGATAAATTGTGATAAACATATTGAACTAATCGAAAAAGTTCATAAAAAGTTTTCTAATTGGAGAGATTCTTATAAAACATTTGACCTGACAGACTACACCGTATTTATTAATTTTACCAAGCAAATTGATACATCATTTAAAGAGATATTGGATGATGTATTCGCTAAAGCACGGAATATCAATTTATCTTCAACTATTGAAAGAAAAATTATTGAGGATTTAGAAAAATTATGTTGGGAATTAGTGGTCTGGGTTTATGGAAAAGACAAAAAACTTTACTTTGTTCTTTTAAAACAGTTTTCTTATCTTAGTACTAAGAAAAATAGAATTGTTAAAAGAGAAGCTTTGGCTAAAAAAGCTGTTGATAAATTTATCTTAGAGTATGACGCTTTTGTAAAAGAAGATATTGATACTGCAACAGAAGTTTTAGGGATGGTTCTAAAATCAAGTAGCTGGCACTGGAAAGAGAAAAATTATATTCATGTGATATTAGATCAAGTATACTTTATGCTTGAAGCTGTAGCACCTGAAAATGCCAGGGCGGAATTATATAAAGTAATTACGGAGGAAAATGAGTTTTATAAGCGTTATGATAGAGGTGGACCATCATATTGGAGACCTAGATGTAAAATTGATAAGAATAGTCATATTTTCTCATTGGTAGAAGATAGTGAATCACAAGATTATAACGTTAGAAAAATAGTTGCGTATCAATCAATGACTCCTCCTGAGATATTGACTAAACTTAGTTCAGATACAAATGACTATGTTAGATCAGAGGTGGCAAAAAACAGGAATACACCAAAATATTTACTAGAAAAATTAAGTAAAGACAGAAATAAGATGGTCATCAAGTCTGTAGGTGAAAACTCTAGTACAAGTAGTGAGGTTTTACATCAAATTTGTTTAATGTCTGATAGATATATGCTTTATTCTATTACCAGGAACCTATCTCTTTCGAAAGAAACATTGAGGATGTTAGGAAAACATGAAGATTATAAAGTGAGATGTAATGTAGCAGGTCATGCAAATACTTCCTTAGATACTTTGATGAAGTTATCCAATGATAATGTACCAGATATACGGAAAGTTGTTGCATCAAATTTGAAAACTACTTCAGAGATATTGGATATGTTAAGTAGGGATCAAGGAGAAACCATAAATAAAGTTTTTGTTGATCGAATAAATGAAAATGGGGTAGCTTTAAAACGTGCTTTTGGGTCTGATTGGGAAAAATTGTTGCCTACAGATTTAAATAAAAAAATAAAAATTGAAAGATATAGGAACGAAATACGTCAATGTGTGGCAGAGAACACAAGTACTGGGACAAATACTTTAGTCCGACTTTTAGAAGACGATGAATGGGCTGTTGCTAATGCAGCAAAGAAAAGTTTGCATAACAAAGGCATTGAAATATCAATATTATAATTTAGAAAGGGTTTACCGTAAAGTAATACCTTAAAAGTATTCGTTATTTTGTGCTTTTAGAGCTTTACCGACTTATAACCTCTTTTTGGATATAATCTCGCTAATTACGCCGTCGTCATGATGGCGATTGCGAGGATTTTTATGTTACTTTTTACACCAGGACCTACCCCAGTACCCGAGTCAGTACGTTTGGCTATGGCTACACCTACACTACACCATAGAACACCAGAATTTGAAGCGATTTTTAAAGAAGCGCGTGAAAGACTTTTGAAACTTCTTGGTATGGATGAATGTGTGATGATAGCAAGTTCAGGTACAGGTGCCATGCAAGCTTGTATGCTTAACCTTTGTAAGACAAAAGCTTTAACGGTAAATGCCGGTAAGTTTGGTGAGCGTTTTGGAAAGATCGCAAATGCGATGGGTAAAGAGAAAGTAGAACTTATCTATGACTGGAATACGCCTTCTTCAGTGACAGATGTTGAAAAAGCGTTAAACGAAAATGCAGATATCGATGCGATTTTTATCCAGGTATGTGAAAGTGCGGGTGGGCTTAGACACCCTGTAGAAGCCATTGCCAAAAGAGTCAAAGAAATTAACCCGGACATCATGGTCGTAGCTGATGGTATTACTGCGGTAGGGGTAGAGAAGATAGATGTTTCAAACATCGATGCGTTGGTAACAGGAAGTCAAAAAGCGTTGATGCTCCCTCCTGGACTTGCGATGATAGGTTTTTCCTCTGCAGCGGTGGAGAAGATAGGCAAAGGGGAGGACTACTACTTCAACCTCGCCTCGGAGATCAAAAAACAACAGCAAAACACCACAGCGTACACTGCAGCCACGACACTGATCATTGGGCTTAATGCCATTTTTGATGCGATTGAAGAAGAAGGGTTTGATGCACTGTATGCAAACACCAGAGCAAGAGCAAATGCTACACAGGCTGCCCTTGAAGCCATCGGGTTTTCTATGTTTCCTCAAACACCTGCACCATCCATGGCTACAGTGTTTGATGAGGATGCTGAACCCATTCGTAAACTACTCAAAACGAAGTACGGCGTCAACATGGCAGGAGGTCAAGATCATCTAAAAGGTAAACTTTTCCGTATTAACCAAATGGGACTCATACCAGTGTATGAGTCTGCATGGGTAGTCAATGCCGTTGAATTAGCCCTTGGGGACATTGGGCGTAGAGAGTATGATGGTACAGCCAGCAGAGTATTTAATGAAATTTATTTTAAAAAGAGTCACTAAATGATATTTGAACATGAAATCCCTACGGGGTCGAAGCTTTATTTTGGAGAGTCTGCCAAGGTAAAAAGAGAGATAGAATTTGTATCAGCTGAAATGCTAGATAACTTTGGTTTTGAAGAGATCGTTACACCGATATTTTCTTATCATCAGCGTGAATGTTTTGACAGTTCTAAGTCATTGGTACGTTTAAATGATGAAGAAAACAATGAAGTCACGTTACGTGCAGATTCTACTGTAGATGTTGTGCGTATCGTAACTAAAAGGCTTGGACGCAGTACAGAGTCAAAGAAATGGTTTTACATTCAACCCACTGTGACATTCCCTACACATGAGCAGTACCAGATAGGTGCTGAGGTGATAGATGGTACCTTTGAAGAAGTAGCCAAAACAACCACCATGCTTTTAAAAGAGATAGAAGCAGCACCGGTGATGCAGATAGCAAATATCCGTATACCCCATCTTCTCAATGAAAAGTATGGTGTCTCTTTAGAAGTACTTAAATCGATGCATATTGAGCAAATCATGGGAGCTCAGTTAGCTTGGATCGATCAGCTTGTACGTATCAACTCCATAGATGATCTAAATGACTTAAGTGCATTTCCACAAGACATTAAAACTGAACTAGAGAAGATAAAAACAGCAGCGGAAAATCTTGATTATGAAAATATGGTTATCTCACCACTCTATTATGCAAAGATGAGATATTATGACTCTTTAACATTTAGAATGTTTGAAGGTAACAGTCTTTTGGCTATGGGTGGTATATATACCATCGATGGCATAGAAGCAGCAGGATTTGCACTTTATACAGATGAGTGTATCAGCAATAAAATGAATAGAGGATAGTGCAGATGAGTAAAGCAGATTTAATTGTAGGTCTCCAGTGGGGAGATGAGGGAAAAGGAAAGATCGTTGACCATATGGCACAAACCCATGACTATGTATGTCGTTTTGCTGGTGGACACAATGCAGGGCACACTATTGTCATTGATGGTAAAAAGTATGCACTTCACCTTATCCCTTCTGGTGTCCTTAATCCTACGGCTAAAAACATTGTAGGAAATGGTGTAGTACTTTCTCCTAAAGACTTCATCAAAGAGATGGAGCAGTTTGATGATCTTGAGGGAAGACTTTTCCTTTCAGACAAAGCACATGTTCTTTTACCTTACCATGCACTCATCGATCAAGCAAAAGAGCGTATGAAAGGTGATAAAGCCATCGGTACAACCGGTAAAGGTATCGGGCCTGCGTATGGAGACAAGATAGCAAGAGTAGGTCATAGATTGGGAGAGTTACACCAGCCTGTAAAACTCGCAGCCAAGATCATTGACTATTTTGAACAAAATAGAGCGTTGTTTGAAGTGATGGAGGTAGAAATACCTGAGAGTCAAACACTTTTAGCGGAACTTGAAGGGTATAAAGAGGTATTGGGGCCTTTCATCACAGATACTACACAAATGATGTGGGAGATCATGGATGATGAGAAGAAGATCCTTTTAGAGGGTGCACAAGGAACGATGCTTGACATCGACCATGGTACATACCCTTATGTTACTTCCTCAACGACTGTAAGTGCCGGAGCATGTTCTGGTCTTGGGATCAACCCAAAAGACCTTGGAAAAGTAACGGGTATTGCCAAAGCTTACTGTACAAGAGTGGGTAATGGGCCTTTCCCAAGTGAAGATTTTGGAGCAGAAGGTGACAAACTTCGTAAAAATGGACATGAGTTTGGGACAACCACTGGGCGGCCAAGAAGATGTGGTTGGTTCGATGCGGTAGCTATGCGTCATGCCGTACGTGTCAATGGTGTTGACCAAGTGTCACTGATGAAACTAGACGTGCTTGATGGCTTTGATAAAGTCAAAGTATGTGTGGCGTATGAAGTAGATGGCAAAGAAGTAAACTATGTACCTTATGACCTTGATGATGCAAAGCCGATCTATAAAAGTTTTCCAGGTTGGGATAAAACTGAAGGTGTAAGAGAATTTGACAAATTACCAGAAACAGCAAAGTCATACATCATGGCACTAGAAGAAATGATAGGGACTAAAATGGGAATCATCTCTACAAGTCCAGAGCGCGAAGACACGATTATAAGATAACACTGTGTTCACTTCAGCAGTGGGCTCACGCGACAAGTCGCTTTAGAAATTAAAGAAAAGGAATTAATAGCAATGAGATTAAAACCACAACAGACAGGGTATGTAGCAACAAAAATTGGGATTGATTTAGCGAATGCACCTTTTATTACTATGCCTAAGGGTAGAGAAGCAGTGGTAGAAGCATGTAAGATAATCATCGATGAAAACCTTGCGAAAGAACATGCACTGGATGAACAAGTAAAAAAGATCATCGATGAAAACTATGATGAGATAGAGTTTCAACACGCAGATGAAAGACAACTCTTTTTTATGATCAAAAAGAAGATGGCAGCAGAAGCGGGTGTTATCATGAACTATGATGACCGTTACAATGACTTGGCTCACCTCATACTAGATGAACTGTATGAAAACTACCTAGCCGAGTATGATGTCAATGAAAACCAAGTAAAAAATGTCATTTTTAAAGCGTTTAAAGCCTTTGCTGATGCCTATGATGAGATAGACGATATCGTCTATGACAAGATACGCGGTATGGAAAAAGAAGTAATTCCTGGTTCTCAAGACTATGAACTTCTTTATGAAAGATTTTACCAAGAAGAGCTCTCTAAAAGAGGGATGCTTTGATAAATAGCAAAAAGCAAGGGGTGTAGTGTGCAAAAAGTAAGCTTGTATTTTGAAAATGGATTGATGCTTGAAGCCAAAAGCTTTGGGGCTACGGGTACATCAGTGGGAGAGATAGTGTTTAACACGTCTTTGACTGGATATCAAGAGATAGTAACTGACCCTTCATACGCAGGACAGTTTGTTACTTTTACAATGCCTGAGATAGGTAATGTCGGTTGTAACGCACAAGATGCAGAGAGTCAGGGTGCGTACTGTAAAGGTATCATCGTACGTAACTACCAAGATAGACCTTCTAACTTTAGATGTGAAGAATCATTGGCATCATTGCTTGAGAAACATGGTGTACTTGGCATTTGTGACATAGACACGAGGTTTATCACCAAAATGCTTCGTGAAGAAGGTGCCATGATGATGGTGGCTTCTACAGAACACCATGACAAAGAGGCACTTAAAAAAGTACTTGAGTCTTCACCTCGTATCGAAGATATCAATTACATCGAACAAGTCAGTACAAAAGAGACATACATTCATAAGGAAGCACGTTATAGCACAAAGACTTTTTCTTATGAGACACCTAAAACAAGTAAGAAGATCATTGCTTTAGATTTTGGTATCAAAAGAAATATTTTAAATGAGCTTACACATGCTGGTATGGAAGTCACTGTTGTACCTAACTCACTGTCTGCGGAAGATATCATCGCAAAGATCGACAGTAAAGAGATAGATGGTGTCTTTTTGTCCAATGGTCCTGGTGATCCACTCATACTCAAAGACGAACAAGAGAAGATCAAAAAACTGATAGCTAGAAAAGTACCACTTTTTGGTATCTGTCTTGGACATCAGCTACTTTCTATTGCTCATGGATATGACACGTATAAACTTCAGTTTGGACACCACGGTGGAAACCATCCAGTGCTAAATGCCATGACAAATACTGTAGAGATCACAGCACAAAACCACAACTATAATGTTCCAGAGAACATTACAGGCGTGGCAACGGTGACACATACAAACCTATTTGACAACACCATAGAGGGACTTAAATATAATGATTCTCCCACTATGTCAGTACAGCACCACCCAGAAGCAAGCCCAGGCCCACATGAATCAGCATATATCTTTGGCGAATTTGCCAAGATGCTCTAAGGAAACAACATGAATATAGCTATATTATTTGGAGGCTCAAGCTTCGAACACGAAATCAGCATAGTCTCAGCTATCACCTTAAAAAAAGTACTAAAAAAATCTACCATCACTTACATCTTTGTAAGTCAAGATAGAAAATTCTACCTTATAGACTCAGATAAAATAAACTCCAAACTCTTCTCATCAGGTGAGTATAAAAAGTCTAAAGAACTGACACTTAAACAAGGTGGATTTACCGTAGATGGGTTGTTCGGTTCTAAGGCGGTTGACTTTGATGTGGCACTAAACCTCATACATGGAAGAGATGGCGAAGATGGTAAGATCTCTTCTATGATGACATTTTATAACATTCCTTTCATCTCCCCACGTACAGAAGCTTCAGCACTTTCGTACAACAAGCTTTATACGAAGTTTTTAGCAGAGAGTTTAGGGGTTAAAACCGTAGCTTTTGAACACCTCTCTAAAAATGGAGAGAGAAAGATAACCATGCCGTACCCCGTGATCATAAAGCCCGTACGTTTAGGTTCAAGTATCGGTGTGAGCATTGTGAAAGAAGCCAGCGCGCTTGACTATGCGCTTGATGTAGCTTTTGAGTTTGACACAGATGTGATCGTTGAGCCGTTCATCGAAGGCGTTAAAGAGTTTAACCAAGCGGGTGCATACACTAACGAATGGGAACTCTCTATTGTAGAAGAGCCACATAAAGAAGAGTTTTTAGATTTTGAGAAAAAGTACATGGACTTTTCTCGTGACTCTCAAGTGCTCTCTGCTGATATCACAGATGCACTCAAAACAAAGATACAAGAAAGCTTTAAAAAGATCTATGACCCACTTTTTAAAGGAAGTATCATTCGTTGTGATTTTTTTGTTGTCGAAGGTGAAGTGTTGCTCAATGAGATCAACCCGATCCCAGGTTCAATGGCAAACTACCTCTTTGAAGATTTTGAAGGTATGCTTGAAAAACTGAGTAAAAATCTTCCAAAAGAACAAAAAATTACAGTCGATTATCAATATATTCACTCTATCCAAAGTGCAAAAGGGAAAGCATAAGCTTTCTTTTGCATCTCTTCTTATACAAATTATAACTTCACATTCACTATATAGCTTTTTATATAAAATCAAATAATTTCATTAAATAACAAAATATAATAATTCAAATAAATGTATAGTTTTTGTCACAAAAAACTTTTTATTAAACTATATGTATTACTTTTCATGATTATTTAAGTTGCGATAATCTAAAATTTAAGCACTATTTTTGTAAATATGTAAAATTAAGACAGGGAGCGTTAATGAGAAAACTTTTGATACTTGCATTACTCACATTTTCAATGCCAATGCAAGCTAGTCAACTCGGTATTACCGAACATTTAGGTGAAATGGTTCCACTTGACCTAAAGTTTATTGATGAAACAGGCGAGAGAGTCACTTTGAAGAAGCTCATGGATGGGAAACCAACCATGATTTCATTAAATTACTTTCGATGTGCAGGTATCTGTACGCCGCAACTGAACGATATGGCAAAAATGCTCGGTCGTTTAGACTTGGCAGAGAACCTTGACTACAAAGTACTGACTGTAGGCTTTGCAGAAGATGAAGGCTATGAACTTGCTGCGGCAAAAAAGAAAACCATGATTCATTCTATACAAAGAGACTATGTACCGGATGCATGGCATTTTGTAATAGGTGAAAACAACTCTTCAGGTATTTTAGCTGACAAAGTTGGGTTTACTTACAAAAAAACTGTCTCTGAGGCAGGTGTTGTAGATTATGTTCATGCCGCTGCACTCATTATGCTCTCTCCAGAAGGAAAAATTACACGTTACCTTAATGGTATCGAACAACTTCCTTTTGATGTCAAGATGGCATTGATGGAAGCAGGTGAGGGGAAAGTAGGACCAACAATAGCAAAAAATTTGCTTTATTGTTTTGCCTATGATCCAAAGGCTAAGAAATATATTTTTAAGTGGGAAAAAATAGCAGGCGCGGTAATGACGCTAATTATGATTGGTTTCTTTATCTATCTTTTACGTACAAGCAGAAGAGAAGATGATGAACCACAAAACAAAGGAGACAAGTAGATGAGTAAATCTTATTTCGACGAAACACACTGTGCCATCGGGCACCCTAAGAGCACGATCATGCAATGGCTGCTTACAATTGACCATAAAAGAATTGGTATTATGTATGCAGCTGTCATGTTCTTTTTCTTTTTTATCGCAGTTTCAACCGCATTCTTAATGCGTTTAGAACTTTTTGCACCAGGGGCACAATATATTGACGGTGATACGTTTAACCAAGCGTTTACGCTTCATGGGGTTATTATGATCTTCCTCTTTATTGTTCCAGGGATTCCAGCGATATTTGGAAACATTGTTATGCCATTGATGATCGGGGCGAAAGATGTATCTTTCCCAAGACTTAACTGGTTTACATTTTGGCTCTACATCATTGGATGTTTAATTGCAGTTTCATCACTATGGGTTGGTAATGGATTTGCAGATACAGGTTGGACATTTTATGCACCATACTCTTTAACAACGGGTACAAATGTTATCTTTACACTTGTTGCAGCATTTGTTCTGGGTATGGCGTCTATTCTTACAGGTCTTAACTTCCTTGTAACGATTCACAGACTTAGAGCACCAGGTATGACTTTCTTTAAAATGCCACTCTTTGTATGGGGTATCTACGCAACTGCATGGATCCAGCTTCTAGCTACACCAGTTGTTGGTATTACACTTATCTTGGCTATCATGGAAAAATACTTCGGTATTGGTATCTTTGACCCAGCTAAAGGTGGAGACCCGGTTCTTTTTGAACACTTATTCTGGATCTATTCTCACCCAGCGGTTTATCTTATGATCTTACCAGCATTTGGTATCATGTCTGAGATTATCCCAGTGTTCTCAAGAAGAGAGATCTTCGGTTACAGAACGATTGCACTTTCTTCAGCGTCTATTGCTGGTATTGGTTACTTAGTATGGGGTCACCACCTTTATACTTCAGGTATGGCTGACATTGCAAAAACGATCTTCTCATTCTTGACTTTCTTTGTTGCGATTCCAACAGGTATCAAGTTCTATGACTGGATTGCTACAATGTATAAAGGTAAGATCGTTCTTTCAACTCCTATGTTATGGGCACTTGGAACAATTATTACATTTACTATCGGTGGACTTACAGGTGTAACTATCGCTATGATCGGTGTAGATATCCACTTACAAGATACTTACTATACTGTTGCACACTTTCACTACGCTATGCTTGGGGGGGTTGTATTCTTATTGTTCGCAGGTATGCATTACTGGTTCCCACTTGTAACTGGTAAAATGTACAATGAAAAACATGCAAAAATTGCATTTTACTTGAACTTTGTAGGGTTTAACGTTCTTTGGTTCCCTATGTTCATCGCAGGTTACTACGGTATGCCAAGAAGATACTTTGACTACTTACCAGAATTTGAGATCTATCACCAAATTTCATTTGTAGGAGCAGTGATCTTTATCGTTGGTCTTGTGTATATGTTTGTTGTACTACTTAAAGGTTGGAAATCTGGAGAAGCTTCAGGAACTAACCCATGGCATGCAACTACACTAGAATGGCACATGCCATCATCACCACCACCATTAGAAAATCATTCTAAGGTACCGTATGTTGATTTTAATCCTTATGAGTATCATCATGGTGAACCAGTGGTTAAGTTTAATTATGAAACGATGAAAAGGATTGACTAATGTCTCACGAATATATACCAGAGATCGCGGTTGACCGCGATGGGAATGAACATGAGGTTCAAGGGTGGCAAGATGACTTTTACGGCGGGAAACTAGGTTTCTGGTTGTTTATGTTTACAGAAGTATTGATGTTTGGTGCCATGTTTATGGTACTTGCCTACTACAATACTTTACATCCAAATGAATTTATAGAAGCATCAGCTTCTTTAAACAGACTTCTTGGTGGAATAAATACCGTAATACTTCTTGTATCAGCACTTACTATGGGGCTTGGACTTCTTAAGATGAGAGTTGGAGATGTTAAGGGTGCAAAGCTTATGATTTGGGCAACTATACTTTTAGCTGTAGCATTTTTGATAATCAAAGGTTTTGAATGGACTGCTGAGTATAACCATGGCATCTTTTTGATGCATGGTGAAATGTTGCCAGAGTCTGGAATGGCTTTTGGTAAAAAGCTTTTCTTTGGAATGTACTTTTCAATGACTGGACTACATGGTGTTCACATTATTATTGGTATTGGACTTATGATTTGGTTACTTAAGCGTATTAATGCAGGAAAAGTAAGCCCAGAGCATCACATTTTATATTGGAATATTGCACTATATTGGGACATCGTACACCTTATTTGGGTATTCGTATTTCCTTACTATTATATGATCGGAGCAGGAGGAGTTACAGGTGGACACTAATACTATAGATTTTAAAAGAGAGAGACTAGGGTACTACAAAGTTCTTGTAGGATTACTATTACTGACAGCAGTTACATTCATACAACCACATTTGTTTATGGTAGAGTCTACATTTTTAGCTCAGATGGCTATCGCCGTTGTTAAAGCATGGTTAATTATTATGTATTATATGCACTTAAAAGGTGACAATCTCATTGGAGTTATGGGATTATTCTCATTGATTATTGTTGCAGTATTTTTTATTATAGTCATTGGCTTTGATGTTGCCAATTTCCAATATGGAGCTGAGAGTCATATCACAGGTCCAGCTAGTGCAGGTGTTGAAAATACAGCACCCGCGCATCACTAAGGAGTAAAAGTATGGATGTAAACAACACCCTACAAGGATTTAATTCAATGGCAGCAACTTTTGCTGCTGACGTTGATCAGGCATTTTGGATAAACTTTTGGATTTCAATAGTACTAGGACTTTCTGTCATTGTTCCAATGTTTTATTTTGCTTGGAAATATAGAGAAAGTAATGTAAAAGATGAAGAAATCGAAAATGTGACACATAACACATCACTTGAAGTTGCTTGGACATTGATTCCAACAGCATTACTTATGGTACTTTTCTACTATGGATACACTTCTATGCAGACGTTAAGAACAATGCCAGCTGAGAGTGAAAGCATTGTGATCCAAGTAGAAGCTTCTAAATGGAAATGGAAATATGAATATCCAGCAAATAAAAGTGGACATGTTCATAAAATAACATCTGTGTTTGACAAAAAAATAGGAGATGTTCAAAGAGGACTTTATGTACCTGTCGGAACTAATGTGATCTTAGAAATGACTGCACCACTTAATGATGTTATCCATGCATACTTTGTACCAGCTTTCCGTATGAAAGAAGATGTAGTACCAGGGCGTATCACTAAACAATGGTTTAAATCTGAAGTAGTAGGTGAGTATGAAGTTGAATGTGCAGAGTACTGTGGTACAGCTCACTCATACATGTATTCTAAAATTGTAGTGATGGAACAAGCTGATTATGACAAATGGTTTGAAAGTACTGCAAAGTCACCATTTGAAGATGCAAATGCACCACAGATGTCTAAAGGTCAATCACTTTACGAAGATAATGGTTGTGCAGGATGTCACTCTATCGATACAGATGCTACATTGGTTGGACCAACACTTAAAGGTATCGGTGCTAAGCACGATGCTGCATACTTAAAAGATGCTATCGTGAATCCAGATAAAGATGTACCAGAAGGTTTCTACCCAGGTGTTATGCCTCCATTTGCTCTTCCAGATGCTGATGTGGATGCTATGGTTGACTATATGATGACTGGTAAATAATGATCAAAGACTTTTTTGTTGTAACCAAGTTTATTCTCTCTTTTGCGGTTAGTCTTTCCGCACTCTTTGCCTATATTATGGCAAAGGGAGAGGTTGGTGTTGATATGTTACTTGCTACCTTCTCTGTACTACTAGTAGCCATGGGAGTCTCTACCCTTAACCAAGTTCAAGAGTATAAAGAAGATTCCAAGATGGAACGCACTAAAAATCGTCCTATAGCAGCGGGTCGTATGAGTCCTAGAACAGGATACATTATCTCTGCCGTTTTAATTATACTTTCTATGTTGCTAATCTATAGTCTGCTTGGGCTAACAGGTGTCAATATATTTATGTTTGCTTTTATATGGTACAACGTGATGTATACACCTTTGAAAAAGAAGTCTGCATTGGCAGTGGTACCGGGTGCTATCCTTGGTGTCATTCCCCCTGCTATCGGCTGGCTGGTTGCAGGACATACACTTATGGAGTTAGAGTTCATTGCTTTGGCATTGTACTATTTCATTTGGCAGGTGCCTCATTTTTGGTTACTTGTGATGCTTTTTCATGGTGATTACCAAGATGGAGGTTATCCTACGGCTATGCGTCTGTTTGGACAAGCTAGCTTGCAGAGATTGACATTTGTATGGCTTATATTTACCATACAAGCAGGTATATTCTTAGTCTCTATCTTTGAACCGTATACTGCGACAATGGCAGGTACTATACTGGTTGGTATTTGGGCATTTGTGAGTTCATTGGAACTCTTAAGTGATAAGTTTGAATTAAAAAACGCACGCTCTGTATTTTGGAAGATCAATGCGGCATTTTTAGCTATCATTATACTATTGAGTATAGATGAGTATTTAAAACACCATATTTCTTAAAGAAGTAAAAGTAAAGCTAGAGCTTTGCTTTTACTTTCTATAATATCCCCTATTAATTTATATCCCAAAGGCTTTTTATGCAAGAAGAAACATATTCACTCAAACAAATGTTAGATACATTGACAAAAATTAAAAATAATACCGTAAAAAAAAGACTTATCTTTGATCAGTCACCTGTGGGAGGCATTGGAGCCAAATGGGTCATTTCTTTTTTCATTTCTTTACCTATCATACTTTATGTGGGTATTTTTAATCCTGCTGTTTTTGCTATGCTAGGTATAGCGCAAGCCATCATCTTTTATGTCATTTTTTTGTCTATGGTCATGATCATGATCATTGCCCTGACATTTATCAATAACAATAAAGTCATAAGACAAATCGATCCCTCATGGCAGACATTCTTTCCTGATGTAGATTTAAAACTCATACTTTCATCGGGCGCATCACCTTATAAAGATTTTTTTAAACACTATGATAAAGCTGTCAAAGCGGGGACGAAAGATGAGGATCTACATTCATTCTTACAGCAGGCATTTTCTGAAATGCAAGAAGAAAATAAAGATTTACTTGAAGCCATGGCTAGGGATACAAATGTTTAAGAGATACTTTGTCCTGCAACTGGCAGTGGTAAGCCTTCTTTTTTCTTTTGACAAAGTCAGCTATGAGCAAGCGTGTAGAGGAAATGATGTAGAGGCATGTTACACACTAGCAGTGCATTTGACAACGGGTAAGAATTCCGAAAGTCAAGACAGTATGGAAGAGGGCATGGGTTACATGAGAAAAGCTTGTGTCTATGGAGAACCTAAAGCGTGTGACAGTTTAGGAGAAAATTACTTTAAAGATAAAAGCTATGGGGCAGCACGTCCTTATCTAAAAGTTTCATGTGATAGAGGGATTAAAAGTGCTTGTGAAGCTGTTGGAACAATTTATCGTGATGGTCATGACATAAGACCTAATGATGTCTTAGCAAGAGAGTATTATGAAAAGGCATGTACTTTAAAAAGTCCTGATGCTTGTCATAATGTAGCGATCATATATCGTGGTGGATTTGGTGTTGATAAAAACAGAACCATGGAAAAGACCTTTTATAAAAAAGGATGTGAAATTGGACTCAAAGTATCTTGTGAACAATTCACCATACTTGACAATGAAGACAAAGGCATAAAAACTGGCGTGTGGGAAAGAGTAAAAAATTGGTTTTTTTAAGACTTAAATCCCTTCATTCCCTATAAAAATCAACAGTAATAAGAGAGTTTTTATCTTATTTTCATCAGCAAAATTGACGAAAAAATGCATATTATTAGCCATGATAATGGTATTAATATGCTCTAATTATGTATCTTTGACTCAAATTTAGACAAATTTGCATTTTCTTTATATATATTAAGCGATTGAATTGCAAAAAATCTTATAATTATTACTGAGTGTTGCTTTCTAGCAGCACATTGATTTTATATAAGGAGGCATGCATGCAATCAAACGCAGCATTAGAATATGATTATTCATTGGCAAAAAAGTTTACTTATACGACTATTTTGTTTGGAATTTTAGGTATGGTTGTGGGGACACTTATCGCCGCACAAATGGCATTTCCTGAATTAAACTATTTACTCGGAGAGTATGGTACATTCTCAAGACTTAGACCAGTTCACACGAATACAGTGATATTTGGATTTACGGTTTCTGCTATCTTCGCGACATGGTTTTACTTAGGACAAAGGGTACTAAAAGTATCGATGGCAGAATCAAAATTTTTGATGGTTGTGGGTAACCTTCAATTTTGGCTCTACTTTATTGGTGCACTTGTAGCGACAGTTTCCTTACTTTTAGGTTCTTCACAGTCTCATGAATATGCTCAGTACGAGTGGCCATTTGACCTTGTGATCGTGGTAGTTTGGGTACTTTGGGGTGTTGGTATGATGGGTCTTATTGGTATAAGAAGAGAAAAAGCATTGTATATCTCAGTGTGGTATTATCTTGCATGTTTCCTTGGTGTTTCTATGCTTTACCTTTTCAATAACATGGCTATTCCTACTTACTTTGCAACTGATGGTCTTGGAGACATACTTCATTCAGTGTCTATGTATTCAGGAACAAATGATGCCTTAGTGCAGTGGTGGTATGGACATAACGCAGTTGCATTTGCCTTTACGGTGCCTATTATTGGTATGATCTACTACTTCCTTCCAAAAGAGTCTGGACAAGCGATTTATTCATATAAGCTTTCTTTACTCTCTTTTTGGGGACTAATGTTTGTTTACCTTTGGGCGGGTTCACACCACCTACTATGGTCAACAGTTCCTGACTGGATGCAAACAATGGGTTCTGCGTTCTCTATAGTACTTATCTTGCCATCATGGGGATCTGCTATTAACATGCTCCTTACGATGAAAGGTGAGTGGAATCAGTTAACAGATAATCCATTGATCAAATTTATGGTACTTTCTTCAACATTCTATATGTTGTCAACTATTGAAGGTCCTATCCAAGCGATTAGATCAGTAAATGCGATTGCACACTTTACAGACTGGATTCCGGGACACGTACATGATGGTGTACTTGGATGGGTTGCATTTATGTCAATGGCGAGTATTTTTCATATGGCACCTCGTATGTTCAAAAGAGAACTTTACTCTAAGAAACTTATGGAAGCACAGTTCTGGCTCCAAACAACTGCGGTTGTACTTTACTTCACATCTATGTGGATTGCAGGTATTACGCAAGGTATGATGTGGAGAGCAGTAGATGAATATGGTAACTTAATGTATAGCTTTATTGATACAGTTGCAGTACTTCACCCATACTATACGATTAGAGCAGTTGCCGGTGTCCTGTATCTTACAGGTTTCCTCATGTTTGCTTACAACATTTATAAAACTATGACTGCCGGTAGAGAGCTTACCGAAGAGCCACAGTTTAGAACACCTATGGCATAAGGGAGGTAGACATTATGTTTTTTCACTGGTTAGAAAAAAATCCATTCTTTTTCGCTTCAGCGATATCGATAGTTATCTCTTTTGCAGGGCTTATAGAGATCGTTCCAAATTTTGCGAAAGCAGCACGTCCACTTGTAGACATGAAACCACGTACAGTTCTTGAACTTGCGGGTAAAAATGTTTACATTAAAGACAACTGTCTATCGTGTCACTCACAAATGATCCGTCCATTTAAATCTGAGACAGATCGTTATGGTGACTACTCACTTTCGGGTGAGTACGCGTATGATAGACCATTCCTTTGGGGTTCTAAAAGAACAGGTCCAGACTTACACCGTATAGGTAACTACCGTACAACTGACTGGCACGAGGCTCACATGCTGAACCCACCGGCTATTGTACCTGGCTCTATTATGCCAGCATACAAACATCAGTTTACAAACTTGGCTGACATTGAAACTGCATACGCAGAAGCGGTTACAGTTAAAAATGCATTCCATACACCGTATGGTTCTGAATTTAAATCAACTAGAGCAGCTTGGGATGCACATAGACCAAAAGTACTCGCAGATGCTAAAGCTATCGCTGATGACATGAAAAGTCAAGAGGTAAAAGATGCTATTGCTAAAGGTGAAGTACCTGAAGTTGTTGCACTTATTGCTTACCTGAACAGCTTAAAGTAAAAGAGAAAAAGATGGATATTAGAGATTTACAAGGATATGCTTCATTCTTTATGACCATTTTTTTAGTAGTGATGTTATATTGGTATATCTTGCACCTGTATAGGTCAGAAAAAAAAGGCTTGAGAGACTACGAAAAGTATGGGAATATTGCACTTGATGACGAGATCACAAGTACACCTGTAGAGGATAAACCAGCGTCTCAAAGAGATTACGAGGAGGAGAATAAATGAATGGATTAATGATAAAAGCATTGGCATTTGCAGCGATCTTAGTGATTGCAACTATTGCAGTTGTGATGAGCTTAGACATAGATATATTTGCAGATAGCGTCAATGCTATAACAATGGGTGGTGCTGTTGCGATTGCTGTACTTACATCGGCAGTTTCTGTAAAATACATCAATCAGATGAAAACAGATTCAGCAAGCGGTGAGCTTATGGATGATAATTGGGATGGCATAGGTGAGTATGGAAATGAACTTCCATCAGGTTGGGCATATACATTTTTAGGTGTATTTATTTGGTCTATGTGGTATGGTTTCTACGGTTACCCTATTAACGCATACAGTCAGATAGGTGAATACAACGAAGAAGTGATCGCTTATAATGCAAAGTTTGAGACTATGCATAAAGATTCAGATGCTGCAACACTTAAAGAGATGGGTGAGTCTATCTACTTGGTACAGTGTTCACAGTGTCATGGTAACACAGGTGATGGACTTGGCGGAAGAGCGCAAGACTTTACAGGTCGTATGACGAAAGAACAAGTACTTTATGCGATAAACAATGGCTCAAACCAACTGGGTTATGCTATGGGTATGATGCCTCCAGGCATGGCATCTGGTGCACAAGCAGAAGAGATAGCAGAGTATGTGGCCGGTGGTATGAAAGGTGAGCAGCCTGCGTCATTTGGTGCATGTTCTTCATGTCATGGAATGGATGGTAAAGGGATGAATGGTATGTCTCCAAACCTTGTAGCGTATGATGCACCACTGATCAGCCATGTACTGCAAAATGGTAAAAAAGGTGTCATCGGAAAGATGCCATCATTTAAAACACTCATCACACCAGTGCAAGAAAAAGCCTTGACTGCCTACGTGCAGACTTTGGCAAACTAAGGAGCTAAAATGGCAGAAAATACAAACAGAAGCTTATTTGGATTTCATGGATTAACGGGCGTAATGATCTCAATTGTAGGATTACTGGTAATTCTTGTGACATTGATGTTACTTGCTATCGTAGCACAGAGACATGCGACTGAAAAGCCGTATGACCCATCAGTGATCAGGGATGTGAATAATCTTAAGATGAACTCTATAGAGAATTGGAATTATTCATTTCAAGAAGCAAAAAAGGATAAATAATGATTAAATATATGGATAAAGTACTTATCGCTTGTTTGGCATTTGCAGCAATTGCAGCACTCTATTTGTCGTTTACAGGCAGTACAAACCTTTTATACGTAGGATAAATGATGATTAAAGCAACAGTAAGGGCAACCTTGCTTGCTTTACTTACTCCACTACTTCTTAACGCTACACATGTCCTCAAAAACGATCTTTTGAAACTAGAAGCTGTCAAGCTTATAGATGATATGGGTACAGAACTTCACGAAAAAACAGGTGTCAGTGCTTATGTTATGGCAACCAATGAACATTTTCCGCAGAGGTTTAATCTAGTAGAGTATAGTAAGCAGTATGAAGCAAAGTTAAGTAAGCCGTATGTATTGTTTATCTTTGCTCCTTATGCAACGATAACACAAAAGTCTGAGGCACGAGGAAGAGTAGGGATCATCCCTTCTTCTGAGACAGTAAGAGCAATGTATGACTATGAAGCAGTAAGGGATGCTGGCATAGACATCGTAGCGATAAAAGACTCTAATACAGATGAAGATAAGTTTAATATTGGCGTACTTCAGGCATATTCTGTCTTGGCAGATGGTATCGCAGCTTCAAAGGGTGTGACGTTAGAAAAAACCATACGTGATGAGATGGGAACCATGCTCAATATCTTAAGGATATTGGTGTACTTCGGTACAGCGATATTGCTTTGGATATTTGTGATAAGACCACTATGGATAAGGATCAACAATGGAAAAAAATAAAGAAAAAACCTACTGGCCACATATGATAGTAGGCTTTTTAGTACTGGCACTGACACTGAGTTTCTGGACAGTTAAGTCAGCGTCTTCTTTGCCTGTGCAGGAGTCCAATAGCTTTATGCTTAAGTATCAAATGGCAGATATCAATATCAATGAAATACACACGCTGAAAAAAGCTTTTGATGCTAAATATACTATCAAGCTGGCAAATGTAGAAATGGTAGCCATGACAGATAACATTCACAGTAAGCTCCCTCAGCCGAATGTAGTAAAACTGACAGAGGGAACGAATGACTTTAGTTACGCGGTTGTCTCAAAGAGTGGTGAAGTAGTTAAAGATGCAAAAGTGACTTTTTTACTCACACAACCACATAGTAGAAAAGAAGACAAGTTAGTAGAAAATATCCCTTTTGTAGATGGTCAGTATGTCGTCAAAGCAATTGACATTCAAAAGGCAGGAAGATACACACTTCAGTTTAGAGCAGAAGTAGGAGAAACCATAGGGTACTCTGAGATAGCGGCTTATCTTAAAAAATAGTCAGTAGTTTTACAGGGTTTACCTGCAAAACTGCTACCTCTTAAATGGTCATAGAAAATATCTTACCTTCAGGCTGGTTTTCTGCCAGCCTCAGATCAAACGCCATACAGACATTTCTTACAAACATACGAGCAGACTCTTTAACAACCAGTTTATTGTCATAGACTTCTATAAGCCCATCTTGTTTCATTTCTTCAAGACGTTCTAGTATGTTATCTATCGTATCTATCTTCATATCATCCTCTTTCCATGATGTCTCAAGGTTACACATGAGATTTAAGATGTGTTGACGTACGACTAAGTCTTCTGCTGTGAGTAGGTGACCTCTAAAGACAGGCAGTTTTCCTTCATTGACACGGTTGACATAGTCTTCCACACGTTTTTCATTTTGAGCAAATGCATACCATGAGTCTGAGATAGAAGACATCCCCAGTCCTATCATCAGTTTGGTTTTACCAGCAGTGTAACCCATGAAATTTCTATGAAGTCTTTTCTCTTTCATAGCGATGTTGAGTTTATCTGTAGGTAGGGCGAAGTGATCCATACCTATCTCTTCATAGCCTGCTTCATGGAAGAGCTTTTTGCCAAGCTCATAAAGTGCGCGCTTCTCTTCATCTTGCGGTAGGTCATTTTCATCAAATCCTCTTTGTCCTACTCCTTTTATCCAAGGTACATGGGCGTAAGAGTAGTAGGCTATCCTGTCTGGTCTAAGTGCCACCGTTTTGGCGATGGTGTCTTCTATGCTTTGCATGGTTTGATGTGGCAGTCCAAAGATGATATCGTGAGAGATGGACTCATAGCCTATGTCTCTGCTAATGGTATTG